>Ga0209149_1001761_pt1 | contig 11428 bp, 6 predicted proteins | sample WorMetTyACAVOLI2_FD_187423 | JGI IMG/M metagenome (GOLD analysis project Ga0209149, IMG submission 187423) | Marine gutless worms symbiont microbial communities from Max Planck institute for Marine Microbiology, Germany - Olavius algarvensis... ...
AAATCTCGTGAGTGGCCCCGGAGGACAGTGGGGGGGGGTTCAAACTCCCCCGTGGCCTCGCCACTGATTGGTGGGCTGTTACATTTGGTACAGTGAGAAGGGGCGTGGACGGGCTGTGCCCAGTCCCCTCTTTGCTGTACCAAATGTAACAGCCCACCCATCAACAGCCAGTTTACCAACTTCATATTATTCAAAGTGGCACTATAAATGTAATTGCCTCTGCACTGCGAACATGGTGAGCAGACCAGCTAGAGTGCATTGTATTGATGTCGCTGTGTGATGTTGAGCAGCAGATCACCGAGTGAGAGTAGCCCAGCCATGAGTCCTCGTCTGAGCTCCTCACCTCGAGCACGCACTGCTCGCAGTTGCAGCAGTCAACTGCTTGATGTCGACTGGACGTCAGACCGACACGTGTCAGGCAGTCGGTCGCTCGGTACCAGTCCACGTCCCAGCACATCGTCAGACGTTGATCCTGTACTGGCAGTGCCGCACACTGGCCAACATGCGTTGAGTCAGGAGCTGGACCACTCCGTGGAGATGTCACAGCTTAACTTGCGAGGTAAACATTGCTCAGTTGTTGATATATCGTCAGAACTTGTTTGGTGACACTAAATTACCAAAGCGTTTATTGTGATTTTGGTTTTTGTTAGGCCTGCATAATTTTACAATTAATCATGCAGTTAATTATTTTAAATTTAAAATGTTATGGATTAATGTAATTTTGTAATTGGGGATGTTAAAGTCTAATGTTTTCATGTTTGATGATCGGTTTGCAAAATTTGCTTAATATTCAGTGATTGGTTTCATTCAGGAAAGCATAATAGTTTTAAATGTTTAATAACCGGTAAGCATATTAGACATATGAACAACCATATGTAGACCATGTCTCATAGAAACAAGCTCAGCTGTCGCAGAAGACCGCACGATGCTTCGTGTCATTGAATATTTTGCTAAGTGACTCAAGGTCATTAGAAATTACACTGCTGAGTAGGGCGTGTGTTAGTCCCTATTAATATTTCATTGAATCTATGTCTGTATGTCGTACCGTTTCTGAGATATTCAGCGTCAAAAAACGGCATAACCTTGAAACTGGGGATAAGGGTCGTTCAAGATTATTGAAAATGGCACCGTTTGATAGATCATACGACTTTCTATTGGTCGGCTATTGTAAGGATATTTGTATGTTGTATCATTTTCAAGTTATTTGACGTTGAATCATCGTGACCTTGAAAAGGTCACTGAAGGTCATTCAAACTGGTACCATTCGAAAGCTTGGGTGCAGTTTCCTATTCGCCTTTCATAGTAACTATGGCCGACTGGCCGTAGCTTTAACCGTTTATGAGATAGATATTCAGAGTCAAAGAATAGCGTGACCTTGAAAACTGGGTTAGCGGTTGTTCAAGGCCATTGAAAATGGCGCCTTTCAGTAGATCACATACGACTTTCTATTATACCACCATTGTAAATATAGCTCTATCTTGTACCGTTTTTGAGTTATTTGATGTTGAATAATATCGTGACCTTGAAATGTGGGTTAGAGGTCACTCAAGATCATTCAAAGTGGTAACATTCGAAAGTTTGGGTGCGGTTTCCTGTTCGCGTTCCATAGTAACTATGGCTGTTATCTTGCATCAGTTCCAAGATAAAGATAAAGATTGGTCGAAAATCGTGATTTTTTCATACCCTCCTTGCATTTGACGCCCCCGTTAGGGGGGTCCCTGTCAGAATATTGACATCCCATTTGGTACGGGATAACTAGAGTGGTGGGGCTACCACGGCATAGTCCACGCCATGCACACGCGTGGTAAAAATGGACTGTAGGGGTCCATTTTTAATTAATATGACAAAAGTCCACCAATTCACAACATTCACTAATTATTTTTGATAAAGAGAGAGACGTTATTCAATTCTTAATTGACCACGTAAAAAGTTTTAAATTGGCTTACAACCAGGTACATGGATTCCATAACAACAGTAGTTACTTGACACACCTGAACAGCAAATTTCTGGGCTGACTGGAACAACTTATTATTGCCAGGGCAGTAAGTGAGTAGCCAAGTGATTGTGGGCCTGGGTCAACGCTGCAGCTTGCGCTTCGAACAATGTTGTAACTTTTTGTACTGCACACTGTTCTGATAGAAACACTGTTTGTTTAAACGATTCAACTTTTTTGTTCATAAGGCAACAGAAACTGTGGAATGACGCGTACTTTGGGACTGCTATGGTAACCACTCAGCTGGTACACTGTTACTGCTATGGTAACCACTCAGCTGGTACACTGTTATAAAAACAACTGTCTTCTAACATTGAGGTTTAGTTAACAATATTGAACACAGACTATCTCTGAAATTTTATTTAAATTAAAGAACTTTTTATCATGCCAAAAATTCTGGATCCAAGGAGGCCCCTGCACTGTGCCGAATCTCCACTCTAAGGCACGCTATAGCGAGGTTGCAGTCTACTTTTGATACAATAACTACAACTGGTAACAACTAAAAGATGTAATAGTTAATCTGCAAAAATTCATGATTAATGTGACAGAGTAAGATTTTAATTTTTTTTTAGCTTGAGTGATATGTATTCTATATCACAAAAACTGACCCCTATAATTAATATGACATAACCAGTTCACAACTTTACTAATTATTGTCGGTCGAGATAGAGCCTATTCAATTCTTAATTGACTACATTAAAGGTTTTAAATTGGCTTAGAACCAGCTGCACAGTTTCCATAGCAATTTGACGGTCTGTGTCTAAAAAAACGGATCCCGAAGGCTATGCAGAGCACAGCGTGGAGCGGCGGCATTATGTTTCCACCTTTCGATCCCCTGTCCTGGCATTGTCCCATGCCAACATCTCAGTCATAGGGCGTGCTGCACTGGCCATAGGCCAGCCACGGAGGCTGTAGGTCAGCACGATGTCTGCACAGGCAAGTCCATTTATGTTCTAAGTTCCAACATGGACTCACCCACAGGTGGGCCAGTCCATTCCTGTGCAAAAACAGAATAGTCTGCAAGACGGGCAAATCCATAATACAGATGCTGCTGCAAGAACATCAAATAAACATGGGTGGTCTTAGCTCTCTAGTTTGTATATTACTTTTGTCACAATTCAGAGTTGTCATAATTGGGGTTTTTTCTGGTTTTATTCAGCACTGATCATTCCATGGAAATCATTGAACATTGATTGTATAGAGAATGCATTGGAGAAGGAGGATGGCTGTAGTTAACGAATTATGCAAATTTACACTAAAATATAGTATGTAGCATATTACACCATCTCTGGAAAAGTGTAAGGCATATTTTTTGCTGTTACTTTAAATGTTGCTTATAAATTTCGATCAAGTGTAGCAATAATCACTAGTACTATTTGACAGTGTTGTGCTGTGAGTGAGAGCTGACATTCGAACTCAGTTTGTGATGTGAGACTAACAGAGACTGTGTCTGCTTGCATGTCAAATGACGATGTTAAGTGTTTCGTTTAATAACGATTACACTCAGTGTCATGCTGGCAAGCATGGTGTTGTGGTGTTATTGTAGATGAAGACCAGGCAGTATGTCTGGCAATAGCATTGTCAATACAAGATACAGCCGGGTCATCCGCCGGTTTACCATCAAGTTGTGTGACATCGATGGCTAGACCTGTCAGTAATAGTGCTTTGGGTTCGTGTTCCTGTCAGTATTTATCAGAGCAGGATGGGTTTGCACAGACAATGGACCGGCCAGAGACATTGTCGTCTGTATGTGGCAGTTCGTTGAATTCATCTCACAAATTGATGGCGCATGTTGCTGCTCACTGTGGCACTAGCAGACACGAGTATGACTTCCCACGTTCGCTTGTTGCTGGTGAGGGAAACATTGAAAATGTGTTTGAACCACGACCACCACATCCGCTGTCGTCGCCTCAGCCAGCTCGCAGTGGTAAGCGGTGTGCATTGGCTCATGATGAGACCATTACAGTACTAGACCCGTGGCATCGTCGACCATCGTCGCTTGACCACGGTCGACATAAGTCCCACTGCACGCGTCTGGCAGAAACTTGTGGCATCACTAGCAACAAGTCAAAGTCGAGTAGTCGGCGACGACGTTCATGTGGCAGTCACCTTCCCTACCGCAACCCACCAGATGTTGGCTATCTAAGTGATCGCACCATCAGCCCAGTCCCTAGTTCAACCGACCGTGCTGCATCGACAGTCCGGGCTTCAGTAAGCCGTGACCTGCACCCACCTACAGACAGTCTCGATCTAGTGATCAGCTCAGATATTCTAGAGTCAATGCTGCAAGGTGCTGAAGGTTACTGTGCTGAAGCTGCAGGACAAGCGGAAGCATCGTCGTGCACTGGCAACATGTCGATGGAACACATAGCTAGTAAGGATGATTGCGATTCCGTGTTTCTATAACTAATTACACACATGGCCTTAAACAGTCTCAAAGCGCTTCGAGTGCTCTTGTGATGTGCTATTTTTATGTGTGGACGCATTAAGATGTCAGTTACACATAATGCTTGTGAGCAAACTGGCCATTGATGTTGTCGTTAAGCTTAATATGCCTACTATTCGCCATGCTGCAGTGTTCTATATTTTGCATATTCTGTGCTCGGTAATTGAAGTCTGTTGATTTTACGATAGATAACTGGCAGAAGTGAATTGCATTGATTAAAGAGTTAGTGGTAAATGCAGTTAATCGGTATGAATTCTGATCATTTAAATGATGTCGTATATTTTTATACATTCGTTGAAGTGTGTTGATATTTTCATTGTGTAGTTTCTGTGCTGGTTTGAGTTTCAACTGTACTTTCAGCATGACAGTACTGAACTAGCGTGGCAGATCTGTCATATGTCTGAGACAGTAGCAGATGTGACTGCTGGTGCCGGCCAGTCGTCGACACAAGTTATGTGATGACTCACTACTCAGTCATACCCTAAGCACTCTAGTTGCCGTTGTGTAGCATCACTAAGTGTTCTTGCCTTCGTCAGCTTAGCTTAAATTGAATTTGCTGGAGCTCGCTGTCTTTTATTTGTGAGGTATTTCGGATGGTTATGATTCGTATTTTAAGACACATAACTAGCGCTCTGTTTTGAATATTTGGTGTAGACGATTGTAGTAATTTCTCAGCACAGCTGAGCTTCCCACCGCATCAAGTTGTGATAATTGGATGATTGGCTGATTGATTGCATTTAGATGCCTACAGTTTCCCTACCAAGTCGAGCAATCACTAGCAACAATGTAAACATCAATTTAATCAAAATCTAATTGTAACGCACAGTTTCCAGCAGGCATGAAAACTGCTGTTACATATTGCAACTGCATAACTCTACCGTGATGTATTTGAGTTGAGAGAAGTCACTGACTGGGTAGAGAAAGCTGCTAGCTTGTGAGTGGATTCAGTCGTTGTTCAAGCTCGGCTAGTGTGCAGCAACTCATGCGACCAGTTGCTGCAATAGCTGATTCTCTCCGTGTCTGACAATTTTTACCCGCCCTTGGTTGCAGCCGACGAGCGATACTGTTTTTCGGCTTGACGTGTGGTCGTTCCATGGCTCCGTCCGCCAAGGCATGGTCCAGGATGAGTCACCCACTTTTAAATTTGGAAGCCCCTCCTGTCTATGGAACCAGTGAAGATAGACACTTCTAGTTTTGCATGTAGGTAGATAGTGCTAAGTACTAGCAAACGAAAGATTCACTACTACCCGTTGTGCGGACGTGATCAGGGTCATGTGACACACTAAATTTGGGATCTTCTCCTATCTCTAGAATGGATAAAGCTAGACACCACAAATTTGGTTCATAGGTGGACCATGACAAGTACTAGCCAGTGAAATATATTTGCCCCTTAAGGAGGCATGTCATGTGCCCACTTTTTCGGTTAGTCTCCCTGGTGTCTCTGGAAAGCGTGAAGACAAACCTCAAATTTGGTGCATAGGTGGATCCACGGCAAGTACTGGCCATCAAAAGGTAAATGACAGTTGAGGGATAAGGTGTGTGGTCATGATCACGTGATCAACTTTTTAAACTTATGACTACCCTCCTATCTCTGGAGTGGATAAAGCTAGATATTTCAAATTTGGTATGTAGTTGGATCATGGTAAGTACAAATGAACAAAATCTGAACTGCTCCTTGAGTGGGCGTGGTCATGGTCATGGTCACATTACCCATTGAAAGCTAAAAGGTCAAAGATGCATAAATGCCATTGCAAACATTTACTACAAGAAAAGACCAAAATGTTCCTCGTCAGTCTCTTTATCGCCATGCTACATTTTGGTCAAAGGTCACGGTAAAGGACGCAAACATGTGGAATTAGTTTTTCAGCAGTGACTCGGGCGCATATGTTGCAGTTTACTTCGTGTATGCCTAAATTACTGTTTAGCAAACTACGAGTAATGGACGTATGGCACTGAGTAATGGACGTTGTATGGCACCGTTGTAGTGACTCTCACTGTGTTATGGCACCTTATAAATTGTTGTAATTATTTGTTATTTAACAGTTTCAATTCCGGGGGTGGGTATGCTTGCTGGACGCCACACTGAAGATTTTCTTGTGTGTTTTTGTATTTGCTTTTCTATTTTGTTATATATTTTCATGACTCCACTTACAGACAAAATTTACTGAAACTATGCAATCTGTAATCTATGTAGTCTGCTTAATCTGTTAATATTAAAATATCTTGTGAAAAGACAGCCAAACTACAGGAAAATAAAATTTAAATTTAGATTCTTACAAGCTGTGAACTTCAAATATGTCTCGTGATCTTACAGTGTCTCTGTTGGAACCAATACGCTTGTTGTTCGTTATGCTTCTCTGAATGCCTTTTGTTGAATATTTTACGTAAGTATTTCAATGCTGTTTTGAAAAGTACAAAACTATTACATTTTGACAAATGCACACATTTTGTATATGTGCTTTATATTAATACACTGTTTCTCAAAAAAATGTCCCAAGTTTGGCTATAGCTTTAACACATGCATCAATTTTTATAATTTTCGACAGATGACATCAGCAGACATTAAAAAATCAGCTACAGGTATAACGTTCTCAACTAGCTCGCTTTTACTTACTTTATTTTGCTCTGAAGTGAAATGATGGAAATGACGCATTTTCCATGTCACTGTTATGGCGTCACAGGAGCGTTGTGTAAACATAGTTTTCAGTGCTGACGATAAAGTTTAAATCAAAAGTTTGTACCAATCCGCCACTGAATTGGTACAAACTTTTGATTAAAACTTTATCATCAACACTAAAAACCGTGTTTACACATCGCTGCCATGACGCTATGACAGTGACAAGGAAAATGCATCATTTTTATCATTTCATTTCAGAGCATTATAAAGTAAGTAAAAGTGAGGTAGGTGAATCTCTGCTGATGTCATGTGCCAAAAATTCTAAAAATTGGTGGAAGTGTGTTAAAGCTATGGCCACTCAAACTTGGGACATTTTCTGAGACACAGTGTAGTCTTTCATATTAATAACATTTCAGAGTAAGAGTCTGTCTGTTCTTATGAGTTAACAATTTATATAAGTTTTATTAGTCTGTTTGTGGTGATGCTGATTTGCAGCACATGGAGCTGGTTAAGTGATATGTTGACAAATGCTGTGGACATTGCTTGTGTGTATGTGTTTGTGTGCATCAGCAAATATGTTGTCATATTGTGCTCACTAGTCAACTCTGTGGTTCTGTTTGCCCACGAGAAATTTGATGAACGTGATAAGCAGTCGTAAATAAGTCTGCTGTGGTCATTTTTCATGAAGAAAATAAATATGTACAAATGGGACACGATTACCATAGTGTGGCAGTCTGTTTGGTTAGTAATAAAAAAATTCAAACTGCTTAAGATGTAGATGTTAATCCCATAAATATACAAATTATACATATATAAACTTCACGTTAAAATTCCAGGCACTTGAACAGCAAAGAAACTATGGTCATGCAGTTACAACAGACTACGACACTCCGACAGTACAAAGTATAATTGAACAGATGAATAGCAACTGTTTTCGGGCGTCGGATTTCACAAAGCCCGTTTTAATTTGTGTGTGTTTCGGTTGGTTTGTGTTAGGGTTAGGTTGTGTTTCATGTATTTTCATTGTGTGACTTCATTCTTAGCTGTGACATTCTTGTGCATTGCATTACCTGGATCGCCACAATGACATATTTGTCTAGTACATCAAACCTTACTCTTAAAGCAGAGAAGTAGATTGATGTGTGGAATTATGGAGTCTAGTTACATGTGATGTCAGTCAAGTCGTTGCTGTGTGTGGTCAAGTTACATAAGCGACTGTGTTTTGAAGTGAGGAGTGCTGAGTCGAACCACTAGGAACAACTGAGTATCACGTTTGCTACTGTATGATGCTAGCTGGTGACTGTGATAGCTGTCATATTAAGACGAACCAGTACCTCTAGTCTCATACTGGCTTGCCCACATACATAGACATCTGATCATTCTGGGGGCCACCCATGTTGAAGCATTTGCAGCTACACGACGTAGACGTATATTATAAACAAGACATTCCATGCCGAACTGAACGTTACACAGAGCATGCCTTACATGACACCCGCAGTTACCTTTGCTTGTGCTGTAATAGCATTGTTTTATTTGTACTAGGAACAAGCTGCTGATAGCCGCAATTATATTTCTGGTATATCTGCATTATTGTGCATAGTTCGACCGTATTATTATACTATTTTATTCTGCACGATAAAATACGTATAATACGCATGTGAAAAAATAGCGTACGTGAAAATACGTTGCCTCACAAAAATGCCCTTTAAATTATAACATAATTACAAATTACAACTGACGACTTTTACATCGGCGGTGCAGCCGCTGAGTATGTTAGTTCGTTGAAGCGTCTTGGTCATGTTGTGTGAAATGACTGCAGTGATTCTGAAGATTTTGATGTAATTGTAACACCATTGTATACAGTAACCTTTAAACGAAACAGTTCATATGAACTGTTTTGGTTTTTTCATTATATTTTTAGTTTATTTTTCACTGTTTTAGTTGTTCATCCTCATCATGATCATCCCGTCACAACTGTCTTGACACACTACTCTGCTATGGCACGATATAGCGTTTTTGTGCTGAAGTGACGTTAAACACCAAACAACCGTATGCAGTATATAGCACACCATTGGACATTTTAAGTTTAGTTTTCAGTCAAGATTTCATCAAGTTTTCAAGCCAACGTGGGCTATTTTTACGTATTATACGTCTTTTTTATTTTCGGAGATAAAATACGTATAATACGCGTATTTTATTACTGGACATAACGTACGGTCGAAGTATGTTATTTTGTGATATGGCATCATCTGGCTAAGTGTTATAGATTTCCTTTGCGTGTTTGAGGTCGCAAGTAGTGCCGCAGATGTAACGGTGTCATTTCAAACTTTTGATGTCAGTTGCTTGCTTTCGTCAAGAATGACTTGTGATTATTGTGTTGAAAGTGCGAAATATCTCGATGTGTTGTCTCGTGTTTGTGGTGATAAACCGTGCAAACAGTTAGTGGATTTGTGTGATGTATACTGCGTAGTCTGGAGTCAATCATTACCTCGTCCTGGTGAGGTACTCTTGTCAGTCTTCTGTTTGTTTGTTTTTAGTTTGTTACCTCTGCTACGTGTACATTACGAGAAAACGATTGCAGCGGTCGTCGTGAAACATACTTTCAATACAGACGGGCGGTAGATCTATGCCATTATGTTCGCCACGGGGCAGCACCAGACAGTGGGGCGTGGGCCGTGATTTGCTGTGCCGACAGCGCTTGTAATGTTTGTTCTATCGTTGGCTGTTTCAAATTTACAGAACCCGAAATATTATGTTGTCGAAACGGAAAGCTTTGCAGCTGGTAAGTACATACGAGGGGTGGTCAAAAAGTTTTGATTCTTTATATTTTCGCCTACATTTTTTGGTTTTTGGCGAAAAAGTGTTACAGGCTTTAGCAGCAGACTCTTATTTGTGTTCTTGAAGATATATATATATCACGGCTTGTACGGTAGTACAAGCTGTTGTATAAGCCAATGGCCAAAGTAATAGGGAAGGGCGATTTTCGACCACCCACAGCGGCAAAACCACTGGACCGATTTTAATAAACCTTGAAATATAGAACTACACACCGGAGGCCACCCGGCATGCAAACTTTGACTTCGGTACGGCGACGTGGGTGGTCTGGGCAAATAGCGAGTTTGCCACTGTCTTTTTTCTTTTTTTGGGTTCTTAGGAAAGGCCACAGGTCGCACTGTGCGTCCGATCTGGACCAATGAGAGCTCAAAACGCGTCGTTCCGCTCAACGGCTCAAGGAAGTGCTTTTTGGGGGTCTGAACGATGTGTCCCTAAATTTTGGGGGTAAAATCCCCCAAAAAGTGAAATTTTGGGGCCGTGAATAGGACTTTTAAGCCTGAACGAGAAAAAAAATCAAATCCTTATAACTTGAAAACTACTTAGCCGATCATGACAAAATTTTTACAGGAGGTACGCACCACGAATGAGGCTTCGTGGGTGGTCCAGTGGCTCACCGAAACAATTCCAAGATGGCGGCGGCTGCCATCTTTAATTTTGGAAAAATATCAATAACTCCGGATTGGATAAAGATATCTGCACCAAATTTCATGGGAAGACGCAACAAGGCCATGCACAGATGACCACGTGACCAAAAGTTGAAACCGGAAGGTAATTCGCGTGACGTCATCAAATGAAGGTCTGAAGCATATGTGCGTCGATCTCGGTGACTATAACAGATATCTGAACCAAATTTGGTACAGAACACAAATACCACACTACCATCACGCCGGAATGGCCAAATTCACATAAACTAAAAATCCAAGATGGCGGCGGCCGCCATTTTGAATTTCGGAAAAAAATGTCAATAACTTTGGACTGGATAAAGTTATCTTGCATCAAATTATATGGAAAGATGCATCACGGCGATGCGGAGATGACCACGTGACCAGAAATCGAAACCGTAAGTTAATTCGCGTGACGTCATCAAATGAATGGTCTGAAGCATATGTGCGTCGATCTCAGTGACTATAACAGGTATTTGGACCCAATTTGGTACAGAACACAAATACCACACTACCAACACGCAGTAGTGGCCAAATTCACATAAACCGAAAATCCAAGATGGCGGCGGCCGCCATCTTGAATTTCGGAAAAATGTCAATAACTTTGGACTGCATAAAGATATCTTGCACCAAATTATATGGGAAGATGCACCACAGCGACGCGGAGATGACCACGTGACCAAAAGTCGAAACCGGAAGTTAATTCGCGTGACGTCATCAAATGAAGGTCTGAAGCATATGTGCGTCGATCTCAGTGACGATAACAGATATATGAACCAAATTTGGCACAGAACACAAATACCACACTACCAACACGCTGGAATGGCCAAATTCACATAAACTGAAAATCCAAGATGGCGGCGGCCGCCATCTTG
>Ga0209149_1001762_pt1 | contig 11424 bp, 7 predicted proteins | sample WorMetTyACAVOLI2_FD_187423 | JGI IMG/M metagenome (GOLD analysis project Ga0209149, IMG submission 187423) | Marine gutless worms symbiont microbial communities from Max Planck institute for Marine Microbiology, Germany - Olavius algarvensis... ...
CAGCAAGTGGAAGAAGACGTTGGCCTATCTGTTGGTGCTGCCTGGATCGCGGGCCAGGATCGTTCGATGTGGAGGACGCTACGACCCTCAGCTGGTCAAGCGCAGCAGTGAGTGAGTGAGTGATATCGACCCATCTCTATCGTAATGGCGTAATCGAAGACCATTGGCCATCACGACGACAGCTGAACTGTTTTCTCGTATTACTGCTAACAAACAAACACACACAAAGAAACACACGCAACTGAAAACGTTATCTTACTTACTTACTTACTTACTGACTCATCGGCCGTACGTTCAGCGCGGAGCTGTGAAGTTTACGACATACAGACCTTGGTTTGTGCGTCAACTGGAGCGGCGCATTCCAGCAGGAAACGAATCATGGCGATCTGTCCGAAGTGACAGGCCGTGTGCAGCGGCGTGAAGCCGGCCTAATAAGCACAGACACACTGTAATACAGAGTGGCGCAGAAAAACTGGACAACCACGCAGTCTGTAAACATCATTTAGTCTACGTAAGTTGTTGCTCAACGATGGTGTCATTCTTGCAGAACGTAGATGCCAGAGATAGGATCCGGAGACGATAAAGAATTAATATTCTTTGCAACATTGTTCATGTTAAATATTCCTTGTGACGTCAATCATGATGTCATAGACAACAAACATGTTTACGTCTGATGGATTTGATTGATCGGGCAATCGGACAGTTTCAGAAACGACTGACTTCAGTTATTGCAGCGAAGGGTGGATATATTGAACAACATTTTGATTAATGTTTTAGTTACTGTAGACATCTTATAGAAATTTTCAGTATATGTGTTGTTGTAGGCAACGAAATGAAATGGTCCACTTTTTATGTACCACCCTGTACATAAGCATCGGTCACGTGGACGTTGCCACGTCATGTCATCTTAACTTTAACTTCCTGCATACAAATTTCTTTCTGTTAAAAATAGCGCACAAAATATGTCACTGCAACTTTGAAGTTTTTACTTTATGGTTTACTAAATTTGTCATTTATTATCACAACTACGCCCACAACAGAACAAAAACAAACAAACACAATTATTAACTGACAGCAAAGCGCAAAAGTTCTAAAGTATGAAAACAACTCGCATTAGTTCTGTCTGTAGCAGAGACAGACAGACACAACAACAACAATTAACCCTTTAAAGGGTACATTAAAACCGCGCAGCAACGAACCATTATTCAGCAATACAGTAATTCGTACACAGGACGTTGATGGGTGTGGCCTGTTATATTTGGTACAGCGAGGAGGGGCCTGGGCGGGGCCGGGCCGCAGCCAGCCCAGGCCCCTTCTCGCTGTACAAAATATAACAGTCCACCCATCAACGGCCAGTGTATCAACTTCACATTATTCGATGTGGAACTATAATTAACTGTGCCCATGAAAGAGTTAATAAAAGAACAGAAAAACGTCGCATTTAGCATGTTACCGTTCACTCTGCTACTGAGACTTTTGACAGACAGACGACAGACAAGAGAGAGCGTACGAGCGTCTGTGGGTCGATGTCAGCGCCGTGGCGCACGAGGATCTTGGCGGCGTCAACTCTGTCTTCCTGGGCGGCGAGATGTAACGCCGTCAGACCGTTCAGTGACCGACAGTTGACGACGGCGCCTCGCTCCAGTAGCAGCGCCACCATGTCAGTGTCACCCTCCAGTGTCGCCAGATGCAATGCCATGTAACCATTCTGTAACGACAACAGCCACCAGCATGTCAACTCAGCTTCCTCCCCCCCCGCCCGCGGCAACTGGTGAAGTAAGGTAATAGGACCAAACGGCGATGTCGCGTCAAAGAAAGTATAGGCGCCGCCTATACGTTCTTTGGTCGCGTGTAGACGCTAGCAGCTTGAACTTGAAGGAGTTCACTAACTTCACTCTGCACCACGTCAAAACCATCGAGAGGTCAACGATCAAAGTACGACGCGAGCAGCATAAACAAAATGAACCACGTCAGCCGTAAATAAATAATTTACGTGCTTAGGAGCAGACTTTAGTACCACGTGTTGTGACACGTATAACTTCATACTAAATGTACAGTATACAGTAAAGAGAAAGCGGATATTTGCCTTTGACTCAGCGTTGACTCTGGCGCCGTGATCCAGCAAGTATGAAGCAATGTCCATCTGGTTCTTCTTGGCCGCGACATGCAATGCTGTGTAGCCATTCTACAAGCACGTCGAATGCACAATAACACCTCATCACTCTCACACGTACTGGACAAATGAATAAGCTTAGTTCATGCTCATCAGCGCAGACAAAATGTCAAACAGCAGATCAAGACCATAGCAGTTTGGAAAAAAAATACAACGAATTGTCAAAGAAATCAAAAAATCTCCATTTTACATTTAACAACTGTCAAGACAAGAACTTAGCTATCGCAAACAGATCGCGCGTCAGCTGGGCACACAATACGTTGAGGGCATCTATAGGCCTAAATATTACACCATGACTTTGAAATCTAGGTTAAGGGTCACTCAAGGTCACTGGAAACGGAACCATTGGATAGATCATACACGACTGACTATCAGTCGAGTTATTTGACGCTGAATATTATCGTGACCTTGAAATGTGGGTTAGAGGTCACTCAAGGTCATTGAAAGTGGTACCATTTGAAAGCTTTGGTACGGTTTCCTATTTGGCTTCCATAGTAACTATGGCCGTATCTTTGGCCGTTTCGGAGATATTCAGCGTCAAAGAATGGCCTGACCTTGAAATTTGGGTTTGGGGTTGTTCAAGGTCATTGAAAATGGCGCGGTTCAATAGACCATGTATGACTTTCTATTAGTCTGCCATTGTAACTATAGCTCTATCTTGTAGTATTTTTGAGTTATTTGCCGTTGAATAATATCATGACCTTGAAATCTGGCTTAAAGGTCACTCAAGATCATTGAAAGTGGTGCCATTCGAAAGCTTTGGTGCGGTTTCCTATTCGCTTTCCATAGTAACTATGGCGCTATCTTGTATCGCTTGGGAGATATAGCGACTTATTGGTAGAAAATCACGAAATTTTTATACCCCACCTGTATTTAGCGCCCCCGAAGGGGGTGACCCCGTCGGAATTTCGCGAAGACGTTTGATGCTGATAAAACCAGAATGATTGGGCTACCGTATGGTGAAAAAACTATGACAATATGTGAAGCTGTTTTCATCTAATACCGGAACGTTACGGACGGACGGACGGACAGACAGAATTCCTATATCAATATTGCGCGTCAGTGTGCTGACGCACGATAATAAACTAAGATATAAAAACTTTTTAAAAATGATAACAAGATGAAACATGAAAAATCTAAAATAGGCCTACGTGTGTATACACAGACAGTGAGAAGTGTATGCGAAATGCTTTGAAATATGGAGAATTATTGCCACTGAAGAGGTTGTCTTACAATTACATCTACTGCTAACCAAATGCGTGCCTATCTTGTTATATGGACTTGAAGCCTGCTCAATAAGGAAAACGGACTTAGATTCATTAGAGTTTGTCGTCAACATGAAATTGTTTCATACTAGCAATGTAGACACCGTCAAAGAATGATTATGTTTTTCTGTTTTGAAATGCCTAGTACACTTCTCAGGAACAGCAGAATACTGTGTCAAATTGTAAATATTTTAAGCTTAGTTAAACGTTACGTATTAGTTATATTGTAGCAAAATGTTTATGAGATGCGTTGTATATATAATTGTATAGTTAAGTTTATTGAAGCCTGCTGTTTATATGTTTTGCTATAACTGAATAATTTTTACCGGTTTTTTTCGGTGAATATAGATGAATAATACGCCACAGTTAAGGTCTAACCATTGAAGTGGATCAAATAATGAGCCGATATTGCAGCATATCCTTTACCTTAGCAACGCGATGTGGGTCTGCGTGGTTGTCAAGCAGCAGTGCTGCGACGTTGGGGTGTTTGTAGTGGGTGGCGACGTGTAGCGGCGTCAGTTGGTGTTTGCCGGGTGAATTAACATCAACGTTGCGCTCCAGTAGCAAGCGGACCATCTCGGCATTGCCGTACTTGGCCGCTATGTGCAACGCACTTAAACCTTTCTGTACACAGGACGCAACAACACTGTCGCTGTCTTACACACGTCCACCACGAAGAGCATTCGGTACAACTAAAATCAGACAAAAATAACACCGTTTTATCTTTTTTTTGTTTTAGCAGTCATTACTAATGCAATAAAACAAAATTACAACTAAACAAAACTGTTCTACTTCGTTTTATTTTAGTTTCATTTGAGTTGTAACGACGTCTTGAGGTACTGAATATTCAACAGTCAGACTCTTTGTCATAATAATCATCTCTAAGTCCACAGGTATCGCAGCACTTTGTCGGGTTGTCGAACGTGCTACAACTGATATTCGACCAGGCGTATATACTCGTATTTTATTCTGTAAACGTATGTATAAAACAACTATGAAGCTGACAAGTCAACAGTGGTTTTACTGGTTTACAACTGGCGTCACTTTACTAAAACGTTCACACTACCTTGACAAGCTGTAAGTTAAGTCGACTCAGAAGTGTTGATATAAACAGTCAAATCATTCGACTGTTTGTAATCGAAACAAAACATCACAGAACAAGCCGCAGTGCAATGCACGACGAACGTCGATCGCCTGCGCCAGCGCCGTATCAACATTCGCTAGTGTACCCACGTTCGCCAGGTGTCGCCACTCATTATTACTTCGTTGCATTTTTGGTTCTAGTGGTGTGAATTTTGGCCCGATTTAGCATAAAATTTAACGGCATGGTTTGAGCACAATTGCTCATCTATGCTGCCAGTTTCACTAAGACAGCTGTATAGCGTTTTCTCGTAAATATTATCTACAAAGAACGTTACAAAGTCACAAACACGCTGTAACATGGCGATCGAAAACAACACCAGGCCACATAATAAACGTAGTAACTGAAACAGAAACGTGTTACAGTTGCGTTATATGTCATCCAGCGACAAGTTGTGCAACAGGATTGGACAAAAAAACTAAGGTGTTAACAGCGACCGACGAAGAAACAACACGCGGTCTGTAAAGCTGTACGACGCGACAGTTACAGCTACAATACGACTACGATACAAGGCTACGACAAAAAAAATTGACATTCTAATTTTTTTGATTCCTCGTAGTGTTGTAGCGAACTCGTAGCGAATTCGTAACCTCCTCGTATCGTAGCCGTATCGTACTTGTGACCACATTTTAACGCACCATCGTTTGAAGGTCTTGGTTGGCGCCCTGGTCGAGCAGAGCCTGCGCCACCTCATCGTGACCTTCCTTGGCAGCGATGTGCAGCGGGGTATAGAGGTCGTAAGTGGCGCAGTCGGGCGTGGCGCCGTGCTGCAGCAGCAGTACCACGTTGTCGACATTACCGAGCCGCGCCGCCACGTGTAGCGGGCTCTGTTGTTCCTACAAACACGCAACAAATTACTGTTTTACCAATTACCTCAGATCTTTCTCTATCCATCATCCATGTCTTCTGCACAATGACTTGGTAACACGGCCTCTCTGCTAATGTTATAATTGATCAGTTTTTTTCAAACAAATTCCCAATCTGGCCACGTATCTCAGTAATGTCATCCGTCTCTTTTTCAGAGTGTGTAATCATTTTTATCTCACCATGATAATGGTAATGACAATATTAAGTTTGCTGTTCGTGTGTGTCTGTCTGTCTGTCTGTCTGTTTGCAACGCATCTGCTCCGAAACTGTTGAACGTATTTAGCTGAAATTGTGCACAAGGACAGAAAGGTCTGTTTTGAACGTACGACCTTTCTAAACATGGTACGCTTACCGTCTTACGGTACCGTGGGCGAGATATTGTGTCCCTCTTGTACTGACCATCCTGTTCGTTGTATTTGTAGCATAGCCATATATATATATATATATATATATACCCTGCCATTTTTTAATTTTTCTTTTTAGACACACACAATACGCTTGCTCTCATCATTTTAACAATTAATACAAATGACAATGTTTATGGTGCTGTTATCACGCAGAGCCATTGCGACAGTTCACCCGGTTCACTTGGTGAATGTAGAACGGCGCCAAGCGGCGCCAACCCTCACACCAAGCCAGACGACTTGGGCTGTGAGTCCTCCTGTACAGGCTGCCAGAGTCTACACCCACCAAAGGGCCACCATCACCATTTATTATTATTACTCAGCCCGAAAAGTGATACTTATTTTACCGTCTCACTAAGGGTATGGCTGACTTGATGTGCGTGGCTGGTTACATACTGCTCGAGATGATTACCATCACAGTACTGACCCTTTGTTCGATTTTGCAAAGGCCATCAAAAAGCCTAAAATGAAAACAAAATAAATAAATAAATTCAAGAAGCAGTCCATCATAACATTTGATATGAACATGCCAGTAACGCTTTTTTTCTACATTTCAGTAAATAAAAGTCAAAAATAAAAAAAAAATACCCGAGCCGTAGCGTCGACATGCGCTCCGTGGCGGAGTAATACTCGGATGATGTCGGTCTGGTTGGCACGTGTGGCGAGATGTAGCGGCGTTTCACCCCTCACAGTCTGGTAGTTTGGACTCGCCCCGGACTGAAGCAGGAACATGGCGATGTTCATGTGACCCATGAAAGACGCCACGTGTAGCGGTGTCAGACCAGACTGCACAGTTGTCACGTAAAACGATATAACAGCGATCACACACCATCAACACACCATAAAGCTATACTGTAGCAAGTATTTTACCGTCATATAATACTAATAGAAACAGAATATTTACCGAAATACTGAAACTAAACTGATGCCCTGACAGTGACACAATACCTAGAGAAGTTCTGGCGTAATGTAGAAACTATCAGAAAGTCATATTAAGACTGAACTGTGCCACTAAATCAAATTTAAACGTTTTGTTAAAACACGTTTTATATTATACATTATCTGTCTACCGTCATGTATGCTCATGAACTGAAAATTTTACAAGTTACTCAAAAAGAGAGATATTGGTAGAAAAACACCAATTTTTCATACCCCCTTCTAGTTAACTTGCATGATCCCCTAGAATCCCTTGAATTGTTGCGGAAAATTTTTTAATACGAACTGTCCAAGCCCGAGAGCTACTAGACGATGCAAAAATATTGCCAAAACGTTTAATACTGTGAGTCCTACGTAGGGTGCACCAACGTCACAGATGGCAGACAACAGACGGACGGATCACGCCATAAGGCGAACGTAATGTGGTAACTTTTGCCTAAAAACTAAGAAAGCAAAAAACAGTAAAACCAAAACAAAAACAACAAAATGAGAGGAGGTTGAAAATATTGAGAGTGGTCGTGGAATCTGTGAAAAGATGATGTAAACCTCAGTCGTGGCCTCGATGGACGCTCCGTACTTGAGTAACAGCTCGACAACTGCAATGCGGTTCTTCTTGCAGGCGACGTGCAGCGGTGTAAACCCATTCTGCGGCAGAATCAGTTCATCGCGTCCACATTCACTCAATGACAACGTTAATACACAACATGCTCGTCTTGACGGCGATAAATATCTACTGACTGCTGAAGTGTGAAATAACGACAACGCAGTGCAGGGTGTTGCCACTTGGCGAACCACTGCAACTTTCATGACAACAGCAGGACGACAATAACAAACAAACAAACAAAGTTACAAGCACAGACGACCAACAACGACACCTCGCCGGCTGTCGTCAGGCATAGACTGCAGACACACGACGTCAAGGGGCCCCCACTTTTGTAATGGGGGTCAAGGAGTGCTGTTTGACCCCACTTTTCATGGATTAATCAAATGCATTCTGGCATTCAGAATTATAGCCATCAGAAATGTCTGGCGGCTGGGGGCTTTGCCCCAGACCTCGACTGGGTGCTCACGTCGCCCCAGACTCACTCCATTTAAGGGGGCGCCGCTTCGCGGCATGTGGTGGGGTGAGCGTCAGCTGCCAGAAGGGGAAAGGGAGACAAAAGAAATGAGTTGAGCCCCACTTTCAAAGTTCAAACACGTTCCGCGGTCTACGTCACCGGTGACACGACCTGATGCACAAACAACACGCAGTGAAACAATAAGTTAGTTATGAAACTGTAACGATCGACGAACTGATACAAACGCTGTCAACGTCAAACACGTGAACGTTTATTAACTGATGCAAACTTCACTGTTTTTCATCGTCAGTCAATCCTGTGAGTTCACACATATTGGACATTATTCTAATTTCTACAGTCAGCAGGCGTCATTTCAGCGGTTCAAGGTTAATCATACCCCAATTTTTCATCCTAACATAAACAGTGCAAACCGAGTACAACGGTCCTGTTATTTGTCATGGCACCGTAGTGTTGCTATTTGATACTGAGTGTCGCTGTTTGGCCCAAAGTTGCATCCGTGTGACATAAATACTATTTACATATTACTGTCATCAGCGTCGTGATGACAGTCATTATCAGCTTCATCACTATCATCACCAGTGGAAGGAAGGTAGTGATTACCAGAGCACACGGACTGACTTGGCACTTGGAGTCGAGCAGCAGTTTGGCTGTACGTACATTGCCGCAGTGCGCAGCGACGTGAAGCGGTGTCAGATAGTCCTTTACAGACAGACAGACATCAACAACAACCAGTCCAATCACCGACCAGACACGTCATCACTGTTAGGCCTAGACTGAAGAAACTGAGAAGTCACACAGAAACTGCGCCATGCTTCTCTTTTTCTTGTTTTATCAAAGTCATTGGTAATGACACTGTTCAACACATATACACATATGACTTCTTATTTGTGTTTTATAGTATCGTTTCTGAGATACACTTAGCGAAAAGTTCTATAGAATTCTATAGAAAAACTGCAGTAATACTATAGTATACTACAGAAACTACAATGTGTCCCGAAAAATTAATGAGACTTGCGTAATCTTGAATATCTTGCACAGTTGGAAGTCTATTGCACGCGATATCCTGACGGCCTTAGCTATTAAACGCATACATAATTTGCCACCTCACCTTAGTTATGTTTCTACACTACCTGACGTTACACAACAACCGAAAAGTTATGTTATCTTCCGCTCAATAGTGTGAGTGGCTCTGAAACGAACCGGTTTGGTGGGTCTGAAGTGGCTCTAAAAGAGCACGTTGTGTGGCTAGATCACAGTAGGTGTTCGAAGTGACGTCCCTTTGCCTTTACACATGCACGCAGCCGTGTTTCCTATTCGTCAATGGCTTCATCGGTGATGCCGGTCAATGTTGCGTTTCGGTTTCTGTGTAATGTCACGTAATGTAGAAACATAACTAAGTTGAGATGGCAAATTATGGGTTAAGGTGATGACGTGACAAACAGATGAGTTATTACTCATCATACCAGCGCTGTTGCTGCAGCTACAACTGACAAGTATACAGTAGTGAAATACTGACGATGGTGACGTCGTCGATGGGAGCGCCGTGGTGCAGCAGCAACGCGGCACAGTCGACGTGGTCCCCCTGTGCCGCCATGTGTAGAGGACTCAGACCGTTCTTCGTCTTGGCCGTCAGCTGAGCGTCGTGGTTGATCAACATCTGGACGACGGCGCTGTGGCCGCTACGACCGGCGCAGTGTAGCGGCGTCAAGCCATCCTGCTCACATCATTACTTTACACTCTGCCAAAGCCCTGTTCACACGCACTGATTTGCTGATCGACATGTCGACCGACAAAGTGGTGGGTGTGAACAGGGCTTTACGGTGGCATTCTGGTCGTAATGGTTAAGGCGTTGGAGCAGAGAGGTCGTGGGTTCAACTCGCGGCCGTTTCACTGTCACGTGACACGTTTCACTGTCGGTCCGTTCGTGTATCCTATCGAAACGAATAAACAACGCATCAAACTTTTTCACTCTCTCTGTATGAAATGTTTCGGCGAAATTCCGACGGCGTCCCCCTTAAACAGGGCGTCAAATACAGGTGGGGTACGAAAAATCGCGATTTTCGACCAATATTTCCTGTTATATTGGGAACGATACAAGACAAGGCCATGGTTACAACGGGAGACGAATAATCGATCTAATGATTCATTTGAATAGTGTCGTTTTCAATGACCTTGAATGACCCCTAACACAGATTTCAAGGGCTCGCCATTAGTCGACGTTAAATGTCTCAGCAACAGTACACAACAGAGATATACTTACAACGCAATATTAGGAGTGACTTAAGTATGTCCTACTTTATCACGTAATTGCGAATGACATTGACGTTGACTGACTTAGCAAAATGTTCAACGACACTAAGCATCGCGCGGCCTCTCTGCGACAGCTGAGCTTCTTGTCCGTACAAACCACCACGTCGTACTCGGCGTACGTACATCGCTGCCGCGGCTCGATGGACTGACTGCTCTTCTTTCATACTTCAAGTGCCACATGACGTCAACTAATCAATGGCGGACTCGAGGGACCGCACTGCTCCTCACATGCAGCGTATGTGACGATGAAGCAGCTAATTGAGACATGGACTGTTGCAACGCACTACTCACAAGTCGCTGCGATACTGCAGACATTACTACATCACCATTCAAAATGACACATTTTTTATCACGCTGGGCAATAAACCTAGGTATAGACATAGTACAGTTTAACGTCCCACTCGACACATTATAGGTCATTTTGGAGACGGTTTTACGGGTCACATGACCCAACCAACAGTGTCATAGCACTGAAGGACGAAACTGCTGACGTGGCCATAGGACTGAAGTGACGCTACGAGATGATGATGATGATGATGATGACGATGATAGACTATACACAAGTAGAACAAGGCGACTACGAAGTGAGATGAAGATGTCATAACATACCCGCGTCTGAACGTCTGTCATGGTGTGGCTGTCCAGCAGCAAAACAACCATCTTGATCCGGCCCCACTTGCTCGCCACGTGCAGAGGCGTTATGCAGTTCTACGAACAAACAACTGCTAGTATTTATTAGTAAATCTTATGCCACTTAACTACAAAACATCTTTTCCATGTGTCAATTTCAAATCAACTGAGCTTACAGTACCAACGATGAATTATTGTCGAGCAACGTAATTATCGTGTACAGTGTGCGTCAAAAAAAATTCCACCCTTTTATTATGCAAGCTATGGGCGGGGGAGGCTATTATGTTTTCACTACGTCCCGATGTCTGTCCCGTTGTCCCGATGTCACATGCCAACATCGGCATTTATTGCGTCGCACTACATTTTGGGCAAAATTGAACTTTTTTCTTTGGACTTTATTGTCAACAGGTTTTTTATGAAGCTATTTAAAACAAATAATATTGATGTTGTTAAAAGTTTCGCAGATTCTGCCACTCCAGATGTAACGGTCTCAGAAGATGTACCTATGTTGCATGAAGTAACCAGAGCGATCCGACGATTGAAGAATGGTCGAGCTGCAGGTGCAGATGGCATAACTGCAGAACTTCTGAAAGGTGCCGAAAAGCCAATCAGTAAAGCT
>Ga0209149_1001763_pt1 | contig 11422 bp, 5 predicted proteins | sample WorMetTyACAVOLI2_FD_187423 | JGI IMG/M metagenome (GOLD analysis project Ga0209149, IMG submission 187423) | Marine gutless worms symbiont microbial communities from Max Planck institute for Marine Microbiology, Germany - Olavius algarvensis... ...
AGCGATCCTCCGATTTCAACAAATTTTTGCAATATGAAGTAGAATAGCATGCCGAAAAAGGTCATGTGACATAAACTGAAAATTTCGAAAATCCAAGATGGCAGACGGACGCTACGAGTATTTTGAAATCGTTAACGCACCACATATCAATCAAAAAGTGTCCGATTTTGATGAAATTTGTTGCGCAGAAGCAAATTCCGATAAAGATGACAGTCATTTCACCGAAATTCTGCTATTTCAAAAGTGTTTTTGCCATAACTCAACACCGAATAAACTTATTTTGGTCAAGTTTTGTATAATGATGAAAAACCACATACTGATTTACGTGACCAAAATAGCTGTTTTTTGAAAGCTGAAGGTAGACAGCTGCCATTTTGAAATGCGCTATCACAGTAGGCCTATCTTAGTTATGCCTATGACAAGGTAAAGATAGACGAGTAAAAAACAGCAAATATAAATGGGAAAAAACTTAACAGTTTAAAAAGGTGTGTATTTAAAGGACGACAGTCATTCATTAACTCGCAGAACTAAAACATGAACATAAAGGGAAAAAAGTCTTGCTGTATTCGTATTGGTCCACGGTGGGATGTGAGGTGCAGGAGCATTAAAACATCCAACGGTCATATTATTCTATTGGTAACAGAATTTCGATACCTGGGAACATATATAGTGGGAGGTCGAACATTTAAATGTTTTACCACCCACGCCAAACGATCCTTTCACAGAGCGATCAATGCTATTTTTGAAAAAATTGGCAGGCTAGCATCAGAGGAGGTAATCCTTGAGCTGGTAAAAAAACAAATGTATGCCATGTTTGTTGTCTAGAATGTTATACTTTGCCAAAAAGTTCTTAGAGATCGATAGACTTTGTTGTCGTACGATTCCTAATGAAACTATTTAAAACTGTAAATAATGAAATTATTCGTGAATGTTGTTCCTATTTCAAATTTGCACTGCCAAGCGAACTATTAGATAACCGAAGGGTTAAATTCCAAAACAATTTTATGCTATGTACTGGTATACTGCATTATTTTGGCATCAAGATATAATATGATAATGTATTTAAGTTAGTTAAGTTATTTTATTCTTTTATGTTGCTTGTTTTCTTGCTACCGATATGCTGGTGAATAAAGATTATCAAAACAGCAAATATCAAAAAGGCTGATATTACTTAGGAGCACATTGACATTATAGCAATATGCTGCAAAAGTAATATCAGCATTAGGCCTATTAATTTTTGCTGTTTTAGTTTTAGTCCTTACACACCTTTTTAAACTGTTAAGTTTTTTTCCGTGTCACACATCTATGTTTTGTGTGCTATTGTAATGCAGGCCTAGTGCACAAGTAAGACAACGTGGATACATTAGGCCATCTTTGGCAAATTACAGCATGCCTGCCTTTACCTCGTAAGCGTTCACCAGATGGCGTTACCACTGACTTGTGATAGCGTCCGTCTAATTGCAGCTTACTATTTATTTGTACTGATTTCAGTGCCGTAAAGCAACTAATCACCAACCAACCGAATTTTAATAAGTCGGCAAAAACCAAACATTCAACTAAGTAAGTAAGTAAGTAAGTAATCAACTACACAGCTGTCACAGCACAAATCAAATATTCATCACGACACGCAGTCATCAAATCTACAGCGATCTACCATTCAGTTTAATGTCGCTTTCTCCACAAGATAAAGCAAAACTAATAAACTATACTAAAAAGCTAACAAATTACTAAAAGCTCACAAAAACTCACAAGCAATAAAACTTCGACCTTCACTGTTTGAGTGTGAGTTATATCACATGAATTTAAAAGTATTAATATTAATTGTAAGGTTGCATAAAAGTAGAGCCCAACAAAAATTACATGACATTATACCGCTGTTATTACTCCGCCGAGGCTTTATCTAGACATTTTTATGTTATTTATTTTGGCTAATAAGTTTTGTATGTTTGTAAGCAGTATCTTTACAAAGCTGGTGCCCGGAAGGACTCGTCCCCCAAAAGACCTGTATTTAATAGGGCGTTCAACTCTACTCATTCATCATCGTAATCATCATCATGTTTGTGTCAAGACTCAATCACAGTTAGCTAACGCAAAATAATATAGACCCACGCTGTCCCGTGATGTTACAGGGTATTACGGAAGTCTCTGTCTGTTATAAAATGTACGCGCACCAATAACTAAGCCACAACGTGACTATCGAGTTTTTTTAGTTCTTGTCGTACAAAAACTCCGTATGGCTGTATCAAACCCTCCTGAATGCAACCTGTATACGATGATTCACTATCGTATTTACGGCGTCGACGCTCTGCAATGCAGGAAGTCGACGCCCTGCATTCATGCAATCGTATTTTACCGTTCTGACTAATGTTTATGAATTTTATTCCGGAAATCGTGCTAAGTCAAAGGCAGGTCATCATGGCGAATGTCTAAAATGCGAAAACGACAAGGACGACAATACGGCAATAGCAGGCGCAGCGTAGGCCTACGGGTTTCTCGCAGTCACCAGTCATCAGCGCCAGTCATATAAACAACTGGAGAGCACTCAGAGATAGAGCGCAAACCTCCGCCAAAGCCAAAATCTCACGGGGATAGATTCTGACGGGGAACATGTCTCCTGGTTTGACCTTGAAACGTTCTCCAAGGTCGTCAAGGATGGCGCCATTGGACAGAACACATACGACTTCCTATTAGTGTTCTATAGTAACTTTGGACGTATCTCTTACCGTTTCTGCGATACAGTAGATTTTATGCCGAAATGACCTTGCTGGGCGACTGTGACCTCTAAATGACAGTGAAGATCAACCCGGATCACCTTCAAAATGAACTCACCTTGAGGATGGGCCAAGACAAATTTTCACACTTTTTGCGTAAGGCTGCACACAGATAGACAGAATGACAGACAAACAGATCTGATTGCATAACCTGTCTTGGCGGATGCAAAAATATAACTAATCGACCTGTAAAAATGTGACTGGCGGCGGCGCTGCAGTGCCGCGTTGCCGAGGTCTGACGTTCAATAAACGATGTATTGATGCACAATTCGCAAACTTTTGTGTAAAACGTCCTTCTGGAGGACGACCCAGTCGGAATTTCGACAACTCAGTGTTACTTTCACTGGACCGTACGTAACCCTAATGTAAAGATTTAACGAAAGTGGAGTGAAGTGTTTCCGAGATCTCGTTTGCGTAAAAACGAATTTAATAAAAAGCGTCTTATTGCTATTTGCTCGCGCACTGTTTCGCTATGTTTATATATTTGACTGTCTTACACGTTTTTATATGTGCACACTTTTGTATGTTCCTTTATGCCTACTTTTTCGTCAGTGTATTTTTGTCGATTTGTGTGTTTTCATGATTCTACGTAAGCATGTGCGTCTGACATGTGTTTAATAAACTGATGATGATGATGATGATGATGATGATTGCAAAAGATGCATTTTTTTGCATAAAACGCCCCTCTTAGGGGCGACACCGTCGGCTTTTGGACTAAACCAATAAGCATTGGTAATCGTGTATACAGATTTGAAGAAAGTACAATGAAGCGTCACCGAGATCTCGCTTTCAAAGAAGCTGTATATTGACCGAAAATTGCGAATTGTTTTAGTATAAAACGCCCCCGTCGAGGGTCCCCTACTCTCCCGTCGGTATTTCGACCAACTCAAAACAGCATTATTAAAGTAGCTACACCGCAACGTAACCATCCTGTATAAAGATTTGACGAAAATATAGGCCCCTACAGTGCATCGGCTCCGAGATCTCGCTTCCCAGAAAAAATATACAGTATAAACATTACCAAAACATAATGTTCGCCAATCACTAGGCTACATCGGACGGCCATAACAAGTAAAGAACAGAACACGAGCAAACAAGTATACAATAATTTATATACTCAGAGCTGTACAATACATTACTGTGTATTTAACGTGCAGCAGTCAAAAACTGACGGGTAGCCAGCTTAGTCTATAGTACACGGAAGTAAACAGAAAATTTAAACGAAAAACGAACTAAAAATAAACTGATGAGCATGATAGGTCCGGCCCAGTCCAACGATCCGTGATAAATTCACGAGTTAAGACGACTGAAGCCTCTACGGTGACAGCCGCGGCGGCAATGGCGGCAGCGGCAGCGGCTCACGACGGCCGCGGTGTTTCGCTGGCACACATGGCTCAGTAGCCCTAATGTTGATATCGACAGCACTGTTGCGATCGTTATCGTGAAGCGGTTGCTCGACGTCATCATCAGACAGGTCCTCATAGGATTTGTGGCCGTCGCCGTCGTATAATTCGTCATCTTGCAAGTGATTGTATCCTTCATCCCATTCAGGCGATACCTGATGATGCGTCTCAGTTCTAGGCCGACTTGTTCTGGTATTTTCAGACCTGTTAGCCATCGCTTCTCTCTGCAACCTGACTTGACGATCTCTGTCCATTTCCTGAGTTGGCCTATTGTTCCCAACCGTTCTGAATCTTCGGAGTTCATGTATCTTTTTATTATGTTTTTGACACGCACATGCCAATCCAATGATCGCAAAGATTGACAATCCAAGTAAAACACCAAACGCAATAAGTAAATCTATAAGTAGGTTGCATGTTTGGTATGGATTGGCAGTGTCAACGACAACCAAGTCAGCGGCAAACTGCCAGCTCGAATTCAGACACTTATAAACCGATGATGTCAATGTCACTTCAATGATGTACTTGCCAGCATCCTTTACTGTGACATTGTCAATGATGATGGTCGTGTGTAGATGGTCTGTGGTTTCTGGGACGCTGTGACGACGTGGATTGTCTGGGAGCCATTGCTTATAGTAGTAGTCAAGATGAACTAGTCCAGATGCTGGAGTTGTTAGTAGAATGTCGTGGTTAATTTCACGCAGTTGCCGCAGAGCGGTCAGATCCCAGCTGAGCACGACGCTGTCGTAGACCTTGCGATGAACTACTGGGTCAGGAACTACTGCGAAGTCGGTCACAACGAGAATCGCTTTAGAGTCGAGTAGCAGCTTCGGTACATGAAGAGCATATATCCCCATATCGGCCGTGGTGATATTTGTCAAGTTAAACCCAATCGTTGCATAGTCATCGTTCATTAATTGAATACGATCCTTGAATCTGGTATTCCCCTTAACAATATTTCCTCTCTCAACGTAAATCAGTGTTTGAGGATTCTTTTGGGACAGAAATAAAATCTCGAAACTGCTGATATTATGCTTAAAATGCCATTCGAATGCTTCACTAGATTGTGTGATCGCATTTTTTTGTAGAGGTGCCTGTAATAGCACTTCGAGGCAGTCATTACATTCACACCGGATGTATATAGGGTCATTGCAGTTTTTTGACGATACGGTGGTGTGTCTGCAGTCAAATAGTGAATTCTCGTTACCAGAGCAACTGACACGAAACGACACCAAAGTGATGGACTGTCTATGGTTAGGCTGATAAGCTCCAGCTTCGTCCAGAAAACCCAACTGGCGGCAAGCCACTCTCGTGTTGGATGTTGTCCAATCACTACTACACACTCCTCCCCAGCCTAGCCCGGGAGAGAATATTTCCAGACGTCCAGATATTGAAGTTCCGTCGGCCAGACGGACATTGTCTCTTGGAATATAGTCGTCACAGTCATCACAGACGCAGCGCAGGAAAACATCACGTTTATGATCGCAGCTGGCGTCAATGTGGAAGAAAGGATCATGTGAACATTGAAGGAGAGTGGTCTCGTCGCCTGTGCACTGTATGTTAGAGACTCCAATTCTTCTGTGATACGAGGTCTGATTCACGGTATACATGCTTCGTCCACCTGGAAAACCTAGTTGTTTGCAAGCTAGTCTGGTGTTTAAATTTGTCCAGATGGATGAGCAAACTGTTACCCATTCCTCGTTTATGTAGATTTCCAGTCTTCCCGTGTTTGACGTTCCGTCTACCAAGCGCACACTTTCATTGGCTGCTTCAATTCTGTTTCTGCATATTGTTTGTACAAGATACGAATAAACCGTAGTATAATAGTTACGACTGATAAGCATCAAATTGTCCACATCGCCTGGGTCAGTAGCTATCTCTCGTAGTTCCTCTCTAAGGTGGTCCACCTGAATATTGGTCATTCCTACAGTGATTATTCTAATTCCTTCTGATTTAACTCTTGCTGCTTCAGTTATTGCACTATTCTTGTCATCAGCAAGCCCATGGGTGATCAATACAATCACATCTGGAACATCTGGCCTATCTCCGCCCATATTATTCAGCACCAGGCGACGAGTTGTATCAATAGCATTGGAAATGTTTCTTCCTGTTTCGAACGAACGATCGCGGATCACTTGCAGTTTAGTGTCAAGACCGTAAACAACGGATGCATTGCCGCCGAACTGTACTTGGGCGACGTGAGATCCGTAAGTACCGGGGCGAAGTCGATATCCGACATCTCGCGACAAGTTTATTATCACATTCCAGTCATCATCGGGGATGTCCAGACCAGAGTTTAGCACAAACACGACATCTAATGCTCTTGTGCAGGCTCTGAGTTTAACTGGTGTCGACAACAGTAGAATGAAATAAAGGAGTAGACATACCTCCTTAGACATAATTTTCTCTTGAAACTGTGCTACAGTGCTACAAGAATCTAATGGATAATTGTCCGAACGAGCTGCTACCAATACTATTCGCTTTCCGGATGCCGTCACCAGACGTTATCGCTTAGTCATAATAAGCAAGCGTAACATTCGACGTGCACGGCAGTTGGCCTCTGCAATGACATCGTCGTAATGTCGGCCCAATAGACCGAGACGATGTGTGGCTTCCATCGAAGTTTGAACATCGAATAATCACAGATATTTGTAGGCTGAAACTTGAAGCTGTAATCTGTATAACAGGCTATCAGTCGATAGGCTACTCTAATGACTTTGGGCTCCGAAAAATCAATCCTTCGGAAATAATTCCCGCAAACCGCAGGCGATCCGGACCAAATTTGCTATATATATGCCGGTCAATGAGGCGAAAACTTTCAGGAAATTTTAAGTGCGCTCCGCCAAGTGGGGGAAATGGGGGTCGGACGAGTCTCGCACAGTCGGAATTCTTTTGTGTAACCTTCAAACGACCGATTTTCACCAAATGTGGCCACGATACGTGCATCCATGTCCCCCCGTCGAAGAATTTCGAAAAGGATATTCGAAAATTTTCAGTCAGAGGTCATCTGCTTCAAAGTTAAAGGGGTCAAACAGGCACCTTACTCTGACTAGCCTACTGCTCAGGGGACTCACTGCAGAGATCATTCAACGTTGTACGTGTAGTCCAAGAGCCTGGAAGGTTCTCAGGTGGGGTTAACTTTTCGGAGCTACGGGGCGTGAAGTTCCCAAATTTTCGCATTTCCGCCTATTTTTATCGCGCGTCAGCATACTGACGCGCGATATTGATATAGCAATTCTGTCTGTTTGTCCGTCCGTCTGCCCGTCTGTCCATCCATTGCGTTCCGGTATTCTATGAAAACCGGAACGGCTTAACATATTGTCATAGTTTCTTCACCACACGGTAGCCCAATCATTCTGGTTTTATGAGTATCAAACATATTGGCAAAATTTCGACGGGGTCTCCCTGCAGGGGCGCTAAATACAGGTGGGGTAAAAAAAATTGCGATTTTCGACCAATAAAGCCTATATCTTGCAAACGATACAAGATAGAGTCATAGTTACAATAGAATGCGAATAGGAAATCGCAGTCGTGCTTTCGAATGACCCTTAACCCAGTTTTCAAGGTCACGCCATTCTTTAATGATGGATATATCAGAAATGGATAATGATAAGACCATAGTTACTATAAAATGCAAATAGGAAACGTACCAGTACTTTCGAATGGTACCAGTTAGAATGACCTTGAGTGACCTCTAACCCACATTTCAAGGTCACGGTAATATTCAACGTCAAATAACTCGACTAATAGTAAGTCGTGTATAACCTATCCAATGGTTCCGTTTCCAATCGGCTTATTGCAGAATGCTTCTGGTTATTTTATGTGTTGTGGAAGATCCAAAATGGTGCCTTTTGGTTGGGGTTTTATGCGACTTCTGTTAGGGGAGCTTGGAACCCCCAGAGTTGCCGCCGATCATGACGAATATTTTACAGGTGTAGGCCGCCCTAATTGGGCTTTCGTGGGTGGTCTCACGGCTTCCCCAACAAATCCAAGATGGCAGGCGACGGGCATGTAAAATTTCATAAAATGGTAACATTTCCTTATGGTATTTTCACACAGTTGTACAAAGATGCAACACGGGACAACAGTTACTGAAGACGGCTTTCAACCTACAGTGTCGTATAGTCAACAACGTAGCGACGACTACAACTTCTACTCATTTATGGGAAATGCCTATGTTTATATATACATGGCGCGTCCGATCTGGACCGGGGCGACTGAAAATGCGGGAGTGGAAAATGCGGCACGGGCATAATTGCAGGAGTGGAAAATGCGGGAGCAGACTGCAGGGGTGGAAAATGTAGGAGTAGGCCTAAGCCCCGTTGATAGCCAAGCTGAGAATAAATTGAGATGGCGTTAAATTGATCCAAATTTGCTATCTAACTTATGAAATTCACATTATTCGCTAGGTGTAACGTTATATGTATTCTCATTTTTAGTTCGTTTAATTTGACATATATGTATAGACTTGTCTATATTTTATGCTGAATGTATGGTGAATAAAATATTACTATTTTAGATTTGGCATTCGTGATCCAAGACAGTAATCAACATAATGTTTAAATGTCGAATGTAATTTTTTGTTACTGCTCCTCGTAATGTTATTTTCAAACACAAGTTCACGCGTAAGTCAAGTTAGTACAGACGCAGCAACATGTTGATAGGGGTGCGGCAAAGAGGACATCCGCATCCTTGGTTGTGCACTTCGTTGGCACACGACTCACAGAAGCGTTGATGACCGCACGGCACCAGCGCGATGCGTGTATCACGCGGTGCCACGAGACACATCTCGCCGAAGTCAACAGCTGCGTCAGCTGATACGGTCGTTGGCGTCGTCACTGGTGTCGTCATCATTCTGATGCTGTGTGCAGTGTATTGTCATCTGGGGCCTCGGTGTCGTCATCGTCGTCCGCGTCTGAATGGCTCTCAGTATCTTCTCTGAGCCGAGGGCATGGCTAACTGCACGTAGAAACTGCAGTCGCGTGTACGCATGGCCGTCAAATCTCTGCAAGCACATCTTTATGTGTTTGTCGTTTGTCAGGTCAACGCTTTTCTTGGCGCGTCTGATGGCCAGACCGCGGGTAACTCTGACACACTGTCAATGGTTAGTAGCAACGTTAACAGGTCGACTCGCTTGTGAGTTGCGTTTGGCAAGAACTAGCCTACGCAAGAAAGCCACGACAGTCATATTTCGTCTGGTGCTTTAGAGTATTTTTTTCTGATAGCTTTCCATACTTTGTCGCTCCTGCATTTTCCACTCCTGCGTTTTCCACCCCTGCGATATGCTCTCGCATTTTCCATTCCCGCATTTTCAGCGCCCCCACTAAAGACAGCGCAAACGCGTCATCCCGTGCAAGGATGCGCCTAGAGCGTAAACGATGTTTCTGACTGACTGACTGACTTTATTTGCACAATCAGACATTACAAATTAACAGTAAAATAGAGTTACAATGTGCAGGACAGAAAGGAGTGAACTCACTAACAGCTGCCCTAAGGATAAGTACAAATTCAAATTGCAAATTACAAACAATACAAATTTAAAACACAATTTAAAAATTACTGAACAGTTAGAAATTCACTAAAATCGATTTTACACAGTGACCGTCGAAAGCGGCTAAGAGAACTAAAATCAACAATATCAACTGGTAAACTGTTCCACATCTTCACATCACGACAAGCAAAAAATGATATCTGATATTTGCATGGTTATGATTTCATACAGTTGGTATAAGGGTGACCACGAGTAGAGGGATATGTGTATCTAGCAAAGAATTCACTCAATTCTAATTAAACAATATTAAAAACAATTTTATAACACATAACACATAAAGTCTTCTGAATTTTTTGGAGCCAAACCCCAAACTGAAATTTTTCGCCCATGGATAGAACTTTCAAGGGTGATGGACAAAATATTCAATCACTTATCGTCAACACTGTACGCCGATCATTACGAAATTTTTACGTGGGGTAGTCACAATGAATGGCTGTACGCTGTTCAACTATAGGTCAGTTGCGTCGCAGAGTTCTGAAATGCTCCGAACCGTCGACGATCGTCGGCGACGGTCGGCGACAGTTGCGCAGCGTCGTGGAGGGTGTGCGACACAACTCAACTCAACTCCAGTTGTGTCGCTATAAACGGGGGTTAACGTGCGTGTGCGTAATACTACTGTCCGAAGAAACTATTAATTTTTATGCGTGGACTAGTACTTGGCACGCCAGTGTTGTAAAGTATTTAAATACTCGAAGTATTTAAATACCAAATCAGCGAAAAAAGTATTTGGTAAAAATATTTAAATACTTTCTAAAAATCCAGTATTTAAATACTGTTTAAATACTTTTACAATTCTGTGTATTTAAATACTTTTCCAAATACATTTTGTCGGTGCCACTTACCAAACACTGTTTTTGCCTGAACACACTGAACAATAAACTGATAGCATAATACTGGCATTATGTATGCCACATGCACATTGCTTCTTTTAGACTTTAGAAACGTTGCTGTTAATTAAAACACATGGCACATATCATGCTGTTATAGGGCTATGCCAACTTTTGCAAAGTATTTGGTAGTTGAAATACCAAATTCTAGACAAACAAGCAGTATTTGAAAATGTATTGAAATATCAAAATTAATACACGTATTTGGTATTTTATTTAAATACCATTTTATGAGTATTTGTTACAACACTGGTACTTGCTAATGTACATTGTGTCTCAAAAACGCACACTGTTTTTTTTGCAATAACGCAGTTTCAACCGATTTCTACATTTTGGCGCAGTAATTAAAGCTTAACACCTTAATAAATTTCCAGCAATCTGACATCAGCGCTGCTCACCGTGCGTAGTGTATGTTCCTATACTACCTGGACGAAAATAAATGGCGATTTTTTAAATTTCCATGTGTTTAACTACACCGGCATTGGTTTTATTTCCACAAAACGTTTTTGTTCTCGAGCCTGCATGTCGCTGCACGCCTGCGTGAACCGCGCCCACGGAGGCATTTCCAGCACTTGCTCTATCTATCTTACTTAAGTTGCCTGTTGCCACGTTTTCTCAGTGTTTCTGGCATTATTATGGGCGCCCGCTCAGCGTAAGCGGGCGACCATGTTATATTTTGCCAATGTTTATTTATTTATTTATTTATTTTTTTTATGGCCGCCTTATTCTACGGCCATGGTTAACGGAGGTTCGCGAAAATTTTACACGTGGTAGACCTTGAGTGTCATTAGAGAAGTTAGGTCTTGGATTTTT
>Ga0209149_1001764_pt1 | contig 11421 bp, 5 predicted proteins | sample WorMetTyACAVOLI2_FD_187423 | JGI IMG/M metagenome (GOLD analysis project Ga0209149, IMG submission 187423) | Marine gutless worms symbiont microbial communities from Max Planck institute for Marine Microbiology, Germany - Olavius algarvensis... ...
ACTGTGAATTAACCCGTTAATGACCATAACCATTACACTTGTCAGAAAGCAATGATTTTTGGCACAGCAAATACTAATATTTAGACTACAACACACCAAAAATCTCAGGTCTGTATGTCAAACAGTTTCAGAGCTACAGCTGTGTCCTTTTAAAAGGACGCCGAGCATAAGAGAGACCAAAATGCAGTAACCTGTTACTATTGTAAACTGGCTGCAAATAATGATGCATAACTAACTGCAACATGCTAATTCAAAACAGTCCACAGAGTTATACTGTTTGCAGTCTACTGTCCATGAAAAGCACCAAAGCAGTCAACATGAAGTGGCACAGTGCACTTTGCACACTGGCGCAAAACTTTTTTTCCGCAGTGTCCACAGCGCCGCTGCTTCGGGATGGACTCGATGATGTGGTCCTGATGATCAAACCTCACCTCCGGGAGCACTCTCTTCATCTGAGGTGTACATTTAACAGCTTTGGACTTTGGTCGACTTCCATACTTCTGCAAGTAGGCATTCACAATACGCCGAGTAAACTCCAGAAGGTCCAGCTTATCTGTTTTGTAAGTTTCTGTGTCACGGTACAGCAGCCACGCATTGTTCACAGTTGCACTGATCAGAAATGAAAATAGAGGCCACCACCATTTCTTCGTCCTGATGGAGATGCGGTAGGTGGCAACATTTTGATCTAGACGATCGACACCACCCATGTATTTGTTGTATGCAGCAATAGTGTGTGGCTGACTGATGGTGACTATCTTCTTTTCCTTGTGGCTCCAACGACGTGCTTGTCCCAGAGGCTCAACAGAATGACAATTGGAGGCAAGTGTAACAATGTTGCTGTCATGCCACTGCACAATCACAGAGCCCGATGTTTCATCCTGTAGAAAGTAGTGAGACCCCCTGGGAGTCTTCAGAAGATCCTTGGGGTTTTTTAGTGGCGCTTTCTTTGTACGGTTCATTCTGAGTGTCCCAGTGGCACCAAACCCTTCTGCTGCCAGTCGATCCAAAAGTGGCAACGACGTGAATAAATTGTCAAAGTAGAGAGAGTACTTGTGGTCTCTAGGCAGCTCACTAACCAGATCCATAACCACTGAACCACCCATCCCAAGCCCTGGAATGTCACAGCTTGTGGACGCACCTTGATATGGCTCTCCTTGCAGCAGATAACCGTCAGAACTTGCGAGCGACCACATCTTATATCCAAAGCGAATGGGTTTTCCGTGAATGTGTTGTTTGCAACCATGTTTGCCGAAATATGGTATCATTGTTTCGTCAATCGACAGATGACATGCAGTTGATTTGAACAACAGCCAACGTTCGTTGAGTGACGCTAATAGCGGTCTCACTTTGGCAAACCTGTCATTCGCCTGAAGACGGCTGTTGTCAGAAATATGAAAATAACGCAACAGATCTTCGAACTTTTTTCTGGGCATTGCTGTGGCAACGGCTGCATTCCAAACATCCGGTTGCTGTTCCCAGTACATCCTTCTTCGCGGCAGTACTGCATAACCACTCAGTAGCAAGACTGCAAAGAAAACTTTCAAAGTTTCCTGATCTAGTGCGAAGCTGTGGTCTCCCTTGACGTCGTGAGCATACTTCTGGGTGTTTTCAACGAGAAATTGAAGTGTCTCTGTATCAAAAAACAGTTCAAACAACTCTACAGGAGTCCACTCTTTTTCAAGAAAAGAGGCTTTGGTAGGCTCATGCTGAGTGCAGCCACTGTCTGACTGGAGGTCCTTATGTGATGACCATTTGCGTGTTGGTTCTGAACATTGTGTGGAACGTGGTTTTCTGACATCGGCAGGAGTTGACATAAGAGCTGCAAGTGGAGTGGAATCTTCCTCATCAGACGTATCCTGCGAGTTGCATTCGTCTGCTGGACTAACGGTCTTATGAGATGTTGTAGTGAGTCGAACATCAGCTTCAGCATTCAGCTGCTGCCCAGACAAGTGATTTATACTCTTTGGGTCATCATCATCATCACTGTCTTCTTCAGACAGCTGGGCATCAAGTGGTGGTGTGATATATACATCTGCTGATTCAAGATCATCAAGTTGTTCTAACATGCTAATGACTTCATGAACTTTATACCTGTTAAAATACAAAAATAACCTTCAGTACAAATTATAATTCCAGCTGAATATACCTCCTACACAAATATCATGAATCTGTGCATATGGGGTACAGAACAGTACACTACATTAGCATACCAACACATACATACTTGCTGCAGGATAATATGTACTTCGGCGAAAACCTGTACCCGTTCATGCTCAGCGTCCTTTTAAAAGGACAGCGAATTTGTCCGTCAGATTCCATAAACTCCAGAAGTATTTTCCAATATCCAACGCCACGTATATACACGCTTATGTATCATCTACACAACTCATAACACGAATGTTACATATACTAACAAAGTAATGAGTAAGTACGTACGTCTTTTGTCTTGTGCGTACCATTTTCAAGACACAAAAATTCTAACAATTCACTGGTCAATATCTCATAAAAACGTAAATACACAACTTTAACGTTAATTCATATTATTATAGCAACGTATGGAGTAAACAAATCAGCAAAGAATATTGATTCAAGTTTACTGTACAATTTTCTAAAATAAGTAAACAGGTCGTCCTTTTAAAAGGACGCTGGTCATTAACGGGTTAAAACTGGATTTATTACAGGGCCTGCCCCGGTGGCGCTATTGGTACTTGACCTTTGACCTTTTTGAATATTGAGCGTAATGTCAACTCGACTGCTGTTTAGAGCCTACACTTTCTGCTCAACCTATCCTCGCGTGACATAATCATTGCAGCATAGCGACACACCACACATAGCCACAGAAACACACTAAGCGAACGGCGACGAGTCGACAACGTCTCGAAGATGAAATGGAGCAGAACGGCGGATACAGTCGTGTTTAAACAAGTATATCAGAGACAATACGAAAAGCCCCAGCACACCGAAGCCCAAGCTACATGACGAAAACCCGATTTACGTACAGGTAAACAGTCTGTGGAACGCGGGTGTCTGTTACATAGTGTGATAAATATGCTCCACGCAAAATTTTGCTGAAATCGGCTGCTGAGTTATGGCCAAAACGATTTTCAACATGGCGGACGTCTGCCATATTAAATTTTGGGGTTCAACAAAGGTTTTTAAAAAGCCCATATAGGACTTCTTTTGGTCGTCAATAGCTCTAAATTGCTTAGTTTTTTAAGAAAAAATTTCGTGTACGCGTTTCGATGACAGACCAACGGAGAAACAGATGGACAACAGCATCGCGTAAAGCCGCCGTTGCTATCGGCAGCGGCGGCTGAATAAAAATTAATGTTTATTTTCTACATCGTATCGATATAATTATCAGATAATTCTACGTTTTTGTTGATTAGACTATAACAGATGGCTTTTGTCCGTCATACGTTAGTGCGGTTGGATATTAAATCTAAGGTAACTGCATTACGTTATGTTATGTTATGTTATCATCCAAGTATATGCATAATGTTCGTGATAATTGTATGTCAATCTAGTCACATCTGGAAAATAAGAGAGACATCACACAGACATACTCAGCATTGGCGGTTCTGTGCCGGGGCCGGGAGATGGGGCACACCCCCCACTTTTTGTTCCCCCCTCCCTAGTTTTTCCACTGACTACTTATTATTGCGACGGACGACACAATGTTCACTTGGCACTCGGGGGCCCGCCCCAGATTTTTTGACTAGAACCTCAGCCTTGGTCGCGGTTAGTAATAAGATGCAAATTGGATCCTTTGCACCGATCAGACTTCGACTTTTTCCACAACTTTTCTTGCATTTTATTCCCGAAGGAGATACCCGCTTGCGTATCACGATTTGCAGTGTCCGACGTTTGTTATCCTTTGTCTAATTGAATAACGTCCTCCACGCGTGACTTGACTTGAAATTATCTGATCTGAGTGTGGTTGACTGTCGTAATTCAGGCGAACCGCTACAATGCAGCAGAACAAAGTTTATTTTATCGTAGTTGTCTGGACCGGTTTTCTCTGGTGCTTGGTTCAAGTCTTATCGCAACTGTCTAGACTTGCGGATCCACAGAGGAATACTCTTTTATTACCGCTTTTATTACCCGCCATACGGAGTATGGATGGGTATATCGTCTGCTGTGTTTTTTTTGTGTCTGGAAACAGATATCTCGGCGGCAGTGTAACCGACTGTAGTAAAATAATGCATGGTGATATATATTCCGGTACCCCCAAGAGCCCTAAAATCCGAAATTTTGACCATTTTACCGTGAATAGCTCGACAACGGTAAGTCGACTCCCCCAGCGTCAGCTAGAAATTAGCTTAAGCTCAACGGAAGCTTTCTAAAATGTATAGCATGGGGCGGAGCCCCCCCCCCCCAGGGGGGTCCACTATAAGGAAAATATGTTGCGTATAATAATAATAATAATAATAATAATAATAATAGGTGTACTTATAACGCGCACATACATAGTCAAGTAGTGAACTCGAATCGGAGGCTCGTATTTTTCAGCATCGTCTAATCTGAGGCATTATAATTTATTTCACGGTTCAAGATAGAGGCATACTATCTGCGAGGCAGATGCTGCCCAGTGATAAGAGCTTTCTAAAAATGTAGGCCTATAGTATAAACTTAGGAAACCAAAATCAATATCTCTCGCCTGCTATCGCCGGTAATAAAAGCAATATGCTGATGAAATATGAAATGACACGTGATGTATATTAAATAAAATATGTATAGCAGAATAACAAATAGTCTGATTTATATTTATCATAACTATATACACTGTAACAGGCTAACAGCAGCAGCAATAACAATCAAATTTCGACGCCATGACGTCGCACTGCATGAAAGCAGTTCGTCCCCATCAATACAGTCGTCATCATTCATAATGCGCCGATGTACAACGAATGAATACAAGAACTTAGCTATCGCAAACAGATCGCGCGTCAGCTGCGCACACAATACGAAGAGGGCATCTATAGGCCTAAATATTACACCGTGACCTTGAAATCTAAGTTAAGGATCACTCAAGGTCACTGGAAACAGAACCATTGGATAGATCATACACAACTTACTATTAGTCGAGTTACTGGACGCTAAATATTATCGTTACCTTGAAATGTGGGTTAGAGGTCACTCAACGTCATTGAAAATGATACCATTTGAAAGCTTGGGTACGGTTTCCTATTCGTTTTCCATAGTAACTATGGTCGTATCTTTAGCTATTTCGGATATTCAGCGTCAAAAAATGGTCTGATCTTGAAATGTGGGTTTGGGGTCGTTCAAGGTCATTGAAAATGGGGCAGTTCGACAGACCATGAATGACTTTCTATTAGCCCGCCATTGTAACTATAGCTCTATCTTGTACCGTATGCGAATTATTTGACGTTGAATAAAAATCGTGATACTGAAATCTGGCTTAGAGGTCACTCCGGTCATTGAAACTGGTACCATTCAAAAGCTTGGGTGCAGTTTCCTGTTCGCCTTCTATAGTAACTATGGCCGTATCTGTAGCCGTTTGTGGGATATTTAGCGTCAAAGAGTGGTTTGCCCTTGAAAACAGGGTTAGGGTTCGTTCAAGGTCATTGGAAATGGCACCATTTGATAGATCGCGTACGAGTTCCTATTTGCCTTCCATAGTAACTATGGCGCTATCTTGTATCGTCTGCGAGATATAGCGATTTACTGGTCGAAAATCGCGAAATTTTTATACCCCACCGGTATTATCGCCCCAGCGGGGGGTGACCGCGTCGGAATTTCGTGAAAATGTTAGATTCTGGTAAAACTAGAATGATTGGGCTACCGTATCGTGAAAAAAATATGACAATATGTTAAGCCGTTTTCTAGTTTTTTTTAGTTTTTGGGGGATTTTACCCCCAAAATTTCGGGGCGCATCGTTCAGACCCCCAAAAGGCACTTCCTTGAGCGGAACGACACGTTTTGAGCCCTCATTCATCTAGATCTGACGCACAGTGCGACCTGTGGCCTTGGCAAAGAAAACAAAAAAAAAGAAAAAAAAGACAGTGGCAAACTGGCTATTCGCCCAGACCACCCACGTCGCCGTATCAAAATCAAAGTTTGCATGCCGGGTGGCCTCCGGTGTGTAGTTCTATATTTCTAGTTTTATTAAAATCGGTCCAGTGGTTTTGCCGCTGTGGGTGGTCGAAAATCGCCCTTCCCCATTACTTTGGCCATTGGCTTATACAACAGCTTGTACTACCGTACAAGCCGTGATCAGCTTTGTAATTTTTGCTGCTAAGTTTGTCCATTTATATTTGCTGTTTTTACTCATCAACGTTTGCACTCGTATTATTACAGCTGTCGCTCAATGCATATGCCTACGCCTGTGATTATAATTTTTGTTCCTCAGCACGTGACTCTGCATCCACAAACAATTTTTGGCCAAAATTTGATGCTAAATTATGGCCAATGTACTATTTTGTAAACGGCGGACGCCCGCCATCTTGGATTTTCGAAATTTGCAGTTTTATATTCATCTTCATTCACTACATAGTGGTAGCAAACATACATACATATACAAAATAAACATAATAATCAAAGTAATAAATGTGCAGATATGACAATAATATACAGACATGACGATATGTAAGCATGACATGACAACATGACAAAGCACTATTAGCAAGTAAATTACAACATATTTTTATAGAACAGATTGTCAGTATTTTTAAGTTTGTTTTCAAATTTGTTAACATGCTTTGCCCAAAATATACTAGGGATTTCAAAATCAAAATATTCTTGGCAGTGTTTTACAATTTCAAACCTGCTAGTTCTAAAGGAGTTTCATGAAGAAGCGATTCACGGCAAAGTTTAAGATTAACAGTTGTGACTTAATTAGGCGGCAAGCTTCTAGACCATACATTAACACTGGAATACATTAACTAGCTAATAACTGTACCACCACTTCCTCATTTGCGGCATAACCAGACTAAACCAGTGTTTTCAAAAATTACATTAGTAGAGCGGTAGAACAATTTGTTGGCATGATCAAGGTCACGTCTAAACATATGAGAGCGCTCAATGATTATACCCAAATATTTTACCTTATCTACCCACGGTATTACAATGCCAAACGACGTAGAAATAGTTGCTCGCGTAGCGTTATGCCTGGGGTCAATGCGCAGACAACACGTTTTCTGTACATTAATTGACACATCTAGGTCACTAAGTTCCTCCAATCCAATCCAATATTCGTTTATTAAAAAGATGACAAAACGCACCTTGGGGAAAAGGAACAATAAACGTGAATGATGAGATGATAAAATAAAAAACATGCAATCATCATCGTTTATTACGCCATTGGCAGCAGACAATAAAATACACACAATACATATAAAATACGTAAAATATCGAAATAAAAAGTCTTACAAAGTCATAGTTCCAGCAAAGACTCGCCACACAACTTCTTTAACATATACACAACTATTTGTCAGCAAGTCTATACCATATTTACAGCCTATAGCAATGAATCTGTTCTGGTGCAGTCTGGACAGTGCACACAGTATTGGATTATTTGAACAGTGCATTCTGTGCCAAAATATTAACTTACGCTGGTCCACTAAGAAGGATATTGACAGTGTATTGCAAAAGAACTGAAGAGGTCTGGGGTAGTTTGAAGATAAGTAGGCGCAATCCCTGTTCTCCCTTTTTAGTGTCAGTTATAAGATAAACCGTCATAAAATATTATAGTACTTATTCAGTATTATAGTACTTATTCAGTATTATACCGCCTCGTGGGTCGGTTAGGGTTCAACAGTAAGGGTTAGTGCCAGTTATAGCATTGTTATAGCATTGCGCCTACTTATCTTCATGTGCCCCGAGGTCTGGTACTCTCTCTCCAACAGCACGAAAAGATTCGTCGAAAGCAGTTATTCCAAGCAACATTAACTTTATGCAGGCTGTTGTTGGTTAATGACCACACTTTACAACCATACATCAGGGTTGGTAGGCAGAACGTTTTAAGTAGATGAAGTGCAACTATCTCATTGGAGCATTTACCAAGAACAGACATGATACTGTTAAACTTTCCATAGAAATTTCTACATACTTCTGATATGTCAGTAATAGCAGTGTTACACACACAAAATATACCTAGATATTTTACCTTGAATACCCATGGGATAGAGTTGCCACTGATTGTTATTACACACTGAGCAGGATCCACCAACAGTAATTAATTGACTTTTTAGTGGATTGAATTTAATATCCCATGATATTCTGAAGTTCACACACAGTTGGTGCAATCAGCAATATATCATCAGTATATAGTAAAATGAATGACCATAGTCATAAAATTTTCAAAATGACTGCAGGACCGCGTATCGTGGTGGTCTTCGGGACGGCAGCATTTTGCTGCGATGGCCATTGTTGTAGCGATGACGAACAACGAGTCCGTACATCGGACCCGTACAAATACATCGACAGAACGGATTGTCATCAGCTGCAGTCGCATCTTAGCTGCTAGGAAACAGATGAGCCTGATAGGTCCATTTGTTACTGAGACGAGTAACAGAGACAGAGGTGCAAGATGGATGTGATGCTGATGGTGGCGATATTTTCTATGATCCGCGTTAACGGTAAGAATTATTCGCAGGGATGTTGTTAAGGGCAAAATCTTAAGGCCAAGGCCTTTAAGCATGGCCGCAAGAGAACTGATCATACGCAATTGACAGCCTTATTACCGATATTTCACTTGTCATCGACATGATATTGATATGTCGAAAAAAAACGATATCTAAAGCGCCGATACAATACGACACCTATGTCATCGATATCGATATTGGCGATATATCTAGATATTTTTTCGACATATCGATCCACCTCTAACTTGAACTATTGACAGCCTTACAGGATAGATAATGAACTAAATTTGGATTGTTTTGCTTAGATATTTATCTATTATTAATAATTTATTATTGTAACTAGTATTAATTTATTTAAACTGGGGGTGATGCCGAAAAATTGTCAATGCAGCTTTCACGGCCATGGCTAAGGCAAGGCCATAAAATTTGGCCCCGAGGCCAAGGCCGGGCCTCAAGGACTATCACTGGTTATTCGATTAATATTTGCTCCCGGTTACTATACCGGCGAACGGGTATTGTTTTGGGCGCGAAACACGTGCGTCTGTTCGCCCGTGTGTGGGTCCGTCGGATCGTACCTCGAAATGGTCAGATATACCTGCACTAGAGGCGGGTCGATATAGCTTTTGCCGTTATCGATACATTATCGATAGCGTTAACTCAGGCGCTCTTTGGCCTACTCATTTCACTATCGCCCACATAGTTACAAACTTGCTTACAAACTCCTCCCTAGCCATTGTCGAGTAGATGTGCGCAAGTGTTTCTTTGCTGAAAGAGTATACTAAAACCCTGGAATAATTTACCTGCCGAACTGCACCATTTCAGTAGCCTGTCTGTTTTAGTGTTGATTTGTCTGAGTTTGTTACATGTTAGTTTTTAGCCTTTATTTCATTTGCATGGCATGTTAGTGGCCGATTCCGGTCCTTTGCTGTTTTCAAAATAAATAAATAAATAGTAGGCAATGACGTCAGTGTTATTCATTAATTTTAGAGATGTAACGAAATATCACATTGCCGTACAAGATACTCAACTTTACTCATATAACTGTTTGTTTTTAAATTATTAACGTTAAAAAACCGTAAAAGGTATGATAAACTGTTGAGACATTACCTATATTTTACTTGTCACCGACATGATATTGATGTCTCGAAAAAAACCGATATCTAAAGCGCCGACCCGATACGATACCTATATTATCGATATCGATATCGGCGGTATGTCACGATATTTTTCGATATATCGACCCACCTCTAACTTGAACTATACAAACCACAATATTCCAATTCAGGGAACGGGTACGCTCGTTGTACCTCACATTGCAGTTAGTGTTGGTCTGTCTTCTTTCACGTTTAAACAGCAGATTCCGTGTATGGAAGCCGGCAACTAATAGGAAATCACGTACGGGCTTTCTATTAGTAGCAATTCTCGATGACCCTGAAAGACCCTGAACGATTGTAACCTTGTATCGCATTTTGTAGAGTCGATGTGTAGAAGCTTTCGGTTGACAAACAACCAAGTTAGAAGCATTTTCTCTCGGTGGGGCATTTTCCCAGAAATTTTGAATAGCCCCTGGCGGCGAAACTACTGATCGGATCCGAAAAAGTTAGCAGGTACAAAAATGGCACGGACCTCCTCTATCACCACTCCAAATATGGTGAGGATTATATGTCGCGCCAGCTGTGCACCTATATTCAATTTTTTTTCTATGGACCCCAGTATTTTCCCTTTGGGCACATTGGTACCATAAAACATCTGTGACGATTTTTGGGTGTAAGCCTACATTTTAAAAGCCACAACGGTGAAATATGGCATGACGATGCTGACCTGAGACTTAAAGCGATTTATCCATTAGGGGCAGATTTATAACAAAAATTCCATACTTTGACGATTTTGGTGGACTTAAGCCCACATTTCTAAAGCCACGATGCTGAAATTTGCCGCGAGGATGCGGACCTCAGACTCTTTCCATACGCCTAATTTAGTAAAAATCGTTCAAGGGAATTTATCCCTTATGGGCATATTTTTACCAAAAATTCTAAATTTTCGCGAGTTTAAGCTACTTAAGCTCACATTTCTATACATATAATGTTGAAATTTGGCTTAACGAATCCACGAAATATTAGGAATCTATCGACGATACAAAATTTCGTCAGAAGTGCTCGATGGCCCATTGCACGCCCTGCCTTGGCGGTGATGCATTTTGGTTGTCATGATATTATGTGAGCAAACAAATGACGACGACGACGGCGACGGTAATGATGGTGGTGGTGATGATACTACCCCAGTGTGATGTATGGAAGACTGGACATCTTCGGGTGCCGGGCGCCAAAGTGACATATGCCGGCAGATTGGTTGATAGCAAGGATGTATCACTACCGTTAATCTGCGCCAATGGATTTCGCAGTCTTGTCTAATGTACCGTGTTTGATCGATGAGCCAGTGTATAGTACAGACACGTACGTCATCATCATCATCATCAGGTGGCACGCCCAGCGGTGAGCATAGCCGTCTCCACAACTGAACGCCATTTGGAACGATCTTGTGCGCGAAGCCACGCCGAGTTGAGGTTGCAGGTCAGACTCGATGGTACGGAGCCAGGTTCGACGTGGTCGGCCTCTCCGGCGGCACCAGTCGGTTGGAAGACGGTTGATGGCTGCCTGAAGGGCACGGGAATGATCTTGTGATGGATCAGCTCGTGCGATATGTCCGAACAGACGTAATCGCCTCGATACGATGGTACAGGTGACTGGTGGCTGCCCAGTCCTGCGCCTCACTTCCTCGTTTGTAACATGGGCCGTATATGGAATATGCAATATAC
>Ga0209149_1001765_pt1 | contig 11419 bp, 5 predicted proteins | sample WorMetTyACAVOLI2_FD_187423 | JGI IMG/M metagenome (GOLD analysis project Ga0209149, IMG submission 187423) | Marine gutless worms symbiont microbial communities from Max Planck institute for Marine Microbiology, Germany - Olavius algarvensis... ...
ACTGGATCCTGTCACTGTCTACTTTGCGCATTGTCCACGTTTCAGAACCATATAACACTACCGACTGCACAAGAGAGGTGTATATTCTGAGCTTACAACATCATAAATATCATTGCTGACGTTGCTGCCAATACTATTGTATCATCAACATTTTAACTACTTACTTGATTTTCCTGCCGACTTATGTTGATTTTTTTTAACCAATATAGTCGCTGTCTGCAGTCATTTCTGTATTGACAGTTAAATGCTGAACTAGTAAGTAGGTGTTGGCAGATGTAAAATGTGTTGGATTAATACAAAATAATTGTGAAGAGTATTTTAATAAGTTTATGGTTGTTGTGCTATGATGATAGATATGTACGGTTTTATATATGTTAGGGCTGCACGTTAATCTCAGTTAACTTAACATTTACTAGTTAATTGATCACAATATAATTTTTCAAATTGCGATTACAAAAATTGATCTTAGTAATTTAATGATACTATAATTTCTGATAGCCTACAAAATTTTGCCAGTGCATGCATAAGTTGCTGGTATGTTTTGACTTTGTGATTGCAATACCCGTTGGTCATTTTAATTTTGTATTGTGTAGTCAGTAATAACGAAAGGTCGATTGAAATGGTTTGTACGTTATGTAAAGCTAATGATGATGTAGACTGATGAACTAGACTGGGTACGGAGGGGGAGTCTTGGTAGGCTATGTCTCGGAGAACATGTAAAGCGTTGACCTGCGCAAGAGGATGCGCAAGTTAGGAATGAATGGAGATGTGAAGTAAAGGGAGCAATTGTATTTATATACCAGTATACTGTGTCTCAAAAAAGGAAACCCTGTGACATTTGATAATAACTTTGCAGGTTGTCTGCACCTTCTGGAAATACTGGAAATCTCCTTGAATTTAATTGCTGCTCCTGGAAATTTTGTATAATAGATCGATGATTGGTGATTGCTTAGCTGTGGTCCAATTAGTGGGAACTTGCTAGCCCAGTTTATTAACTTTTTCTTATGCTAGCTACGTTTGTTGGGTAAACAGGATCATTGTGATCTCGGGGTTAGCGACCATGCCTTATAATTGTCAGGTATAACTAATCAAAACCAATTAACGTCCATCAGTAAACAGGATCAGCTTGCACATGGGCCATCACCGTGTTAAAACTACTGGAATGTTGTTAAACTGTGTCTGGAAATTTGTTTGATTGGATTTTTAGACAGCCTGCTTTTGGCAACTGTCGACCGATTTTCAAAATTCTTTCACCATTTGATTCGTAAGAAAATTTTTCTGTACACATTGCAGAGATTTCCACCTCGCCTGCAATATGTTGGTCTCTAACTTGTGAAAGTCGGGTTTTGACAGCATCCTCAACAAACTGTTGACATGTTCCTGAGGACCTTTTGAGGACTTGATTTAACATTTATCTGTAATTAGACGGACTGTCTCAAACTGCTGACATTGAGTGACTGACTAACATTTTGAACTTTGTCAGACGACGTCTCGAATCAACAGTTGAACGTTGTTCAGTTGAACGTTGTTGCATCATGGTGATTATTTTCACCATTGTTATCTTTGCACCGTCTTCATTCTTTCTACACTATACTTTGTATGTTGTACTCATTTAACGTGAAAATTTGGTAACAATTTGGGTTTTCGAATTTCACAAGGTAGTGTAGCAACATATTGCAGGAAATCTTTGTGACGTATACATAGAGAATTTTCTTACGAATCTCCTGTTGAAAGAATTGTGAAAATCGGTCCACATTTGCCAAAGTACATCACGGGGCTTACTTTTTTGAGACACCCTGTAACGTGACATGTCTGTGCATTATGCATGTTCGTTGTTGTTAAGTTAATAAGCTTGAATTGAACGCATGAGTCTGATATTAACATGACTGTAAGATGTGTTAGCATTAATGTATGTTTATGCAATGTCTGCATGCTGCCTACAGATTTTTTCCACATAATATGTAATTTTCAAAATCGTAGTTGTAATGTTTGATGATTGAATGGTATGCTATAAAACAAGACTAACATTACTCTAAGAAATGGACAGTTTTGATATATTTAGATATCTCTTTTGTTGTGTGAGTAACGTGCAAGGACTTAAATTCCAGAGAGCCACGGAGTATGGTACATTGAGAAACTGGTTATATATCCAGCAGTGATGTAGGCAAGGCCAAGACCTCAACCCTCAATGCCAAGGCCAGGACCTTTGAGGCCAAGGCCTTTACGCATTGGAATTAAGATACAAAGTTCATCTGACAGCCTGACAGGATAGGCAATCAACTAAGTGTTGATTGCTTTTGCTTAATTATATATAAACTATTATTTTTTATTATAACTATTATTAATTTATTATCTTTCCAAAAAATTGTCAGTGCAACTCTCAAGGCCCAGGCCTGGAACTTCGAGGCCAAGGCTATAGTTCTCGAGGCCAAGGCCTGACCTCGAGAACTCCATCACTGATTATGTCCGCTCCTTACATGCCATGTTGGCAGTGCCTTTGAAATGGTAACCCTATCATGATGTAAATATTGTATGAAAGAAATGAATATTATTCTGTTATTAAATATGGCTCATATTTTCTGCCTGTAGTGCTTGAGTGACAGGAAGGACATCACACCTGTAGAAATCTTACTCCAGCAATTAAAAAGATCTCCTTCAAGTGTTAGTGTTTGGCCGTTGGAGGTGTAGTTTTTGGTGATTTGAGCACAGAATTGTAGCGAAGACAGAATACAGACAGTTATACAGAAGCCGACGGTGTCAGTGGGGCTGACCTTGAGCAAATGCCGTTGCCACTGCTGTAGTTACAAGTACAATAGGAATATGGTTTGAGGCTGCATAGCAGAATTTGCATACTAATTTGCTGATTCTTTTTAATAGCAAAATCCTAGACCCTCGTAAATGGATCGCATTCATATCGTGTTTGTGTCGTGGTCGTGTTGCAAGTGTGAGTGCAGCTTTAGCCACTTATAGTTGCATGAGGCCGACAATGTGCATGCGAGACGTGTGGAGTGTGATGTGTGGCATGCGACTGTTCAGGTCTGGCATGTTAGGTGTAGTGCATATGTGGAATGACGAGGTCGAAGGTTTCTACAACGATCAGATCATTAATCAGAAACGTATCTACTCTCAGAGGTTTGCTATGGCCAATCATATTTGTATCAGTCTGATTTTTCCCTTTTACCCAATGTCTCTTTTTAGTTATTAAATGAACTGAAATAGGCCTTGAAGTGGGCAAGACTGGTCTCTCTGTTTTTGTGAGCGATAAATGCATGAGATAATCAACCACTCAGCAGCTGATGCTTCTTTGACTATCTCGTTCCATTTAGATCTTTAGATCTGTCTTGTGCATAGCAGCTCGGCTCTTCGTCAGTCGCCGATGTCATAACCCTGTGGTCATCTTACATTGTTTCCACCAAAAACCAACAGTCCTCATTTGACTGTCGCTTGGTCTGCATCTGTGTCCATGCAGTTGCATTTTCCTCTGTAATAAGTTATGACTTTATAATGTGATCTGGTTTTCATTTTGTAAGAACTGTACATAATGTTGACCTTATTCCGTTGTAATTCAAGTCACATTGCACCTTTCATGCAGGTATCAGCACTATGTCCACATAAGGAAAACTGCACTTGTTTTGCCATCATTGCTGAAGCTAATACACATTTACTGACCAGTCTCCAGTGATGTCTTCAGATAATCGTTAAAACTCTTGCCCTGTGTTGTGTGCATGCTCATTGCGTGCCAGTTTGCTGTGCTTGCCAGCATGCATCTTCTGTCAACTAATGCAGCGGTCGCTAGCTTTGCATATGCGATTTTCATGAAATTCGTGCATGGCTCGTCGGAGTGTTTTCACGATGCAATTGTTGCTTCGGTCACAGCAATTCCGCTCTGCTTAAGACTGTTCAGCTGCGCTTGCCCGAGATTGAGAAGACCTATTTGGACCTCGTGCTGCAGCACAGAGCCCACTATAAACAAAGGTAGGTCACTCCATAGCTCTTTTAGCCATCTTTGTGAAGCAGCTGTTGTGATTTCCATTAGTAACAAACTGACAAATTGATGGACAGATGCACGGCTGAGAATAAACAGATTTTGAAAATTCTCTTTTATTTTTAACAGAAACCTTCCTGTCAGCCTAACACAATAGTCACTGTGATATTTTGTCTAACATATTTGCAAACTGTAGCTATGGTAATTTATTAATTTTTGCCTTAACTGTTGTCCATCATTTCATCTGCCAGTCTAAGAGTGCACTTGTCATTTTGGGAGTTTGCCACAAGGACCGATCAACAAGGCTGTGCTTAGTTTTGAACGAGGTTGAAGGAGTGCCCGAAGGCTGGCGGAGGACATTTTTAACCCTTTAATCACCACAGAGCAACAGTGATTGGTACGCTGGCCATTGATGGGTGGGCTATTACATTTGGCACAGCGAGGAGGGGGCCTGGGCGGGCTGCGGCCCTGTTCAGTCCCCCTCCTTGCTGTACGAAATCCAAATGTAGCCCACCCATCAACGGCCAGTGTACAAACTTCGTATTATTCAATGTAGCTCTGTAATTGCCTTTGAAGTCTAAAGGGTTAAGCATTTACTTTAAATCCAAAAGGGTTCACTATTGTGGCGCTTCTTAGTTCTAGTAACACTGACGTTCTCTGTCTGGTTATTAGTCCAGGCTGCTTCAGACAGCTTGTCATGTCTAAAGCAGCTTAATTTCTTCGGTTTTGTTGTCAATATTAGAATTGAACTTAGCAGAGCTGCATATGTAATTAGTGTGTACAGTTTTGTGTAATAGGTATCTATAGTTGTTGAAAAATTACCAAAATTCTTTAGGGGGCTACTTTATTGGCACACCCTGTATGTAGTGTTAATTGCCTTTATGCCGTAGCTGGAGTCGTGTTTTGCACTACATCTCAGAGAATCAGAAACCTTGCTCTCCATCGTCTGCTGCAGCTGATGCTAAGGTACATAGTTTCTCCGTCAACCTTTGTAGACTTGAGATGTTTTCTGAAAGTACATTAGCATAAACTGTATATTTTTGTTTTTTATTGTTTTAGTTGGCTGGTGTTAACTGTGGATATTAGAATAAGCATTACTGATGACTTACAGTTGTTGAACATTTGAGTACGTGTATACACAGGTGTTGCTAGCCACAGCAAACCTCGCCCTGTGCCCGTTGCAAGTTAGTAGCAAGATCCTGTTAACATAGCCGATCTGTCTTGAATGTTTCAGGGCCCCGTCTTTCCTACAGGCAACATCTGAGCAATGCTGATTGTCTGGGGCCTGATTCTCAAAAGTTCCTAAGATTTTCTTACGTTTTTTTAAATTCTTGCCTAAGTTTTTCCTAAGTCGGGAAGTTAGGAAGTCCTAAGAAATACTTTAAAAAATTCTTAAGTCAATTCTCAGAACATTTTCTTAACAATTTCTAATCTTAACTATTTTTAGCATCAAAAATAAACAGCCAATAGCAATTAGGAACTTTTTGAGAATCGGGCCCCTGGAGGATAAGAGGGAAGATTATCAGAAGTGTTCTGTGCTGTATTGTGTACCACACGTGTGGACAGTGATATGCACACGTACAGCATCACACGTATGAGCAGTTCTTACACAGATGACTATTGGTTTAGGTTTAGTTTCAAATTATTGTGTCATTTTATGTGAAACAATGATGTTGTATATGGCATATGAAATGACTGTGTCTGTCCACTTCAGATGAAAGAGAAGGACAAGAGTTTGATCAAGGAGAAATTTATGGTCGGCACATTTACTATGATGCTAATCGTTTGTAGTTTTTAAGCCATAATTATACACACTCTTCTATCTTCACAATTCTGACAAATCAGCATAACTTTTTCGTAGCATTTTTACAGGGTTCCCCTGACTGCGTGGGTGCAGTTGTGTAGCGGTAGAGTATCAGACTCATAACCGAGAGGTGAGTTCGACTCACACCCGGTCCACTGCAAGCAACGTTGAGTAAGTTGCTAACCTACTGTGTGCTCAGGCCAACTCACCCTCCTACCCTCAGCGGGACGGGAAATGAGTAGTAGCTATGGCTACGAGGTGAAGGCCTACTGTGGCTGATGGGGTGATGGTGTGTCTGCTAGCTGGGTCCAATTGTCCGTTAGCGCAGGCAATGGATGGCCACGTAATGCGCTTCAGCACCATTGGCTCATGCCAATCAGTTGCCACTTCCAAGATTGTAAATCGCTGCTGATCACGAGTCTGACTTATGTAAGTGGCGCTACAGCAAGTGTCCAGAGCTTTATCTTTACCTCGAAAGTCAGGGAAGGTCAGAATTTTTGCTGGTGGTCATGGAAAAATGGTGTGTATCGTCCAAGTTGTGCAACTGTTGTATCATAACAATTTTTCAACCCAGAAGTTTGATTGATGCCTACTCATGTAAATCCACCCTGTTCTTATTTTGTTTATTTTTTATCGCGCGTCAGCACACTGACGCGCGATATTGATATAGCAATTCTGTCTGTCTGTATGTCCGTAACGTTCTGGTATCAGATGAAAACAGCTTTACATATTGTCAGTTTTTTCGCCACATTGTAGCCCAATCATTCTAGTTTTACCGGCAACAAACATTTTCACAAAATTCCGATGGGGTCACCCCCTGCGGGGGCGCTAAATACAGGTGGGGTATAAAAATTTCCTGATTTTCTACCAGTAAGTCGCTACATCTCGCAGACGATACAAGATAGCACCATAGTTACTACAGAAGGCGAATAGGAAACCGCACCCAAGCTTTCCAATGGTACCAGTTTCAATGATCTTGAGTGACCTGTAACCCAGATTTCAAGGTCACAATATTATTCAACGTCAGATAACTCGAATCTGGCACGAGATAGAGGTATATTTACAATGGCCGACCAATAGAAAGTCGTACATGGTCTATCGAACGGCGCCATTTTCAATGACCTTGAACGACCCCTAACCTGATTTTCAAGGTCACACCATTCTTTGATACTGAATATCTTACAAACGGCTACAGATACGGCCATTGTTACTATAGAAGGCGAATAGCAAACCGCAGCCAAGCTTTCGAATGGCACCAATTTCAATGACCTTGAGTGACCTCCTAAGTCAGATTTCAAGGTCACAATATTATTCAACGTCAAATATCTCGAAAATGGTACAAGACAGTTATAGTTACGTCATAGCAACATATCGAACTGCACCATTTTCAATGACCTTGAACGACCCCAAACCCAGATTTCAAGGTCAGGTCATTCTTTGACGCTGAATATGTCCGAAATGGCTAAAGATACGGCCACAGTTACTATGGAAGGCGAATAGGAAACCGTACCCCAAGCTTTCAAATGGTACCATTTTCAATGACCTTGAGTGACCTCTGACCCACATTTCAAGGTCACGATAATATTCAACGTCAAATAATCTATCCAATGTTTCCGTTTTCAGTGACCCTGAGTGACCCTTAACCTACATTTCAATGTCACGGGGTTATCATAGATGCCGTCGATGTACTGTGCGCGCATCTAACGCGCGATCTGTTTGCGATAGGTAAGTTCTTGTCTAGATGGGTCACAGAATAATTTTGATCAGTCAGGGAAAGTCAGTGAATTTCATTTGATATTGAGTGGGAACCCTGTTTTAGTTGTTGTGAATTATCAAGAGCATTATGGATCATTTATAATTTCTGCTCATTTTCTGTAGGGTTTCAATCGTGAAATGGAAGACATCCATCGTGTCCAGAAGGCATTTGCGATCCCCGATACGGAACTTCGTGACACACTGCGCGAGGACAACAAGCAGTTCATAATGCCATATTACAGGGCGTTCTTGCAGCGGTATCGGACCCTTCCGTTCACGCGCAATCGTGACAAATACATCAAATACAGCGAGCAGGATGTTTGTCGATTCATTGACGGTTTCTTTGATGCTGCGTCGTGAACAGCCACAGCCATCAGCAGTTGTCGTGGTGACCACAAGTCTGAAAAGTTGAGAAAATTGAAACCGATCGGCTGAGTTCTGTGTAACAGTTGGTGCCGTAACAAGGACCGATTTATTATTATTATTATTATTGTCATTAAGAATGAATGTCATAGCAACATTATAGTCAGTAGACATCAAGGTTGCGGCCACAGCAAAAAGCTGCGGGAAAGTGAAAGTGAGTCACGCAGCAGTAAAGTCTTTTGACAGGCGTGGTTTCAGTTGTAAGAACGCTCGAACAGTTCAGTTTTCAGGCGGCATTGAAAAATGTCCAGCGACTCAGAAGACTGCACTGCTGCAGACTGTTCCACACACGAGCTGCAGTTGAACTGAACGCATGGCCACCGATGGTCACGTGCTTGGTGAGAGGAACATCGAGCGTGGCCAACGACGATGACCGTAGACGCTGCCGGTAACCATTGCTTGCCCGGTGGATCTGGGCAGTGAGGTAATGCGGCGCCATGTTGTGTTGACGTCGGTAAGCCAGAACTGCCAACCGGAAGGTAATATATTCGGGCACTCACAACCAGTCGATAAAAGGTGCCCACTTTTTGTTGTATGCTGGGTTGCTTCGGTTTAAACTTGTTAAAGTGTCGGAAGGAGATAACTCCCTTGCTGTCTTTGCAAACTGTCCTCAACAAATGTTAGAACAGGTGATAATATGTAAATTCTGACTATATCACGGCATGGTTTACAAGTGCTGCAGTATTGTGTAGCTGCTATAAACAAATTATAATCTGCAATCTGCGGCCATTTGTCATACATATTTTGTAAGGGCTTATCGAGTTTCAAACCTTTATGCCGAAAACTGTTCTTAGTAGTATTTAATACTGTGCAATTGTAGGTGCAGTCCATCAACATCGTCGTTGTAAAACCCTTTAATTTGACAAACCTTAAATGTAGCGATTTTGCATCTGGAATTGTTTTGGCTTTCTTTGTTTTCACATGTTCGTGTCCGATATTATATGTACTACACTAATCTTTGTTTTTTTAATTTCACAATTTCTTTTGCTGCGTGAAAGAAGCGTAGCCTTGGGATATGCAAGCCAGCATTATTCTGAGCTGGTATTGTGGCAGGAAGGGCATCTGGTGTAAGAATACCTGGAGTTGCATGGCTGGGCTTTCATCTGTGTGGCTGCTGCAGGCCAGCTAGTGGTCCTATAGTGACAGGGTACCAGTGGTTAACGAAGGATCACATCCAGAATTACACAAGTATAAAGTAAACATATGTTTTTGTCATCGGGTTCTTTGTTTCTTTCAAGTTTATCCCCCAGATGCTCCCTGGTATTACACTCTCGGGGTAGAATCATGGGAGGTTTCGAGTGCTTGTGACAACGAAGATGGTGTAGTGGGTTAATGTTTGAGAGTTCTTGTGGTGGCTCATCTGGGCTGTCATGCAGAAGTGGCCATGAAACAGTTATGTTGCTGAGAAGTTAAAAAGTTAGTTACAGATATAATTAGTACACACAGTACAAGCAAATGGCAGTAACACATTGAGTAGATTCTCAATGGTACATCAGCACAAACCAGGCTACTGAGTGCCATCTCAATAGCCTGCTTTGTGCTGATGTGTAAATTATTATTCAACAAACCAGACATTCTTGTACCAACAACCATAATTTGCACATAAAAACCATCCATATGAATAATGCAAGCTGTGCATATAATTGTATAACGAGAACGTACAAACTAGTCGGCATACAGTAAATTATGTTTGCAACAAAAGAACGCGTGACAGAAATGAATTCAGCATCCAGAAAATGCTGTGCTATGAACCAGAGCAAACATTTCAAAAATACTAAATTTAAGGCCACAGAAAAGACTGTGCTCCGAGAGTACAAACCTCCACCAATGCCAAAATCTCAGCCAAAAGTAATCTGGGATTCCAATCAGGATTGCCAGATTAATCTGGATCTGGACGTCTGCCAGATCTCCCAAAATGTGGATTCATTACCTTGCCGGCATCAGTCATTTTGCCAACTTTCTTAAAAATCGGCCGGTGACTGTATGAGAAATGCTAATAAATCTCGTAAATCCCGTATTCTGCAATGGTGAGGAGAATGGAAAAGTGATACGGAATCCGTATCTGTGACCGGAGCCCCAGCAAAAAGTTAATCAGTTCTTCCGATTGGTAGGCCCAATTATAATGCCAAGTTTCAATGAATTGTCTCATTACTTGTTCAGTAATCCTGCTCACAGAATGACACACCGACAGACTGGTCACGTAACGTCCGCCTTGGTGGAGGTAACAAGGTCAGTAGTAACGGGTGATGTGACTCGCTTGAAATTATATGGATAAAGTTAACTTTGTAGTTCAGCTTTGCATCAAATTAACAGTGTTACTTAATAGTTGGACCTCTTGAAGTTCCACATGTCAGTGGCAGTGGAGGGGTACGTGGAGCATTGAGCCTTTCCACTGCAGTGTGAAGTAGCACTCTCATAACATTAAAATGAGAATGATGGTAATTGGTCGTCGTTATATGGCCAGCACTACCACACTTCACAACATTCATATTCCTAAAGAGAACAAATTTTACTACAAACTACTCAGAAAAATTGTGAAATTACAATTCATCCTATAACACAAGTCTTCATATAATATTAACATGGATTTTAATATGAAATTACTGCTTTGCACAACTAACTGTTATCAATGCCTTCAGTATGCAGACAATTGGTTGGGCATCAGATGCGGCAGTTGGCCACCCTGTGTGGGCAAGCAGCTAACCCATGTAAATAGGAAATAGCCATTGAAACTAGAAACTACTTACAACAAAAAATGTGAAATTTGCAATCTGTCTTATAATACAAACCCTCTTTTAATACACACAGTCATTTATCACTGTGAAATCTTATAAACTGTTATCACAGTACAAAACTGAAATTGAAAAAAAAAGTTTTTCTACAGAGACAAGTCATCACAACAGCAGTAGTAAACAAACGGCTGACAAGTATCACGAGCAGCAAACAACAATGTTAGCAGCTTGTAGAGAGCTGTACGACCTCACAACAACAGCGGAATGCACATTATCAAGTGTACGCAACATCAGAATAAAGATACTGTCAATCACTTAGCAGAAGACTTGGGGTCGGCAATTTTGGCCGTTGTTGGCACAGTTGGAGATGCCGCCTTTTTGCCAGTCGTTTCAACCTTCTTTGTATTGACGTTCTTGTCTGCAGTGGACGTGTCGCGGTTCTTGATAAAGTCGGCAATGTCGTCGTCGAGGTCCGGCAGCGGGTTCCGCCAGTACGTGAATGAGCTGTAGTTGCTGGCACAAGGCAGACAGCTCGCGTGCCGTGTGCTGTCATCACTGCAGCTCTGCTGGCACGGCGGAAACAGATGATCGACAATATCGCTGAGGTGTGAATAGCTGTTTACACAACACAAGGCACAAGGCTGTCAAACTGTTCACAGAAACGCAAAGTGCAACAGTATAGAGGAAAGGGGGGAACCAGATCGGAAGTAGTATTATGAC
>Ga0209149_1001766_pt1 | contig 11416 bp, 9 predicted proteins | sample WorMetTyACAVOLI2_FD_187423 | JGI IMG/M metagenome (GOLD analysis project Ga0209149, IMG submission 187423) | Marine gutless worms symbiont microbial communities from Max Planck institute for Marine Microbiology, Germany - Olavius algarvensis... ...
TTCGCCATATTTTATTTTTTTTTGTTTTTAATTCAGTTTAGGCTTTGACGAGCGACGGTATTCGTATCGATTTTTGGCACTGGCCTAAAGAAGAAGTTAGTGCAGCCCAAATGGCGCGATAATCCCCGCCACGTTAACGACAGACGAACAAACGGACACACAAACAGACAGAAGGATATCGCCACCAATCTTGTGTATAATTTTAGTGATTTCAGTTGACAGTAAACACGCAAATTTGTTTATCATTCGTTTACGTGATAGCATTTGTTTAAGCATTTAACAATGTGAGCAATATGAAGTGGCCCACTTTTTGGGCCACCGTGTATACATAGACGGTGGCCCAAAAAGTGGCCCACTTTTTGGGCCACTGTGTATGTATACAACTAATCCTCTCATACTTCCACATTAACACGATGTTTGTATTTTCAAGGACAGCGTTATAAAAAATTTAGTCTTATTCCGACACGTATTATAAGTAACGTGACTGGCCATATTGGTGACGATGAGAGATGATGACAGTGATGCAGATTTTCACAAAGGCAGCAAGTTCTGCTACACTTTTTAAATTTGCAAAATGTGTAACTTATTAACTTTGAAAAATATGTAACTTATTTAGTTATAAGTGTCAGCTTGCCTTCGTGGTAACGCATTGGTCATGATCGACATAGTTACCGTACGTCGGCCCGGTTAGTAGCTGGATGGGTGACTGTTGGTGTGGGTAGGTGAAATCAGTACCCTGCAAAAGCTGGGGAGTAAACAGGAACATCATGCATGAGATGCACTAGCCCGTATCCGTTCTCTCGCAGTGTTAGATGGTGTCTGGCTGAGGACTAACTAACGGAAATAAGTGCTGAAGTACAGCAAGCGGCAGACACATCAGAGTGTGCTCACGATGGTGCACTATACAAATGTCACCTCTTCACTTGTTTTTCACTAATTATAAACTAAAAAAGCATTAAAAACAAACAGCCTCTGTGTCTAAAAATTAAAAGATTGAATCTAGTGACTAGAGATATGCAGAATAGATTTTTTTTATTTCTGTTCGGTTTTGGTTCAATTTTAAAAAGAAACTCAGATTCGGTTCGAAATGAGTTTGGTTCGGTTCGGTTCGGTTCAAAAAACGGCGGTTCGGTTCGGATATTATAGTTATTTACTACTCATGTAATAGCAAATATTACAGCGACAGTGGATGACATGACTTTGATGTCACTGACATCACTCACAACAACGACAACAAGTAAATAATGTAACTGCATTCTAAGATCTCTATGCTACCCTCTGTTTCAGTCATGTTTTAAAACGTTCTTTATCTGCACATTTAATGCAAGTAAAGTTACTTTTATTCACTTTTTATTTGAATGGTGGATTGGGATTGCATGCAGTTTCTATCGGAAAACCGTCTGAACAGATGTCAAAGTTTTGGACGGTTCGGTTTTTAAAAACCAAATCCGAACCGAATTTCGGTTTTCCGCACATCCCTACTAATGACTGGAAACAGCAGAAAAAAACAGCCGACGTACATTCCAGCGTGACGTTTCTCCAGCCGGTGTGCGCGGAAACTGAACTGCACTCGGACTTTCAGTGTCGGTCGCATCATCGTCTTCCACCTCATCTTCTTGGATGATGGAATCATCTTCATCAAATGGAACCACAACATCATCATCCTGCGGCTGAACGCCACTCTTCAGTCGCAGCGTCACAAAGGTCAAGTGTGACATATGACCAACGTGGATCGGTCGGAACCGCTCGTTGACATTGTCCGGAATGATATGTATTGGTTCTGGTTCTGCACCACTGTGTAGAATAATGATTCGTCGTAGGACGGTTGCAAGGGATACCAACATGAGGTGGTCGCAGTAGTGATTATCTCTCATTTCCTGCAAATACTCGCTCCACGTTTCATCGTTCACGAAGTGCTGCAGTGGTTTACCATCCGTCAGCGAAGGACACTGCTCCAGGTAGTTTACCGCTTCCTGACGAAGTTCGTCACTGTCTGTCACCTTCCGCAGTTGGTTTAGTTGATACACCACTGCATCCAACAGACAATTCTCATCTTCCAACAAGCTGCATGTCTCGAAACCACACCGGGAGACCAGGTCATGCATAGCTTGCTCCGAACTCTCCTTCGTATACAGCACATTCTCAAGATGAAACAAGATCTCAGCCTGGTTTGTGAATAACCTCGTGTGATGTGATGCAAATTTCACGTATGTGTATCTTTGTTCAGGGGCTCTTTCACGCTGCAGTAGAACAAAGACATCGACAAATGTACGAGGTTTATTACGGTAATACAAGTTTACATGATGCTACTGTCAAAAAATTGATCAACACCACTGTATTAATCAACTGCATTGACAGGTAAAGGTCCGTTCATACATACGCTACACTGTGCTATGCTGTGCTGTATAGTGTTGCATGGTGCAGCACTGAGCAAAAACTAGCAAGCCAACGAATTTCAATGTACTGCAGCGATAGCAAAGTGCTGTGATAGCAATAAGCACAGAGCAGTGCTGCAATTGCAATGTAGTACAGTGCAGCACAACAAAGTGCAGTGTAGCACGGCACAGTGCAGTCCACCAGAGCACAGTGCAGCACAGCACAGCACACCACAGCGCAGCACAGTTCAGTGCAGTGCAGCACAGCAAAGTGCAGCATAGCACGGCACAGTGCAGTGCACCAGAGCACAGTGCAGCACAGCACAGTGTACCATAGTGCAGCACAATGCAGCACAGTTCAGTGCAGTGCAGCACAGTGTGTTTGAATGAAAACTAACTCTCACAGCAGTATGATAGCAGTGTGCAGCACACAGCAGCACTGCAATTGCAATGTACTGCAGCACAGCGCAGCGCAGTGCAGCACAACGTGTTTGAACGAACCCTAAATCTTACAGCAGTTTGGCTTCTGTCTACATAATAGCAGCTTGAAATGATTTTGTTGTCATCATAGATATATATATAACTAATTTAGGGATGTTCTATTTCAGAAGACAATCAAGTTCGTGCGGTTTTCATTAACACAACAAGTAACAGAGAGGCTAGAGGTAAACCAGACCAGTAAGAATTTTAGAACAAACTGGAATGCATAGAAATCTGCATGCGGCGTAATGGTGTCAAGAGGCATCCCTCTGACGCAAGGAGTCCAAGGGGCCTTGTCCTGGAAATTTTTTTTCTAAATGACACTGCAGTGCAAAATGGCACAATGTGAGGCTATTTGAGACATTTGAAGTATAAAAATTTTAGGCAACTTTTAGTAAATTTTTGGGACAACTTCATGCTCGCGACATAGCCCCCGGGGTCACACCTGACATATATGAAAAAACTCACCAGGTTCGAATCGTCTAACCACGTCCTGCTGAATTTCCGGGTAAGTCGTGGTGCTCCAGCGGTTGAACACGTACAGAGGATGATGTCAGCTCTCTGGAGCTCATACAACTCCGCAGTGGTCAAAGCCTTCAAGAAACGCTGTATGTCATCCTCGCTTACCGAGTCCGGATTAGAACGGAACTTGTAGTCCAGTCCCTTAATCTGACTGCTGTGTGGATTCGACGATTCACGGATTCGGTGGTGCAGAGCAATGTATGCAAGCTCTGGACGAGACTTGAGCTCGGCGACTGAATACTGCTGCTTTGATCGGCGTGGAGGTTTTGGAGCCCACGGAAGTGGATACTCCTGATGTTCTATCTCTTCACCATAGACACGAAGCAGTCTCACCGAGCAGCTGGATGCTGCCAACAGGTTTTCTGTAACGCCATCGAACCAAAATTACGAACATGCGCAGGCACGACAAGGAAAGAATAACATTTCACGAGTCATGACTAGTGACTAAATCAGAGGACTATGTTCAAACTAGACTGTTCTCAGGCAGCAAAAACCTCTGCTAACGCGCCTAACCTCAACCAAAAGTGATCTGGCATTTGAATCCAGATGTCCAGATTTATCCAGATCTAGGTGTTTCCCAAATGTTGTGGATTCATTACCTTGCCAGCGTCAGTCATTTCACCGAGCGTCGTGAAAATTGGCCGGTGCCTGTATGAGAAATGCTAATAAATCTCCTAAAATCTTTTATTCCGCAATGGTGAGGGAAGTGGAAAAGTGATCCGCAATCCGCACCCGGGACCGGATCACCATCAAAAGTTAATCAGTTCTTCCAACTGGTGGAGCCAATCATAACACCAAGTTTCAATGAAATCGGCTGATTACTTTTGCAGTAATCCTGCACACAGACAAGATGATCCGCAAAAATGAGAGACTAAATATCCTTGGTTTTCAGACACTCGAATGTCAACGCTTTATCAGCGATTTAACACTTTGTTATAATATTTTACATGGATTGTGTGATACTTCCTGGTCTATCAATTTATCTAACAGTGTCACGCGTGGCAGCTGCCTAAAGCTTGTTAAACCTACTTGCAGTAGTAACATTAGGAAGTATTTCTTTACTAGCAGGGTTATTGATGTTTGGAATTACCTAAATGATAACATTGTAAAGTCTCCTTCTATTAGTGTTTTTAAGAAGAGATTGTCTGGTGTAAATTTTGATCGCTTTTTAACTGTAACTGATTGACTGTATGTTTTTTTTTTGTTTTTAAGCATGTTAGTGGCCATATGGCCCTTTGCTTTTAATTAATTAATTAATATAAAATAATGACAGAAAGACACAAACCGACCTGATCGCATAACCTCCGCCTTGGTGGACTGGAGATAATGAAAAACGCACCTCACCAACGTCACAGTAGACAGCTAAACATGCTCATGTCAAAAGTGGAACTTCTCTTATGTATGGCAGCATTATGGCTGGATGACACCACCGATGACTCTGTGGGTGAGAGCGGAAGCAGGTCTGCCAATGACGGTTCACAGTTTGAACTCCAAAGGGTCATTTCTCCAAAAGGTTACTGATTAAAGGTTTAAGGTTAGGGCAAGGACAACGTAGTCTGTTACGCTGGCCCTTGACCAATGCTATAGGTAGTCAGCTGTCCAGTACCAGCGTGCCGACGGCAACATCAGTCGGTTATGGTTAGGACCATAACCTTTCAGAGTACTGACCCTTCAGGCCACCGATCTGTAATCTGTATCAGTTTTCTGCTACAATAATGGCTCAAATAAATAGATAACAACTAACAGTGTTGTATGAATAAATACATCATAATAATGAATAATAACACAAAAATAGTAATAAATACACAGCACACAACAACACCAAAATCTGCTTTCAAATAGCAAACAACAACTTACTTGCGACAGTATCAACTGCAGTGTTCGTTGGACCACAGCAGAGAACTTTGTTGTGATGTTTCGTCGCCAACAGATAAGCTATTCGAGCACCAGTCTTTGATTTACCAGTCCCTACATGTATGCATAAAATCATAGTATGTAATAATAATGATAATAAGTCGCCAGTTAAAAGTCAAAGGCGCCGTATCCTAGTTGATCAAAAACGAGATTTCAGATGCTGGACAATGACGTTCTCAGACAGTAACAAGTTACAAACATAGTCGGGTAGACTGTTCTAAACACTTGGTATGGCAGCAGCGAATAACCAGTCACTGAAGGTTGTGTTGTTCCGGACGACTTCCAGAACTTGATGGCTGACACTCCATGTCACTGATTGACGATCTCCAGCACAGCGACAATCAGCAATGAGGTATTGTGGTGCGCAGCCATTCACACATAAAGTCGATCATAAATGTAGACACTGTTTTCGTTAACAGCTCTTAGAACAAGAACTTAGCAATCGCAAACAGATCGCGCGTCAGCTGCGCACACAATTCGTCGAGGGCATCTCCGTGACCTTGAAATCTACGTTAAGGGTCACTCAAGGTCATTGAAAGTGGTACCATTTGAAAGTTTGGGTACGGTTTACTGTTAGACGAGTTATTGGACGTTGAATATTATCGTGACCTTGAAATGTGGGTAAGAGGTCACTCAAGGTCATTGAAAGTGGTACCATTTAAAAGTTTGGGTACGGTTTCCTAACTTTTCCTACCCTAAACCTAACCCTAACCCTAACCATAACCCTAACCCTAACCCTATGGTTAGGGGTCAAGGTCATTGAAAATGGCGCCGTTCGATAGACCATATGCGACTTTCTATTGGTCCACCATTGTAAATATAGCTCTATCTTGTACCATTTTCGAGTTATTTGACGTTGAATAATATCATGACCTTGAAATCGGGGTTAGAAGTCACTCAAGGTCATTGAAGTTGGTGCCATTCGAAAGCTTGGGTGCGGTTTCCTATTCGCCTTCTACAGTAACTATGGTCGTATCTGTAGCCGTTTGAGATATTTAGTGTCAAAGAGTGGTGTGACCTTGAAAACGGGGTTAGGGTTCGTTCAGGGTCATTGGAAATGGCACCATTTGATAGATCGCATACGAGTTCCTATTCACCTTCCATAGTAACTATGGCGATATTTTGTATCGTTTGCGAGATATTACGACTTATTGGTAGAAAATCGAGAATTTTTTCTACCCCACCCGTATTTAGCACCCCGCAGGGGGTGACCCCGTCTGAATTTTGTGAAAATGTTTGATGCTGGTAAAACTAGAATGATTGGGCTACCGTATGGTGAAAAAACTATGACGATATGTTAAGCAGTTTTCATCTGATACCGGAACGTTACGGACGGACGGACAGACGGACAGACAGACGGACAGATTTGCTATATCAATATCGCGCATCAGCATACTTCGTTGCTGACGCGCGATAAAAACTAACCAGTTTCAACGAAAATTTCAGAAACAGTGTTAATGCTGTTTGATGTAACTGACAATAATTTGTCTGCTGATAAAATATTCATTGCTACCAACAACGCGACGAGGACGTCAATAAAAAGGGTTGCAGCAATGGGATTTAGAGCTGAAGAAAACATTTCATCAAATGATCGAGAGTTGTGTGAAAACATAAGAAGCAAGAGGTTTCCGGACAAAAAATAAAGTCATGGTGGGCTAATAGCACTGATCAGGAAATCTGGGAACAATGGAAGCTTTAACCAACGTCCAAATGGTAGTCGACGACAAAACTCTGAAATTTATGCGGTTTGTGTCGATCACACACTCTCTACACTACTGCGAGGATTGAAGAGTGTGTAGATGTTGCACTAATTTTCCTGACCACTGTATGCAGCCAATCAAGGCTTTATTCTTTCCAGAAAACATCTTAGCCAAGCGTTCTGCTCCATCATTTCTACCTGCTTACAACCATTTCATGAAACATGTGGAGATTCACCACTTTGCAGTTCCCCAGTTATCGTCCTGGAACCAATACTACAATGTGTTTCAAAAAAACGCGCCAATTTGGCAAGCTGTAGTTTCGACAAGCATGGACTAATTTTGACAATTTTCGGTCAACAGCATTAGCACACCTTTGAAAATGATATGCATGCTGAACTTTCCTTATCCCTTCACTTTTACTTACTTTATTTGCTTTTAAGTAGCTGTGATGGAAATGACGCAAAACAACGTCTTTTCTTTGGTATCTGCACAGAAATGGCTCTGAAAAGAGCCGGTTGTGTAGTGTGTTTGCTCTGAAAAAATAGCTGGTTTCAGTTAGATGTTCAATGTGATGTCACTTTGCCTTCATGCTTGCACGGAACCGCTTTCTCCATTGACCAACTGCTTTGTTGATGATTTGTGGTACGCGTGCCCGAGGCGCTGCTTCAAGTCGCTGGTCACAGCGGCTGGTGTGGCGGACAGGTGTTTGTGCGATGTACACACGCTCCTGCATCAGTCCAGAAATTTTGTCGTCAACCGGACTGTTTGCTGGACATAGATCTGGAGAGATAAAGTCTGGTGTTTCCTGCTAACGGAGCTGGACTGTTTCATGAGCACAGAGTGACGTCAGAACGCGTCATTTCCGTCGCAGTTGTTTAAAAGCTAATAAAGTAAGTAAAAGTAAAGGGACAAAGAAAGTTGAACATGCATATTATTTTCAAAGGTGTGCTGATGCTGTTTACCAAAAATTATCAAAATTAGTCCATGTTTGTCGAAAATACAGCTTGCCAAAGTTGGCGTTTTTTGAGACTGTTAACTGTTAATTGTTAACTGTGCACTATATAACACAAGTTATGTAACACAACTATGTAACACAAAGTTAATGAGCAAACTGTTTGTGAAATAGTTACCTACAGACCACATAACAAATGGTAAACGTACCTGGAGGGCCTTGGATCATTGTGAACGTTCCATCAAGAGCTGCTCTTGTTGCCCTTTCTTGATCGGAATTTGGCGGTTCAAAGTTTGGCACGCTAACGTCAGTTTCATCACCTACAGTACCATATGCACAACATTCCACGTGTACAATTAGCAAACAAGAAAGCTGAAGACCACCCGTGGTCATTCGATGTTCCTGCAGCAGCATCTACATAATGGACTTGCCCACTCTGTAGACTATTCCATATCTGCACAGGAATGGACTCCCCTGCTTGCAGACGAGTATGTTAGCACAGGAATGGACTTGCCTGCATGCACAGCGTGCTGTGTTGGTTGGCGTGGCTGGCCTATGGCCAGCATGATGGCCTATATGGCCAGCGCAGCTCGCCCTATGGGCGAGCCGATGTCTGCACATGACAGACACCAAGACAATGGGACAGACGAAATAAAAACATGTGAGGGCACAAAAACGATTTACGCATCAATACTGTTGTGGTTACAGAGTAACAATAGTTCTCGAATCACGTGAATTTTTGTATAAATAATTAGTAACAAAATTCACCATGACAAAACAGCACCTATGCATTGCCTATCCTTGACTACATACAACCAAGGTAGAGTGCAAAGAACACCCAAGTATCACTGCAGTGTTTCCATTACACAACGCATTGAATGGCCTTTTACACATTCAATGGCCTATAAATTATGTTTACCATCAAACTCAGCTACTGCATAAGCTGATACAAACGGTCATACCAAATGGCCCAGCATCTGGTAGCATCATGCCTAACGCTAGATTCTGCACCAAACCACAGGCTTCATTCTTCAGACCAATGATGGCATCCTCCACACGGCTGAACAAACAAAAAGCTTCATCATTTTCACGAAGAAAAATAGAACAAACAGGTTCAAGCTATTACACTTTACACTGCGTTTGCTGACAGTTTAGCTATTCAGACAACTGCCAAAACAACCAAATCCATATAGTTACATAAATTTGTTTTAACAACCAAAACGTAGTGATCTTAATAATAGCAGACGTTCACTACAGGTCAAATTAACGAGAAGCCAAATAAGTGCCACTTACATCAACAGCCAAAGAAACAGAGATAATCATGCGGTTAGTATCAGGTCCACTACATTGACGTGAAAACGAAAATACTGTTAACATATCGTAAAACTTACTGCTGTGGTGTGAGCTTCGGCAGCCATTCAATTGTGCAGTCAATGTACAATCCCTTTGACAGCAGTATCGTCGGAAAGTCGCTAGAGTGTTGATGCAGTCTGAAGTGAACATTTATCATCTTCGTGGAGCCCTTCTGTGGCGGCTTGTTTTTCCGCGAAAATTTCGAAACGTATGTTGTAATGCCATGTCCAACCCAACTTGGAGACTTCAGAGTGGAAAGTCGTCTAGACATTGGCTTGCAGCGGTGCGAATAAGCACCTTTCGGTGCAGGCATCTTTACGACTTCGGCATAGGTCTTTCTCCGGTTTGAATCACCACATGTCCTGTGTTGGGGTTCGTCAACTGGAAACTTACCACTAAACATGTCCTGACATTCATCAGTCACAGAACCAGTGTACCGGATACAGAGATAGTCGAACTCATTCGGACCTCTGAAAATCCTCGGTTTTTTCTCTTCGGGGAGCAGCTTATAGTCCTCCTGAAAATAGCGTGCATTCATTGGATAAAAGCTGACCTGACGATGTTTGCAGTACTCCTTTTCCAGCTGAATTCTTCCACGGATTTGCCCATCAGCTTTCCACCATTTGATGCGAGCTCCACAAATGCTGGCACCTCCCTCCTCTACTGCCGAGTTTGCCGCTTCCATAGAAACAACGGGCAGCCATGCCTGTTGATATTTTTCCACACTTTGATAAGACTTTTGAGAGGCAGGCTCTGCGAACTCACTAGAAAAGCATTTCAGTGGTTCTAGGCGATGTTCCACGCATATATCGAGTTTTGGTGTGAGGCAGAAGAGTTGAATAGTCGGCTGTAACATGCCGCTTTTATCATCAGCCGTCAGCTGTACCTGAGTGAGGCTTCCTGTACGCACACCCAGTGACATCCGAACAAAATGCTCCCTAAAGTCTTCGTCTGGATTGTTGAACATTTCGGCGGTAACAGCCATGTCCTTGTGTGAATCTGTCTCGATCATCTGGGGTCGAATGTGCTCGTTATGAACAGTTTTCAATGTATGGTCAACCTCTTGCACATTACAGAACTGTGCCTTTTCAATGATAGACTTCCACACATCAGTCGGTAATATGAAACAGTATTTGTCATTGCCGTTCAGCAACTGAACTTCTCTTGCAGCAGACCGAACTGCGTTCCAATGTTGTAAGTCGTAAATACGCTGCTGCCAGTTAAATGTCACAGAGGTTTGTACCACAGGATTCTGAACCAAGTCCAAACCACTGTACTTCAAGTTCTGAAGCTCTGGCCTTCTGGACGTAACTGACGGAAACCGCAGTGATAAAGAAGACTCAGTAAACGATGAGACATACGGAAACATGACGGCAGCTCTACTCTTCAGTTCAACAGCACGTCTCAGCACCCTAATCTCATGTTCGTATTTGTTTTTGTGTAGTAATCCATCGTTGGCATGTTGACACAAATTTTCCATCTCTTCTCTGGTGTAAGGAGAGTCTGCTTGGCCTTCAATAACCGCAACAACTATTCGTAGGCTCACCAAATCCATATACCGACGCATTGGCGACGTTACACGCATATACATCTTCTCTGAAGTATCATCATTGACAGATCCAGAACATCGATAAACTTTCTGACTTTCATCATCACTCCAATCCAGTTGATGCCAAAACTCTCGGCCATGTTTGTTAGCATCCAGCAGTAGTTCCTTCACTTCTGTAAACCTACCAGCCACAACTTGCTCCATGATCTTCCACCAAACAGGCTTCAGTAGCAAAAATGACTCTTCTGAATCCACCCGTGAAAAAAAATCAGGCACGACCTCGGCAGTCGCGTTACTGCGAATCTGTTCCATGGGCACAAGTGTCTGATTTGTCTGATTCATGTACAATGGCACACAGTCTGAGAATTTATCCACAACAAACGACGCAGCAGTTTCATTTACTTTCCTCATTAACTCAGCGATCATGTGTTTTGCAGTATGACATCTTGAGCCTCGCTGCTTGCTCCAAGCTCTTGCAACATTAAACAACTGGCTCAGTTCTTCATTGAATCCGCTCTCAGATTTTTTGTTCAAAACATTGTTGACTTCCTGATAACTGAATTTCCTACAT
>Ga0209149_1001767_pt1 | contig 11414 bp, 8 predicted proteins | sample WorMetTyACAVOLI2_FD_187423 | JGI IMG/M metagenome (GOLD analysis project Ga0209149, IMG submission 187423) | Marine gutless worms symbiont microbial communities from Max Planck institute for Marine Microbiology, Germany - Olavius algarvensis... ...
CGAAATAGGTGAGGTGGGAAACTAAATATACCTGTCGATGGCCTATACTCTTGGTAATAAGTGTGCCAAAAATCTTTGTAAACGGATAGTTCTACTTCAACTTATCATCGAAAATATGGTCACATGTTTTTTGGAACACATTGTACTTGCCTATACCTATATAGTATATAGCTGTAAAGTTTCACTTTCGTAGCTCCATTGACGTATGACTTACGGAGAGCTGCCTGTATAATAGGTTCTGTATTGAAAGGTCCCCCAAAATGGGTTTTTGGAGTGATTTTGGGGGTAAGGGCGAAGATATTTGTTGGGAAAGTACATCCGTCCTACCCCTGGGCTGTAAGGCTGGTCACCGGAAGGTACGTTTTAGGGGTTTTGTATGGGGAAAATAGGCCAAAATCCGAAAATTTGGCAACTTTAACGCTCCGTAGCTGAGCTCCACAACCGTACGTCTTACAGAAAAGTTGACCGGACTTCAGAAGTTCCGAAACTGCCACGGCCCTTGGACAACAACGTGGAGTACTGCAGTATCTCTCTGCAGTGCATCCCGTGACAGCTGTAGCCTGCTCTGAGTGACGTGCCTGTTCGACCGATTTTCGATTTCAGATTTTGCAGCAAATGACTCCTAAAGTGAAAATTTTCGAAAATGTTTTTCCGGATTCATCGACGGGACACCGAATTACATTTCGTGGCCAAATTTGGTGAAAATCGGCCGTTGTGAAGTTGCCGAAATGTCGCGTGGTTTAGGCCTACCACACAAAATAACTCGCGCTCCGCGGGACTCGTCCCAGCCCCAATTTTGCCCAAAATGGGCCGATCGCGCCCAAAATTCCGTGAACGTTGTCACCCCTTGACATGTCGACGTATACCGAATTTGGTCCGGATCGGATGCGTTTTGCCGGACTTATTCCGGAAAGATTGATTTTTCGGCCAAAAAGTCAATACAATAGGCTTTCAGCCTACAACAAGCACGGAATAAATGTTTGTTTGTCGCTCATTGTGTCTCTTTTTTTCTATCATTTTTGGAGGATGAAGATGAGTAATAAAGCGACCGTTATCTGTTTTGTTTTCTGGCTGTTTAGAGGTCTACAGATTTTGTCTTCACGCATACATTAGCGCGTTTATCACTGTGTTGTTGTGATTTGTTATGACGGTCGGTGCGCTAACAGCGCCGCCTGGCGAGTGAATGGCCATTGTTTCGCATGGTGCAGTATTAACGACCGACCGCCACTCCGCCAGTGCACTGCTGCCGGTGCCGCTGGGATTGGCCTCGTCTGGTCGCCGACCGGGCGCTGCACATCGGACCATCTCGGTGTCGTGGGACTGTTCATCAATCAACCATGAGCAATGACGGCAACAACGCCAATCTAGCGTCGAACCTGACAAGCACGCATTGTTATCATAGGCTACTTTCTTGGCATGACGCATAGTCTATGCCAATGTCGCGTTGAACTTGGCCCACGGCAGATTGTCGTTGATAATTATGAGTCGAAATGAGATAATGCGCTTTGTATTGTTACAGAAGCAATTTAAAACATGATTTATTATCTTTCGACATTTCCAGACTTTAGGGCATATTTTATAACAGTCGTGGTCAAGTAGGCTTGCATCTTCAGACGCCGCGGTTGAAATTGAGAATTATGAGAGATAAAATCTCCTAATCTTCCATTGTTGTATAGGAGTAACTACTGCAGTTGTTCATGTAGGTCAAGAGTCGGTGTAATTGAGTTGATTTGCACCGGACGACACCGGCCATTCAATCAGTTACACATATCGCACGCGGCGCAGCGCGGTGCACTCCGACTCCCGGCAACGTGCATCTGCCGCACTTTTCGCCGCCGCGACCGTCCTGCGTGGCAGCGTGGCCACTCGTACCGCATCGTCCGACGACGGTCCGACGACCTGTGCTGCGACAGCATTCCATCGACGCCGGCAATCTTTAATTAAATTCGCCGTGCTGCTGTGGAAGACCGATCTGGACGTATTGCATGCTTCCTAAAACGTTGTAGACCTGAAATTTAGCAGTCACTAACAGGTCGCGCTCAGCATCGTAGGCTATAGTAGTAATTTTACAGCGATACAGTCCTTCCAGTCGAATACAATAGTAGAAATAATTGCTCATATATTAGCCTGCGTCCGACCGCGATCATACGGTGATTAGGTTTGTCGCATTACCAAAACAGTAGGCCTAGTTGTGACTTTACCAGCGCAGCGCAGTACAGCGTGTGTGTGAACGGACCTTAGGACCTGATGCTGTTATTCTCTATACGTACAGTATCTGCACACGTTGTAGAATTTCTACGACGCGTTGGGAAGCGCGCAGTGTGTCCAGATCGGCCTTCCGTATGAAATGATACGAACGTCGGTCGGTCGGTTGGCGGCGTGATCGTCGCCGAGTTGCAGCGCAGCTGTCGCTTTCATGTGTCATATCATGCGACAACTGGCAAGCAGTTCGATAAGATGCCACACATTGAACAGCTTTGCACTTTAATACGACGTGTGCAATCCTGCAATGAGCAGGCAGACATCACCGATCACTGATGCTAAACTGAATAGCGCCGAATAGATTGAAACGCGAAGACAAGGTCAGACAAACAGTGGATTTATTATTTCATAGTTTGCTATTTTGTTTCTGATATTATATTAATTTTTGCAATGTTGCAGAACGATTCAAATACACCGAGCATTGCACGAAACCGTTTAATTTCCGTAGATTTGTTAAGTATGTTATCTACGGATATACGTAAACTAGTTTTGGGAGTGCATGCATTACGCACATGCGTGGCCGTGGTTATCACGGTGATAAGACAGCTGGTGATTGATTTCGACGATAAGAAATTGGATACTGCAAGCCGCAGTTTGTTGCATAGGACAAGAACCGAACCAAGATGATCGATGCACGATACATGAAATAAGGAAACTTTATTTTCTTGATTTGTTGTCTAATATTATGCACCTTTTTTCGGATAACATGCCATGGATAGGCTAGCGTGGCTATTTTTCGTCTGCTGTCAATCCCGAACCGTCGCGTCGCAAATTCGGCGACATTTGGCAGTAAAATTATAACAGTGTATTCGTTTTTTTACCGCGCGACGCGTATGCATAGCGCGGACTATGCCGTGGCAAGATGTCTGTCCGTCTGTCTGTCACACGCCGGTATTGTGTCTAAACAGTTATACATATCCTCGAAGTTTTTTTCACTGACGGGTAGCTCCACCATTCTAGTTTTCCCACACCAAACGGGGTGGCAATATTCCGATGGGGACCCCCTAACGGGGGCCCCGAATGCAAGCGGGCATGAAAAAATCACGATTTTGGACCAATATCTCGCTTTATCTTGAAACTGATGCAAGATAGAGCCATAGTTACTATGCAAGGCGAATAGGAAACCGCACCCAAGCTTTCGAATGGTACCAGTTTGAATGACCTTCAGTGACCTTTAACCCAGATTTCAAGGTCACGATATTATTTAACGTCAAATAACTCGAAAATGGTACAAGATAGAGCTATAGTTACAATGGCCGACCAATAAAAAGTCGTATATGATCTGTCGAACGGCGTCATTTTCAATGACCTTGAACGACCCCTACCCTCAGTTTCAAGGTCACGCCATTCTTTGACGCTGAATATCTCAGAAACGGTACGGACATACAGAGACAGTTTCAATGAAATACTAAAAGCGACTTACACACGCCCTACATAACACTGTCATTTCGAATGACCTTGAGTGAGTTAGCAAAATATTATAAATGACACGAAGCGTCGCGCGGTCTCTCTACGACAGCTGAGCTTCTTGTTAGGCCTACTTGTTCAGAGTGCGGCCATGGCTTCGCGGCAAACAGATGGCTATGTTTTGCAACCTTTGTGGTTGCGGCGCTATGTTCTGTCTTGCTGCGTGTACTGGAGGTTCTCGGACGCTGGATGATGGGTACGGCAGCTGCTGGCGCATCTGACTGTGTTGACTTTCAGTCGACTGATGATGACATTTGTCTTGTCTGTCGTGATGATGAAGGTGGGTTCAGATGCTGATCGATTCCACCTTTTCACATCTTTGCTTAATAACTGGCCTGTATTTTCATTCAGTGTGATAGACCTTCACAGTATAGAATTGGTGCTCACTTGGCTGTGCTGGTAAAACGATTGTAGGGCCTACGCCGATGTGTATATGCGACGTTCGTCGTGCGGGTGGCAAATCACTTTAGCGATGAGTCGCTGTGAGATAACTGCCACATCTGCACGCTACTGTGTGATTTTTTCGGCGTTCATTCTGTCATCCTTTCGACTCTAACCTGAAGAACTGATTGCTGTTTTGCGTGTCGATGTAACTGGCGCTGCTGTCGTTGAGAGTTGTTTATTTTTAAATGGAAGTTCTGAAGTAATTTCGCAGCGATGGCAGTCTGCGTAGCTCGAGCGTTGTTCGTGATGGGCGCAGTCGTCAACAGGATTTTGGAGTGGGGCCGGGACAGCCCAATATGTTGTTGAGGCCCTCAAATTTTTAACCCTTTAATGGGCACATTAAAACCGCAGAGAAACGGACCATTATACAGCAGTGCGGTGATTGATACACTGGCCGTTGATGGCTGGGCTGTTACATTTGGTACAGCGAGGAGGGGCCTGGGTGGGCTGCGGCCCCGCCCGCAATTTTACTTTTCATACATCGCAACGAACATAGTACGCTAGTTAGCATTTTTGGCCATGGAAATAGAAGATTATGTGATCAAAATACACAAATATTCACGGAAGTAGACGTTAAACTGAATAAGTGGCATATTGCAATGGAAAAGTTATATAGAAAACCAACTGAAACAGAACAAAATTTAAAAAAATATGACCCAACAGTTGGATCGAAGCACGCACCTAAAAGTCAGCAGGCAAGAGCTTTCCCATTTGAGCTAGCAGGCAACTCGGCGGAGCTGCGCCAAAGCGCCGATATAAACTGTAGCAAGTTATAGTCTACGCGCGTGCATAACGCGCATGCGCAAAGCGGTCATGTGCGCATGCGCACAGCGATGCTGTACAATGTACATTGCGATGTATGAAAAGTAATTAAGCGCCCCGCCCAGTCCCCTCCTCGCTGTACCAAATGTAACAGCCCACCCATCGACGGCCAGTGTACCAACTTCATATTATTCGATGTGGCAATGTAATTACTTGTGCGCTATAAAGGGTTAAGACTTGATGATGCAGGGATAGCGACGTTTATATCATATTCGCGTACTGAGACATACAAACAGACAAATACAAAAGATGCGAGCTAGGTCTGTTTGTTGCATGGCCCAATCCAGTGGTAGAACGTCTGTCTCTGATCAGCGAACTTTCCAGTTCTACACTCGACCTACAGCTGCGTGGGTAATATGTCCGCTATAGGTCAGCCAACTAGGCCAACTCAGCCTTTCATCCTTTTGGGGTCGATAAATGAGTAGTAAGCTGCAGTTAGGCTTAGATGTATGCCATGACAATTTAATGGTGGCGCCGTCTGATGAACGCTTATGAGGTAGAGGAAGGTATGGTGTGGTTTGCAGGTAAAACTGTGTGATCCGTATCTGAGCGCCTAGAGTGCGAAGTGCTTACTATAAGGCGCTGTATAAATCCACGTACCTACCTTTACCTTTATGCCCCCAGTCAGGCCCGCCGAGAGCCAGCACGGGCCCCGGGGCAGACCACTTTCCGGGCCCCGGCTCCACATCCTCTCCCCTTTCCCCTCCCCTCCTTTCCCCTTCCCCTCCCTCCCACCCTCTCCTCGTTTTCCTTCCCTCCCCTCCCTTCCCTTAGAAGTAGGCCCCTTAAATCCAGCTAGGGGGTTTGGGGGAGCGCTGTAAGCTCCCCCAGCGGGGTCTGGGGCGGAGCCCCAGCCGAAATTGAAATTGGTGCATTTTAGACTTAAAATCTTACATCTGGTGGCAATAATTTCAATGATTTTTCTGAGAATCAACTGACCAAATTTCGTGCAGTTCAAACAGCAAAGGCAAATTGGGACCAAATTTTTCAGCCAGCTGGTTCATGTCTTAGGTCCCGGGCTATCACGATAACGCTGATTGAGAAAACATCACAACTCGCAAGCACAGGGTGAGCCTAATAAACATACCTTTGTTTCAGGTGATATTTTTTTCTATATTTTTTGTCTACCATTGTATGGTGAAATAAAGATTTGTATTAAACTGTGCTGTTTAATTACTATTAAAACGGGCAATAACATTTACTTATTTATAACTAAATATAGCTTACTTATGGCTACACTTAGTGTCACGGAAAATTTTTACCAACTTTCAATGGGGAGTTGAAACAAACTTAGCTAAAATCCAAAAACACAATACAGTACAGGGATATAATTCGGAGGAAAACCCCTTTAAAATAATCTTGTTTCTTTGCTGTCGACGGATTTTGGTCCGGTCTGCGACTTTTGACAGTCATCCAGCAGCACGTGGCAGGTCTTGGATCCCACTGGGCAACTGGAGCCTGGGCCCGGGGGTCCTGAGGGAGGACCCCCGGGCCCCGGAGCACTTGCCCCGGCTACCCCCCTCTCGGTGGGCCTGCCCCCAGTGTGCGTCTGGAGTCGCCCATGTCATGACTTCGAGGATGCGTTGGATCGTGAGTCACGCCAACGTGAGTGTGACATGTGTTGTCTTGACGCGACCAACACCGACTACTAAGTAATGTTTATTTTTCCGTCGTCAATGATCGCCGGAAGCCAGCTGCAGTCTGTGAGGCAGGGCGATAGTGAGCCAAGGTGTTCGTGCCCTATGCTGTACACCGGCGACAAGTTCCGCGTTAATCCGCGGTGCGGCGCCACGACTCACGTGTGAACGGAATGATAGGCAAACAGTTGTTTTCCTGCAGACCGGTCGATGTCTCTGCGCGGATGAACAAAGCGTTGGCTAAAAACATACAAACACTGTAATCAATATTCGTGTATTCAGATAGTTTTAAACCCTTTCGTAACCATCAGATTCAATATAAATACAGGATTAGATACTTTGTATGGATAAGCGACTATTTTTTTTATTAAAAACTGCATTAGAATTTAATGGTTAGACAGCTTTTGTTGGCAACTCTGAGACAACAAATATGGATATTGATATTGGCATTGATACTCGACATTGAGCAATAATTATTTACTGTTGCACTATTCTGTCACTTTGTTTCCATCATTCAGCAGTGTTTACTGCTCTTTGTACAGTATAATGAAAATGTTTTGTGCATTTTATGGAAAATGTGTGATAATATCGTCACAATGCATTTTAGATTCCAGTGGCTCTTTGTACGATCTGAGTTATTTTGTAAGGCTGTATTACTGTACTCAGTCCTGTAAGTATAGTGCCTTCACCATTGTCTTTACTATACTGTATAGACTTTATTGCCGGCGACATAACCGCTCGGCTTGGGCGACGCTGCGTTCTGTAGTGCTCATAGTCGTCGTCGTGGCATGATTCACTGAGCTAATCAACACTCGTTTTCTTGCTGCTGACGCTGCCGTTGTCAAACAAGAAGTGTGGCCGCCGGGTTCGGCCGACACGGTATGCCCTCGCCGGCCTCTGATGACAGAGGTACAGCATTGGGGCCACGACGCTCAAAGTGATCACGTGACCTTGCGACCTTGACCTTTGATCTTGGAGGTCATGGCGTCTGTGGCTGATGCGAGTCGTCCTCCTCCATCCATGTACCAAGTTTGAAGTTTGTAGGCCTTGCCGTTCAGAAGATATGACGCACGATGTGTGTGAGCATTAATAAGCCTGGTGACCTTGACCTTTGACCTTTTGACCTCGAAACTGGTGTGCGAGTCGCATCATGCAGAGGTGGGGAACCTGCCTTCCAAATTTGGGCACGCTAGGCCTTTGGGTTCTCGAATTATTTGCTATGCACGCGACGGACGGACGGACAGACGGACCGACAAAAGCAAGGCTTATTGCCTACGGGGGGAGGGGCATAATACATTGTCGCGTGCCGTCATTCGGCCGCGTAGCAGATCTAACTCTAGGCCTCCTATTGGTCGGGCAAAAAGGACAAATGATGTTAGCCGTGGTAGATAATTCATTTTCAAACACATGTTATGCTCTTGTTGAAACTTCAGAGACGAATGCAGATAAAAAGTTCAAACGTATTTCCTGGCAACGGTTGGCTGGATTTACGGAAAGCGCCCTTTAATTTGTTATCTCATAGGTGAATAATAACAATTCAGAGGCGGCACTGAGCGGCACATATATGACACAAGGATATTTCACGGCGCATACAGAATGGAAATTACGACTTCACACGAAACGGCTGCGTGGAGCTAAGGTATACTCATCACGTGCCGGTAAAAAGCTGCTAAAGTTACTGCGCGAAGGTTTCAGACGTTGCGTGGAGAAAGACGCCGATAAAACATGGAGCAGCGATCAATTATTCAAACAGTTGCGGCGTTGTAGCCAGCACAATGTGGATGGAAATGTCTCTTACGAGCTGCCGTGTGTGACGACGCCACACAGCTGCTGGTCGTCGTTGTCGTCGTCGTCGTCCTCGCTCGATGTGGTCCGCCGACTGTGCCCCGGAACTCCCGTATCCTGCAATCGTGACGCCGAGCCCACAGTCCCCGGCTTCATTAGCATGCATTGAATGGTAGCCACTTGGTCGACGGACCGACGGACTGACACATCGGTCGTTCCTTCTGCCTACGCCTCGACCTCGACCCCCGGCGTGCGCATTTATTCCGGCCACCAACGCGCGGCAACAACGATAAAAAGCTTTTTACTGTTATGCGGCGGCGCCGATCGCTCACTCGGCGTTGTCATTGTGAAAAGCTGGACAACAGAGTAAAGCCTATAGAATACACGCACTTCGCCGTCGATATCATTCAGTTTCTCTATAGGCGATCAGAATAATTGGCTGCAGTCACTCTTGCGTCCATTATTCACTCAGCTCTTCGCGTTCGTCCCGACTGGGCATTATGACTAGTGAATAGATGTAATGTAAGCTGTGCAGCCTCACGGTAACTCGTTCTTTCTTCCCGTATTGAGCATTCATTATTTGAATATTAGAAAGACAAGCAGTATGTCTTCGCACCGTTTGCTTTAGCGGTAATGGAATCTGACGGTATTGCAGGTGCTGCAGGCCACCTGGCGAATATAGCTGAAGCATTAATAAAACCGTTCGATTCTTATTACATTTTTGGCCCAATGATGTAAATTTTTAGCCCCAAATTTAGCAGTAGGCTACCAAGCCGATCTTTAGTGAAAGTTTCAAAAAAGATAGCTGCAACCGTTTCTCCGTAAACCTGCTAATAAATAAACATATTTTCAAACAAAGTTACAAACACAATCGACCGAAAACAACACTTTGCTGGCTGTCGAAGAATTATACGTTACATCGAGCAGTAGACGGCGCAGTTAATTGAGCTAGGAAGATCAAAATCATAGCGATATTTCGGTCTAGTCACAAACATGCTGTGTCGAGGCTGATACAGCAAAAAAGAACAAGAATATCGCCAGTGCGGTAAAAAGCTGGCCCAACCGCGCTTTGTCGTACGGGACGGACATCGGACGACGGACAGACGGACCGACGTTGGCAACTAATGCATATCTGGCCCTTAAGGCGGGCCGGCAATAACTAAAACGCCGGCGTCAGTCGTGAATAGTCAGCCAAATGGAAGTTTCGGAGCTTTGCGCGAAGTACGCTATAACATACACTCTTCTACGTTGTCGACAAACAAGCGAGTCAGTTTCATTTTGCCGTCTCCACCCATTGTTTGCATTGCGTCCTGCATGCATGCATAACTACCACTGATATCGATATCCAGACGCGTCGAATGTGTCGACGTGGATTGAGTGGAAAATTCAATTTCGTCATGGGACCACAAGGTCATGACGCGCCGTTGCGTAGCGCGGTGGGTCGAACTTCTTGCCGTCAGCCACGCCTGTAACGGTTATTCGTCCGGCGGGTGCTGTTACTGGTCAGTAGAAGAAAGCCGGGTTGTGCGTGGCTGTCGCTGGCAACAAACGTGACAGTCGTGGACGGCTGGTCGCTGTGAGACCGTCATGATGATACCGACGGACTTATAATCCGAGCGGCGTGAATCGAACGCAGCGCGCGCGGGTCGACGGCTGAGAAGTTGAGCAGCGGCCGCGGAGGATTTAGGAGTCGACTGGTCGACCGTTCGGAGACTGACGGTCCGTTGACGGACGGACAGGGTTGCCGGGGTGAGAGTGGTCGGCTGGACAGGTCGGCGCCATCCAGTCTGCTCGTCGTCGATCGATACACTGCCGCCAGTGTCGTCGTCGTCGTCGATGTGCGTCGCTTGGCGTTCCTCGGCGCTAATTGTGCGACAATCACCAAGTCCTGTGATCTGTCTGCTGCGGTGGAGATCGGGTTAACGACCGGCCTATCGTCTCTGAAGTGTGACCAGTGTTCACGAACAAGTGCAAAGCTGCTTGGACGATGAGAACATAATAAGAAGCAATATAAAAAATCTGTCCAGACAACATCGTTGTGTCTCGGATGAGCCAAGTTTCAGAACATTGTACATGTATGTCTTCAGTGCGGTTTGCAGGTTTTGCAGTATGCTGTAGAACACAACATTATTCATTGTGGTCCGGTAGTTTTCGGACATGAAATACGGTGAATAAAGTTGTTCAAATACATTAAACCAACTCAGACTTAAATTACAGATTGATTGTTATAAACAGCCAGATATGATAACTTTGTGAACCCGTTTGCTCAATTTGCCATGTCGGTCTGACAGAATTCGCTGTACACTTTCATACAGCTGTATATGTTCTGAAGAATGTACAGGGTGTTTCAGAAAAAAAGTAGCCCCCCCCCTAAAACTCTTTGGAATATTTTCACTTCTATTAAGTATTTTTACGTGAAAGTTTGCAGATTTCTTGACAATTTATATCCACATACATCTACCAATTTCTCTAGATTTATCTTAACATTTCATCAGATGGCGTTAATTTCTCCCTGAGTACCATGCATCGTTTTTAACATGTCAATTTTTGAGTATTCACCCATAAAATGAAAATGCCGTGGCAGGTCTCCCACTGCCTGGTTTACGCAGAACGGCTGAGCCAGTGTGATCGACTCGACTGCTGACTTTCTTAACAGTGCTCAACTTCGACCCTTTGTCAGGGTAACTGGAAATGATTGATTTTGCACGGTTGCACCAAGTCATTACTCACGAAACGTCCGTATGCACAGTTTGTCGTTGTAAGACAATTTTACCACTGCCAAGCTTAAAAACAATGTCAGTAAAATGTTAATAGTAACAAGTCGAGTGCGACCGCCTAACGGCGGTCGCAATGAAGCAAACAATGACAGTCACATTGACACGGGATATACCAACGTCGTAGCCGTCGCATTGGCTAAAACTGCTGCAAACTATTTTGTTATTTTAATTTCTATGTGAATAAGCGCAAATGTGCTAAAAATGAGCGTGAAACAGCTTC
>Ga0209149_1001768_pt1 | contig 11413 bp, 5 predicted proteins | sample WorMetTyACAVOLI2_FD_187423 | JGI IMG/M metagenome (GOLD analysis project Ga0209149, IMG submission 187423) | Marine gutless worms symbiont microbial communities from Max Planck institute for Marine Microbiology, Germany - Olavius algarvensis... ...
GGACCGCCAAATGTGCCTGTCCAACATCTGCATACAGTTGCGGGAGATGGAAATGCGTCTATTAACTTCATGCTCGCTTCCACCTGAGCTGTGAAGTTGACAACCAAGATATGTAAAGGTATCGACAACCTCCACATTGCTTCCACCAACTTGGACTGTGGAGCCAGGTGGTACAGTTACATCGGTGGTTTGAATCTTGGTCTTTGCCCAGTTGATGGTGAGTCCCAGAGGCTGTGCTTCTTCATTCATTACCTCCAGGGCCAGGACGAGCACTGACAGCATTTCAGCTAGAAGAGCAACATCGTCTGCAAAATATGCAGGTGACTGAGGTGGCCAAGTCATAAACTGGACAGACCATGAGAAAAGGCAGCAAATTATTCTACTGCAGTGTCTGCAACTTGAAGTTATCGTCTCACCTGATTGTGGGCAATCATCGACTTGTAGGCGCTGGAGAGCTTCAGACGTGTCATAATTACACTGCATCAGCAACTTCAGTGCCTGTGTAATAAATAAGATGCATATTTTATTCACTTCCTAGGTGCAGCTAATTTTTGTTGATGAAATGCTAACCACAAACCAAGCAACATATTCATAATGCTGCAACTGCATCACTACCATATTCTTCACCATCACGTGCTATGTGACCTTGCAGTCTTCTGACTATTATGTTACCTATGTGTTCTTTTTTTACATTACATTACAAAAAATGGGAGTTACAGTTGCCTGAATAGAAACCGATGTTCCTTTCAGATGAACATCTCATGACAGACACAAAAAAATATCAGCCTGCCTTCTTCCAAAAACTTAGTTGGATTGTTATGTATTTTAATTTTACTTTTACTTTAACCCTTTTAAAACATATCTGCCCACACAAAAACCTACAACTCTGCTCTCTCTGTTATGACAACAATACTTCACATAATGAGTAAAGTATCAGTCTGCAGGTCTTAATTAATATATGGATGGACCAATACACAGGTCGGTCAGGAATACGAGATATGAAAATGGACTATAATATCGGCGACAGGGTCAAGATGGTTAATTATCTTATTCTTCAAACAAGCACGAATTAAGAAATCCAAGAGATAATCAGTCTGTAGCACAGCCAGTGCACTTATGATGACCACAACAACTTATGATGACAATGCGAGTGACAGACGCCACCCACAGCGCGGACACGCCCGCCCGTCCAGGGTCAGGTGACACGCTACGCGTCATTCGTGGCATTTAACAAAGCCAACTAAAACTTTCCTGATGCATTTTTTAAAATTTTGTTTACGAGTTTTTATTCTACGCAAGAAAAAAAATTGAGACTTCTTTTGCATGGTAATAACGATATTAATACTTTCCAATAATGTGAGACCTTACCTCCTCATCATCCTTGATGCACGACTGGTTGCCTTGGTAACTGTTGCCTGCACATTCACTGATAAACCGCTGTTGACATGCCAGGACAGAACAGCAGTACGCTTCAACTGTAAAACCATTCACCAACTGCATGATGAAACAAACTGCATTATATTTCTTTGAACATTTACTGCAAGGTGCCATGAACTTGACCTGCAGACTTTAACACTGGTTAATACCAGTTACTCATGCTACTGGAAACTTGAACTTGGAAAATACATACTTCTTATGATCTACTATTGGTGCGTTATTGAACCCGATGTCACACAGACAGCAATAATAATAATAATACTAATAACAATACTAATTATATCACGATGATCCTAGCTGCTATCACCACCATTGTTTAGTCTACATACTTATACACTGTCGTAACAATTGGTAAGCCTGATGTAAGGTTTATAACAGTTGCTCCGATGCTCGACACTGACATCGTATGGACAATGCAATGTTATGGCCAAAATCATATCAAAATTCAACTTAACATAAATTTCCGACATCCCCTATTATTAATATGACAAGTAATAAGGCGTCATAACACAGCCAGAGTTGGCATACTTTACGTGGTCGGAGTTGACGGCGTGCAACGACGGGGCCCCCAAACCGATGACCCCAAACTACCAATGGTGTACAGTGTTCTACCGCGTAATTCCATCGCGAACTTGGTCAAAAATCCAGTTTCAACGCTATGGTACGGATGCAATGGCGATTTTTCACATTTTAATCCCCAAATCTGACATACTTCCCAGGCGATGACATTCCTGCCAAATTATCAGTTTGTTCTTAGGGAACTCATTCCCGGGCTCCCGTTTCCAGGGTGCCCAGGATTCCTGGACTTTTTCATTCCCGTATTCCCAGGAATGAAAACGTCCAGATTCCCAGGCGAACGGGAATAGCCGTTACCACCAACCATGAAGTAAATAAGCGACCGGTCAACAATATAGCGATCTGCTGATATCCGCAACCCGCAACAGCGTCAGCCTGCTAATGATAGCAGAGCTGGCTGCAGCAGCAAGCAGTGCGGGCGACTGGGCAGACAGCATGCATGGCATGTCCATATCCTGGGCGCATGGAATAATAGCGTCACTGTTCTTGGAAAGGCTTGTCATGTGTGCTTGCTTGCCGTCATAGTTTGCTTTTTGCGTGCACATTTGCCGTAGGTATAACTAAGCCTAGGTTACCTCGGAGGCTCGGACGACGAAATGCAACAGACAGAAAGCTTTTGTCACTTCACTGTAGTCAGATGTTATAGTTTTTATAACGTTATCTAACACTGTACTGCTTGCATTCGCACAGACACCGTTTGTGATAGTGAGTTCACTAACAAATTCGTTCGTGATGGTGAGTTTATAAACAGTTATTTTATTTGTGACTTTGTCTTGGTTGTAGTAGTCGCACGACCGCACACAGTAATGTCGTAATAACCTATATGCACTGTTTGCTGAGAGCCTATAGTGTGAGTGGTTCGAACTTCGTGGTTACTATATCGCAGCAATAAAGGCGATATAGTGGTTACTATATTGCCTGCTACGATGACGGGGGCTATGTTCATACTATGTAGCGATCTGCTGATATCCGCAACCCGCAACAGCGTCATTCCCGGGCGCCCGGAATCGCAGCGTCCATTCCTGGATTCCAGGGAATGAAAAAACCCTCACAGGAATAAATTCCCTATTTGTTCTTCCTATGGTCCTGCTTCCGACAGCAAAGTGATTTCAAATTCTGACGACCATCTTTTCAGCAATAGGGGGCCAAACTCCAAAAATTCAAACCCACACCCAAATTTTTGGTTCTCAAGGGGGTCCAAGTTGAGGGCATCAGTAAGGCACCAGGGGGCTTAAATTACATACCGTACCCAAAAATTTCCCACACGACTGTCTTGAATTTTTGGTGCCATTTGAATTTGGGCCAAAATTTGACCCAACTTTGGAGAGTAGTGCCCCTTGTTGACGGGGATCATGTTGCAACGACAGTCCCTCATCTGCGCGACCATCTGAAATTACCAAAAAAATTTTGAGAATAATATTTTACCCCAGCCAATCGTAGGGGATACAACCCTCATAGTCGGAAGTTGAGCTTGGCCTCTGGCCCTGTATCAAAGGGGGTCCGGTCTCCCCAAAAAATTCATTGCGGGCAAGATATTCCTCCCTGAATTTGCAACTTCCCCATTAAATATCTCCAGATGCGGGCTCTTCCCCCAAAACTTTACATTTCCAGATCCGACAGGCAAGGGGCAAAAACCCTGAAAACGGCACAAAATTTGCAATTGAAAAACCATTAAAATCTTGTTGCCCAACTTGGCGTATGTATCACCGATCCCAAAATATCAAAAAGATTAAAGTCAAATGATCATACGTTTGATACTCCTCTACAAGGGTGCTGATATGCTGGTCTCATGACCTTGGCCTTTCATTAGAGGCATCATTTTTGTGACGATGCGCTATATAAATGGATATTTACATTTTACATTTACATTCAGTAGTGCCAGGTTTCACTCATCTCCAAACTGACCTACAATGTGTCGAGTGGGACGTTAAACCCTACTATACCATACCAGTGCTAGTTTCCTATGTGTGGCATTTCATGGAGGGGGGGGGGGACAACCTTCTATGAAGGTCGCAAACTGTATGATCAGCATTTCCTCAGTTACAGTGGCATCAGGACCTTGACCTTTGAGTTTACAGACCAGACTGGCCAGTCCTGAGAAACTTCCGTACCAAATCTGAACTTCCTGCAACTTTCTGTTCTCAAGTTACAAGCACAACAACTGATGAATAAACAGACAGACAAAATAAACATATAATGTGGCCTCCGTGTGGGGTGGCCGCATAATAATGCATGGGAATCACTCAGTGACAAACGTGTCTCGGAAGACTAGTCAGACATTAATTTTTCTGGAGTACAATATGACAGTTTTGCAGAAATTTTCTCTAAATGCATAAGGACCCCTAGGCAATTTATACATTAACTATAGGGGCACTCAGTGGAGCGCATGTACCTCCGACAAAGTTGTTCCTACAGCTCACGGTGAATAAAACCATTATAAAACCATGCGTCGCTGCAGTGACGGGCGCCCAATACCTATATGTGGGATTTTCCCGACGTAATAAAATTCCGCATTGCAACACATACGATATCGGAAAAAGCAATCTGGTTCCGGCAGCCACACTATAATCTGGATCGGGCTCAATCTGTCGACAGGCAACATTTCATCCAAATCCATGCATGCGTTTTTGAGTAATCTTGCTAACAGACAGACAGACAAACAAATGCGGGCAAACGCATGTACCTCCTCCTTTGTTGGAGGTACTACCAAAATTCGTGTATGACATACAACTGAACATTAATCATACATTACAGCAACATCCAACACACCTTCAGGCTCTGCCAAGCCAGATGGATCCCAAATCAGACACTCGTCAACTGTGTTTTCTAAACAACCACATTGGGCAGTGCAGCTAGTTAAGTATCACATGAAACATCAACGCAAACACACTCCATTGGTGGCACGACCAAAAGTCAGAATACTGTGCTAAATTTACATGCATATAAACAACTATAAAATACACTACTTACAGATCTCATACAGTTAGTTCAGAAGTATGCAATCAGTGACAAACTATTTGACAACAATGTGGCATTAAATGATAAACTAGAAAACTTACTCAACCAAACGGGGTCCAGAATGATGCCTCTGCCAGGCCTCCAAATCTAACGTCGGTCTCCTGTGACTTTGACCTCCTACCCCCATGTTGGTCGTTTCATGTGGACCAATTGCGCCTATTTACAATGAAATCGTTTCATTCGTCTTCAAAATATCGTGTTCACAAGACTGGTATCAGACAAACAGACATGCAGAAAACACTATGTCTCCGGCCAGTCTAGACTGGCACAGGCATAAAATGATATAATATAGAGTGTACAGTATCATAAACCCACCAGCAGTATCCCTAGATGTGATGAGGTCAGGTAGATCAGCCTGATATTCAGCACCAACAGAAATAGACTACAAACAATCACACGAAAAACCACAGATATATTTACACATGCACATGACACAAGACTACGTAAATTGCCCGTATGTTGCTGCATTACATACGACTATGCTTACTCAACAGACTTAACTGGCATCAGTGTTGATGATGACGTCACAAATAACATGGCAAACATGTAACTAACCAACATACTTCAACACTATATCATTTACCAATAATGACAAATGTTAACAAGAAATTGTAAATCGGATTTATTTAAAAATTACCGGTGACAACTCATTAGTCAGTTTAACAGAATTCTAACACAACAACGGTTGTGACTGATTCAGATAGTCGACGTCCTGTGATTAAACATAATGCCATTCACTCATACAACCTTTGGCCAGCTATCATCATCACTACTGGAACTATCATCGTCATCGTCGTCGTCATCTTCCTCGTCTTTGTCGTTGCTATTTTCTTCATGAAGCAAGTTTTGTGTTGCAACTTCTGAAATGGCAATATTTCCTACAAGCAAAAAATCAAGTTTCACTATGCCATCGAAGAACACAACACAATCTCCAAAACTCCCTTAAATACAGTAAGTACAATGTAAACACAGTTGCTGCAAAAACTAAATGCACTACGTCAACAATAACCTCTCGACAACACAGTTCAACAATGTTACCTGCAAAAACATTAATAAAACACTCTGATTCATGTGTGTCCAATACTGCCTCGCTAGAGTGGTACTTAAAGATAATTACAATTCAGCTACCCCCTCTTGTCTGAACTTCACTGGCTTCCAGTCAGTAAACGAATTAATTTCAAAATTGCTACACATGCATGTTGCTTTTGGTCAGCCCACTTATCATTTCTCTTCGGTATTAACACCTCGTAAGCCTCAGCGGTCCCTCCACTCAGTTAATCAGAATTTGTTATCTGTACAATGCTGTAACAGCAGTTTCGGACAAAGAAGTTTTTCCTACTGTGCCCCTAAAATCTGGAATGACATACCACTTTCGATCAGACATTCCCCTTCACTCGACAGTTGTAGGAGCAAGACTCACTACTTTGCCAATATTTTTAACTGACCACCTGGCGACTGCCTCCAGTACCTCTGACTTGACATTCTCGACATAGTGTGCTTTGCAAATTGCTATAAATGAATGAATGAAAGTGTAAAATGAACTTATCAAATTAACAATGGTCATTAGTTGAAAATATACCTAACAGTTTATAGATGCTGCTATTAATTTTAGCACTATACACGTGTGATGTTCTCGTGTTTTAGTCGGACCAGTTTTTCGTTCTCTTTTCTTGTTGCTGTGCACCTTGTACAATGTGACGCTGCAAATTTCTTCTGTTATTAAATATTATATATTCTAAAAATAAAGAACCGGAGTTGGTGCTGAGGTTTTGGATCGTGATACCATATTTATCTACTTGCTTTTCAAACTACAGTACGATCAAGTTACAAACAAAATAATCATACGTGGCAGGGACGGCTGAGTGCAGCCAATATCAGGCTGTGAGGTAGGCATGTCAAGCACAGTGATGAGATCACTGACGCTTGTCTCCCGGTCATGACCCTCGCCTCGAGACAACAGCAGATCACGAGCAATCTCATCTTTGTCCAGAGTCAAGTCCTGGTTGCTCAGTATCTCATCTTCACTACTCGAGTACGTTGTTTCGTTTGTGTTATCAGCCGACCCAGTGGCCAACGATGAATGACTGTCTGACGTCATGTAACAGTTTGTGTACGAAAGACTAGAAGTAGAAAAAAATTGAGGTCGAATTGGCACATTACAGAGATCAAGCAAATCGTCGATCGGCATTTCTGAACTCTGTGCAAACAAAGTAACACAAAAATATTATGCACAGAATCATTAGCAATAATCTACCGGTACAACAAACACCGAACTAATATCCAAGTCGAGCTAGTTACACCTATGGATAAAACAATATATTAAGGTTACCAGTAGGGATGTTAAATTTGTTATTATTTTAAATAAGAACTTCAGATCCAAAAATTCAAATCAAATTTGAACTTCATGATGTCATCGAATGAACCTTCAACTGTGTATTGTTAAGGACCATAATGATACACTCAACGTGCTCTAGCAGCAGGGAATACATGATTTGTTTACAACTCTGCCAGTCGCTGAAAGAAAACAACACAGAGAAACTCCAGTAATTGTGACGTCATAAAAAACGGTGCCGGCGACAGACCACCCACGACATATACGACTTGAAAGGCAACAGCTGTGGTCTTTTGATGGGATGCCATCACCAATGGTCGCATCGCTCGAGACATGTAATGTAAATGCCTGACAGACATCCCATCATGCCGCCAGACAATCACTACTGATAGCGCCACTTCGTCTTTATCATGCCACTGAATGACCGTTGCCGTACCACACACCCCGCCCCCTGCCCACCAACTTAAATCACACGTTCCCACTTCCCAGTGGCCAGCCACCGCGGTGGACTACGTGCCATTTACTATTAATGCCTTCTGCAATTTTACAAACTAATATCGAATTTGCTGCATTCAGATTTGAATATGAATAATTAAAACGAAGTTATTTTCAAACTTCGTTCAACTTCCCTATATAACAGGGTGACCACTCTCCAGACAATGTGAAATTCCCTGACAGTTCGCAGCACTCGGAATGTTAAGTGTTACTCATATCATGCCCGTACTGTCAATGGTGGGGGTTGGAATGCAACAGTGCATGATCCGAAACCATATATTTAATATTTAACACAGAACAGACTCCTACAAAATACCTCTATGAACACAAATATGCACCTTACAATGAACAGTTTTAGGCAACTTTTCCCTGACAAGATTTTTTCCCTGACATTTCCCTGACAGCTGTCAAATTCCCCGACATTTCCAGGTTTTCCAGACAAGTGGTCACCCTGATTTAAGGCCCAATTAAAACTTATAATTTAATTCTTTTAGTTGCAACTATAGTGTATTTGTTACAATTCAGATACATCCAGATGAATACAGTTCACTTGGAGAGTGCGAAGTGCAAACAGTGCATAGTGTTAAGCGTGGATGGTGCACTGCCTTTAACCAATCACTGTGTGGCACACCACATAAATGCTGCCTACAATTTACTAAAATCATCTGGCTATCAAGTGAAATTTTTTTTTTACCATATATTCCGCTGTTTCCACACAATACCAGCATGTGACAGATGGACGTCCGGACAGATGGATTTGAATAGCAATATTGCACACTGCATTAGCTGTGCTATGCCGACTGCTGAGTACACTAAAAATTGTAATTATCTGTCAGTGTTACCCAATATATAACATTTATTCCATCTGTATTGCAAAACATACAGAAAAAATGCAACTACAGAAGATGTCCAAATCAAGACTTCAGCCTCTATTCAAGTTGCTAATTATATTAGTCTTCTTTGACAAATCATGCATAACAGCTACTCAAAGACATTCCCGAAGAAAGCACCTGGTGATTCTTAGTTTGTTTTGCGATTAGCCTATAACCTGCCTACATTCAGTTGACACCACAGATTAAACTCGGTTGTTGTTGCATAGGCTACAGATTTATCACTGCGTGCAATTAAATGTGCTGTTCTGTTGTCTTCAGCGTAAGTTCAGACTTCTTGTCATAAACATGTCGTCGTCGTCTCCCGCCCTCAACAAGCTTCGCCGCTTACTACTAGTGAAAAGTGGAATTAGCGATGTTAAAATCGTTTTTTCTTGAAAATCGATAATCGTTTGTTTAAAATCGATTTTTTTTCGATTATCGAATATCTTGACGCCATGATGACCCATTAAGCCCTGCCGTTAAGCTTGGAGTGCTTGAAGGAGGAAGATTGCTGACTGACAGACAAACCGGAGGTGGCAACGCACGGTCTCCCGTCTCCTAATGATGATGTCGATCGAAATAGCATCAGTGTTGTCATAGGGTATTGCAGGAGGCAGTCCACATGCGTGAACAACTCAACAGTACCTTGATAAGACAACGCAGACAGTCGCTGGTATAGTTGTGACGTCATAAAGACAGTGCGGGTGACAGACGCCACCCACAGCGCGGACACGCCCGCCCGTCCAGGGTCAGGTGATGACACGCTACGCGTCATTCGTGGCATTTAACAAAGCCAACTAAAACTTTCCTGATGTATTTTTTAAAATTTTGTTTACGAGTTTTTATTCTACGCAAGAAAAAAAATTGAGACTTCTTTTGAATCCTACGGATGGCGTTGTATAGGCCTAAGTTGCAAATTAAGTAAAACTGCTTCATATTTCAGTAAGCTTACCCGCAACTGCCTTGCATGGACAAAATGACGTTTCACGCGTTCTTTGATGATAATGACGGGTGGCATGTGACAGCGGTTGACTTGTTATCTTGAAGGCGCCCGTTACGTCCATCGACGGACGTAAATAAACGTGTGCACTGTGTCTGTGTCGGCCAATTTACGAACAGACCACCGCATACATCATATCCGGTTTTGGTATTTATGGTGCTGCGGTTGTCCCGGACTCCGGCGTAGGCAGAACCTGGTTGGGTGCTCGCTTGATTCGCCGCAATGGCCCGACCCTGCCGCCCGCACCCGGGAGGAAGCCAAGCCGGAGACGCTACCGGCCCGTATAAAACTGCTGGCACCGCCTATCACAGATTCATTTGAAAGACTTGCCATAATACTGAAGCGGGGTTTTTAACAGGGTGGCTGCTCTGCCTATCCCCCATTTACAATGGACTGAAAACTCTGTGGGTGGGGAGCCAGGCTTAGCGTTCAGCATGTGCGATAATTATCAACAAGCTATTAACACACAGGCTGCTCTGCGCTTTCTGCTGCAGTCAATGCAGTACTCACGTGCGCATTTCGAAAATCGATAACGGAGAAACGAGAATAAATTTCGATAATCGATTATTCGATTATCGTTTAACATCCCTGAGTGGAATATTGCCATGCCGTTTGGTACAGAAGAACTAGAATGGTGTGGCTGCCCAACATTGAAAAAATTTTGAAGATACGTTTATTCATTTCGACAGAATGAACAAATGGGACAGACAGACAGACAGACACTCCATGACGGCTAAGGCTGTGCTTGCATAGCATCGCGTGGCAAAAAATGACACTGTCAAAGTACTAAAGGCAAAAATGAATACAACTTACTTTTGGAATATCAGAGAACTGTTTGCACACCTGATGATCCAAACCAACCATGTCACCATCTATTCACACAATGTTGTTTGCTTAATACCATGCATCTTGTATAAAGCATTCTAATTTTCAAGTTATCCAAATCTAGTGAAGCTACTTTGGCCAATATGGGATGTACAGATGCAATAATAATGCACTGATAATAAACCACAATATAACAAATGGCACATAAGATTTATCAGTTTCAAATGAAAACATTCAAACAAATGAAAATTACCTGGAAAACTTGAACTTGCCAACTGAAAACAAAACAACAGAAAACATATTAATCCCAGTCATCTCATATACAGATGGTTTCACAGTACAAGATTAGCTGTGCAGAGGACGCATGACACTCTGTAACGTTGCTATCTCTGAAAGGTCATTTGAATTTACAAGATAGAGGAGGGTGTAAGTTCCCATTAGTATCCCATTGTAACTATAACTCTTATCTTGTATCACTTTTGAGTAATTTTATTTTGAATAATATCACAACCTTGAAATATAGCTTAGGGGTCACTCAAGGTCACTGGAAATGGCACCATTTAATAGATCACATATGAATTCCTATTGGCATTCCACAGTAACTATGGCCCTACCATGTATTATTTCCGAGATAAAGCGACATATCGGCCTTAAATCACAATATTGTCATACATAACCTGCATTTGATGATCACTGGGGGGTCCCTGTCAAAATACTGCCATAAAGTTCAGTATAAAAAAATTAGTCCCGTACGGGCACTGACGGTCGACTTCTAATGTTGCGCCTAGTTATCGTCAAAGTACCCGGTTGTGGCATCTGCCGTAAACGAAATCAGTAGAGACATTAGTACATTGCAGC
>Ga0209149_1001769_pt1 | contig 11411 bp, 7 predicted proteins | sample WorMetTyACAVOLI2_FD_187423 | JGI IMG/M metagenome (GOLD analysis project Ga0209149, IMG submission 187423) | Marine gutless worms symbiont microbial communities from Max Planck institute for Marine Microbiology, Germany - Olavius algarvensis... ...
ATGTTATGAAAATGGCGAAGCTACCGTCACCAATGCTAGAGAGCGTTACGATGTGTAACGATAAAATAAGTAAATAAAATAGTAAAATTAATGGAATTAGGTGGTTTGGGATATCTTACAATATCTTGGTGCTTTGGCACTTTTATTGGCCTGTACGATGGCACGTGAATTCCCAAAGGTGATCCTAGGCTGACGGTGTTCCTAGGAGATGTGGCCTTGCCTAGGGTAAGCCTGGGAAAAGTAGTAGATTTGCTTTAAAAAAATCTTAGCTTAATTTTGACGAGGCATTAATGTAGATATTTGTCGAAATAAAATTTTCTTATGTATTTTATGCGTAAATTTATCGCAAAATTTATTGCAATGAACGTTTTGTGTTGTTAATAACTGCAGATGCAACGTATACTGACTTAAATACACCAAGGAGGTTATGTTTTGCCGTGGTTTTTGGTTGGTTGGTTAAGTTGGTTGGTTTGTCTGTCACAAAACTTTTTTTGATCTTTTTTTTGAATCTTCATGTTTTCTCAAGGATAGACCTTGGAACAAGAAACAGTTAATTAGATCTTGGGACTGATCTGTATCTGCATGATCCAGGAATGGTTTTTTCACTTTGTTTTGCACTGCAAAATAGGGCATTAACAACAGTTGCATGCAAAATTTCAGTGTGTAGTCACGAGATGGCGCCACTTATCTATACTAAGTGGTGTATTGCAAATATTGTGATGCCTTCCGTTAACCAGTAAGTGTTGTCATTGACAGAGGTCTGCACTCTGTGGGTGCTCTGTAGTTCATATTTAAGTTTTTGACATCAGTGAATTAATATCTTCAGTGTAAAATGTCATGAATAATAAGTCGTATAGTGATTTTATATGTTTGTGCTGTTGAAATGTGCATACTACTGTATTTATCGAATAAAATTGCTTCCTACATTTCATAAATATCGGCTTATTTTTTGCGTATTACATGGAAGGTTCTGCCAGCATTTCACATTACAACAGTACTATTATAAAGAATTATACGTCAGCTTGTTTTAGCGAATATCTTAATGCTTCTACCTGTCCGTTCATCTTTCGGTTTAAACTTTGAATGGCACTAAATAACCTTTTTGTGCTGACGTGCCGCTAAGAAACCACTCACTCGTTCTTTGGTTGGTTCGTTAGTTCGTTGATACGTTACCAAACTTACCAACGCGATATTTTGAAAATGAATGAACCGGTGTTGATGCAAATTGTCACAAGTGTCGAGGTGTAAGGCATGAAACGGTCGACATTGGGGGTCCGGAGGTCAAGGTCACGCGAGGCAGAAGTTAGATTTGGAAGCCTGGTGGAAGCATCATTTTCGATCCGTTGGGTGGAATAGCTTTTCTAGTTAGCAAGAAGGCTCCATTGGCTGCGAGCGAGAGAGCGGATTACATTCAAACTGCTTATTAGTTTACAAGGCGCGAAATGGCATGGCACCAAATTAAATACCTGTAGGATTATGTGTGCCGGTGCCAACTGTTTCTACCCGCTCTCCGCTCCGCGGCTCGTGGAGACCTGGTCGTCCCTCGTACCAGACGACGTCTCGGGAACCGAGCATTCAGCGTCGCCGGTCCTGCGGTGTGGAACAGTTTGCCGCCGGACATTCGCACTGCATCAACACGGTGAACTTTCAATAATCTACTCAAGACTCATCTGTTTTTTCATTCATTTCAATTATCAACTTAATTTTGATAAGCGTATGCTGTACGGCGCCCTTGTAGTGACTTTATGGACATGTTACGGCGCCTTATAAGTTGTCGCATTATTATTATTATTTAATCTAAACACCAAGTTTCAATGAAATCGGCTGATTACTTTTGCAGTAATCCTGCACATAGGCAGACAGATAAACTGCACTGATCGCATTGGCCGAAGTAATAAAGGTAGTCGAGTAGTGTTGACAACAGATGATGAACGAGTGTTGCGAGGGGCTGAACACAGGTGAGCTGATGATCAGCTTTTTATAGACAGATAAAAAGATAGAATGGTGGTGAGAGAACTTTGTATGTGTGAGACAGAAGCTTGTAGCACCGATATACGGGTCTAAAGGGGTGTTTATAGCGACACAACTCGACGTCGAGTTGACTTCAGTTGAGTTCAGTTGCGTCGCTATAGACACCCTCACCGACGAACTCAACTGTCGCCGGCGATCGGCAATGCAACTGACCCAGTTGCAGCGTACAGCCAATCAGCGCGAAGTAGGTCAGCTGAGTTGAGTTGTGTCGCTATAGACACTTCGCCGACGCAACTCAACTCGACGTCGAGTTGAGTTATGTCGCTATAAACGGGCCTTTAGAGAAAAGAGCGCCTCTGTAGCTTTCTGTAAGCGTACATGGCGCTGTATAAATGTGCTTATTATTGTTAAAACTTACAGTATCGTACTAATGACTACAACGATGGCAAGGTTCTCGTAACACCAACGTACAATCAATCAACATGGTGACCGGCTTACTGTCTCGATTCATTAACTAAGACGAGCTTATCTTTCCGACCTTCCCCTCTCCGTGTAGGCCTGTCCCTCTCAGAGTTTTCGGTCTGTCGCCTCTAAGCACTCGAATCAGATCGACTGTGTCAACAAGTATAGGCCCAGTCGAGAAATTCGATATTTTCACTCGTTGAGAGAGAGCTGCGGTTGATAATGACTGGAGACGACGTGAATGTCGCTGAGAGCTGTCGATGTCAGCTTCGTGATAGCATTGTTCACTAGTATGTGACCCCACAATCCGGCAACCGGGTTTCGACCTCCCTAGGCAACAGTGGTCTCTGCTGAACCGTTTTCGCACGGAACAGGGACAATGCGGTGCCTGTAGAAGGAAATGGCGACTTATAGACACTGATCTGTGTCCTTGTGGCGAGACCCAGACGATGTCCCACATTGTCGAATCTTGTCCCCTGACAAAACTGAATAGCGGCTTATCTCGGCTACACTCTGCGGATGAAGACGCTGTTTCGTGGCTGACCAGTTATGGTTCATAAAACGCACACGAGAAGAATTAAGAAGACTAGTATGTTGTGTGTCACATTGTGCGCACGTGTTGCTTCCTCACCTCGTCTCGTGCCTCATTACACGGTGCTGCCACCCGGTTAATTTAACAACATAATTCCAGAGCCATTATCGATATCTTCTGAAAGTTTCATAGTGGCGGCTCTAGGATTTTAGTTTGGTGGCAGTGGGGTGACCATTACTGTAGCTGGCTGGGGCCTTCAGCTCAGTACACAGGGCCGTAATTAAGGGAAGGGGGTTACCGGTTCAACCTCCCTCCCCGAAATTATGACATAAAAATTTTGATCTGTCCTTCAGTCAGTCTTTTTCACACATCGGTTCAGTGGTCGTTCAATGTAGATCGGTTCATGGAAACTTTTGACAGTCAATTGATTAAAAATCCGTTCAAACTGGTTGTTGTCAGGTGCTTGATTTTATGGTCTAAATTCGCCAAAAATCGTTTGTCGCCCGGACCCGCTGGGGAGCTTACAGCGCTCCCCATACCCTTAGCTGGATCATGGGGAAAGGGCGGGAAGGGGAGATGGAAGGGCATGAAGGAAGGCGGGGGGGAAAGAAGGGGAGGGGAAGGAAGGGAGGGGTGTCCCCCCGAATGAAAATCCAGGGTGCGGCCCTGTATGGCACTAATTAAGTGCCATGTACTAACATACTATTAACTTTATTTGGGGGTTACAGGGAATCCAGGCTTTTGGATGAGGGACGTATATCCCATACCCCAGGAGAACCCCATGCACTGTAGTTTCACGTGTCAATGGCTGTAGGAACCGTTTCCCGTAATGCTGCATGGTAACAAACAGTGTATCGAACGCAGTCAACCAAAAACAACACCTCACCGGGGCAAGGTAAAATTACCAAATGAATTACTAGTCCTTTTTTGCACTGATCATCTTTGCCGCGCGACTGCAGCCTAGCGAGGCTGCATAGCGCGGCTCTTGCTCTAGTGCAATGTCTGGCTGACTGGATGTCTGTCTCTGTCACCTTCGTGCGTTGTGTCGAAACGGCTGAAGATACGGTCATAGTTGCTATGGAATGCGAATAGGAAACTTTTGAATCTTAAAAGTTTCAATGACCTTGAGTGACCTATAACCTACATTTCATGTTTCAACGAGACACAATTGCGCGGCTTCTCTGTGACGGCTGAGCTCTGCTTTTTCGACAGTTCAGAAAAAGTGGGGTATGACAATCCCACTTCAAAAGTTGGCGCCCGCGTATTGCAATAAAATTAGGGTTCTGCTAAACACGGCTGGCGCGGTGTGAACAACACGCGGGTGCGATGTAACGGTCGAACGACGAGAGAAATTAATTTACGCCTGATCGGCGACAGACTGGAGCGAGACGACTAGAGATGTGCGGAGCGCGAAATTCACATCGTAGCCAGCTACGAGGCACTGGGACACGTTCCGCAGAACTCTGTCAGATTATGGACAGGCCTAAATATATTCTTGTTTATTTTGTGTACAATTTATTTATTTTTTCTACGCTAGCGTGCAATGGTGAAATAAACTTGCTTATTGGACAATAGGCCTACCACAAAAGTAACAATCAAAGGTATTTTTTTATGTTCTGTTTTCTAATTTTTATTTCTTTATTTTTACGCGTGTAGGCCTACACGTGTACGGATTTGATATATTATTATTATGCATCATTTGTCAGACCAGACTGGCAGGCGGGGGCATAATATTCTCAGCCTGTCCGCTCCTTCATTCTTATGTTACTAAATTCGTGAACACGTTATCGTGAAAACGAATAAACCGATCTTGATGTCAACTGACACAACTGGTCCACATGACAAGGGCACGGAACGATAAACCGTGGCGCTAATGATAGCGTCACGGTACGCACTATCTTGCCCCGTGGAACACCTGTGCAAATTTACAGCAAAATCGGTTTATGCGTTTTCTAAATATCGCGTTCACAAAATTTGTAACACACAAACGGCCAGGTAGAAAGCATTACTCCTTCGGTCAGTCTAGACTGGCATAACTTCACCAATTCACAACATTTACTAATTATTTTTGGTAAAATGAGACCTTTTTCAATTCTCAGTTCATATGCTAAAAGTTTTTAAATCGGCTTAGAACTAGCTGAGTGGTATCCATAACAACAGTAGCGATTTGACACACCTGAACAGCGGATTTCTGGTCCTTGGCTAACACTCCCATTGTTGTTTTTATTACTGTTATATTTTCTTCCTTGTATTTAGTTGTAGTGTATTATGTAAATTCTGTGTTTTTTTCTTTTTCTATTCAAGGGCAGCAGTAAGTGTGGTTTTTTTCCACCTTGCTGTCCTGTTCAGGTTTTATCATGTGCTCTTCGTTTGCATCATGTATTTTTATCTGAACAAATAAAGATGATGATGATGATGACTTCGAACAACGTATCATCGGTAGGAGAATAAACGCGTGGCAAAACGATTGTAGGGCTGTGTCAATGTTGAATGACAGCATTCGAACACTTGTAACTGTTGACACCGCAAAATATTTTACCATTCTGATAGAAACACTATTTGTTTAAAAGATTTATGTTCATAAGGCAGCATAAACTGTGGATATTACTGTTTCATAATCGACTTCGTACGAGTAATACCGTTGAATACCACGGCATTTTAGTTACCGGTAAACTGCACATCACTGGGCTAGCGGTCCTCCAGTCCGCGGCATTGTGTTCACTCGGCAATCGATGAGATTGATACGATTCGCGTGACCAGTGCTGTAGTAGGCCTATCAGACGCCTCGTCCGACCCGCCTGCAAGGCATGTGACAAACCTTGCCGACAATGACAGAATCTCAGAACCATCCGAAAGATGGCGAATTCTGCCAGTCTCCGCAGCAAGGTCCTGAGTTTGAATCATCATCGAATATAACGCAAAACTACAACATTCGTCAGGTTTCTGACCAATATTTAAAACGTTGCGTTTTATCGCTCATGCAGCAGATAAATAACTACAATAAAGTCTTAAAATAGCCGAAAACAAGCAGCGCAAAGCAACTTATTCGCCCTGCGGTCGAGACGGCCACTACGCGTCCGATTTGACAGAAAATCGCTCTCTTGTATCAACACCCCATAGGGGGGAACCCGTTGGAATTTTGCAGAGATGTTTAGTAGGCCTACTGGGGAAAATGGGCTACCGGAACGTGACAGACAGACAGACGGACGGACAGACAGAATTACTCTATCAATATCGCGCGTCAGCAGTGCTGTGCTGACACGCGATAAAAATGGCAAAATCCGGACGGGAAGTTTGCGTTTGCGTTCCCGTCTCGAGGGCGAATTTAAGTATCCGACGTCATCGACTCGCATTGTATTGCTTATAAAGCGGCGCCGTTCGAGCATTGAATTCGAGAGCAGGAACCATTGAGAATGTTTCGACCACACCGCCGGCGGCGAGGGAGGGGGAGGATGGCAGGTGCTTGTGGATTGAAGAGATGGTAGATAGACAGACTGGCTGGCACCGGTGTCGGCTAGTGGCGCCGCCAGGCGGCACCGCCGCGATTCACAATCATAAACACTTCGATCTCGCCGTTTGATGATCTTACTAATTACCCACTCGGCCCGATCGGCGCGATGTGGGCACTCTCAATTGATTGACTGACCTCAGACGCTAAATGCCAATTTTTTATAGCTAAAGGTGTGCTCACAAGCCCGATAAGTACTTGTTTCGAGTTTCCTGCGAAGACTTTGAACAAATTTGTTTCGCCAAGAAGTTGGTGGCGACAATAAAATAACAAAACAAAAACATAAATAAACTTAACCAATATGTAGTAAACAGTTACCCGAAAGTTTTGCAGAGAATATTGTTACAAAACTGTACTTTTTATCGAAACGTCTAGGAATCAAGGCACTGTGCAGTTAGAAGTTAAAAATTTCGTAAACAATGCTTGATTGAAACAATTTCGTGAACACAGGAGCGTAATAACGAAGTCTAACTTTACGAGCTTTCTACTCATTTTCGGCCCCCTAAGGATAGGAGGCTGAGTTGGTTAGCAACTTGCTGGAGATCGCTTGCAGTGGAGAGTGAGAGTCGAACCCGCGACCTCTCAGTTACGAGTCCGGTGCTCTACCGCTAGACCAACTGCACCCACCTGATACTCACGAGTCACAAGTGGATGCTAAATGCCGGTAAAGCAAATCTTTACTCACCAATGAAATGGTAGATGATAAAAAAGAAAAAAAATGTAATGTCGCTCCAAGCCATTGTTTGCTAATAATAGCAGATAGCCTAACTGCTATTATATAAATTCACTCATATTTAAAGTCGAGTGTGGCCTAGCCACACTATAGGCCTAGCGAATTATTATGTTCTGCAAAAACCGAAAATCGTTAGCAAAATGTAATTATTGTGTACTCGTGCATGCTTGATAAATGAGCAGCATTTAGTGCGTAAATGCCGCGTTAATTTCCTCCACGATCACGTGACCGTTGCCGGTCTTATAAAACGGAAATAATATTGGCCACGCCGTCCGAGGCATTATATCTAACTAATCGCCGTAAATATTAGTGTTTTATTGCTGTGACTGGGAAATATTTGCAAGAGGGCGCGAAACAATATACCGGCTGTAATAACTGCAATTATTCTGCGAGTTTCCGGCGGGAAATCAAACCATACGTCGGTATTGGATTCGGAAATCAAGATCGTGTAACTGCAGGGCACAAAGAAGTCGTCGAGTTCCGTCACTTTTTCGTTTTTCACGCACACAAACTGGACAATAATCAGGCGGCGGATCGTTAATCTGGTTAATCTGTTTGCGTCAGACATTTACTTTCAATCTAAATCATTTAAACGTTGGCGCCAGCTACTGTAGTAACGTTGTATGTTGTTTCTTACGTTTTTTAATTTTTATTTATTTAATTTATTTTTTACTTTCTCCATTCTTAATTATTTTCTTATGTATGTGTATTTTTCATGGGTTCTGCCTGCAATCGAAATAATTTTATGTGGTCGTCCTTCTAGAAGACACATTACGTATTGCACCCTGTGTGTCTGTCCGTCTGCCCCGTGTCTGTCCTTAAGTTAACAACAAATAGCTCTATAAATCACAAAATTGTCTATGTCATGTCAAACTCGCAGATCTGCTTTGAGATCAGAGGTCAAAGGTCAAGGTCACAAGGTCATAATATAGATCACACAACATAACATAAATGGGTGTTCGCACGGAATGCCTAATATTAATCTTCTATCAATTTTGTGATGATTATTAATGCCTAATATTAATTTGTCGATTTTGTGATCACGACTTTTGATAAAATTATTTAGGTAGGTAAAGTTTATATAGCGCCCTTACTGTACTGTGACGGAAGTGACGCGATAACAGCGACTTGAAGCATCGCCTCATTGAACATGGGGAAGCATATCACAAAATGTCCTCAACGAAGCTGATGGTCAATGGAAACAGCGGTTTCGTGCATGCGTGACGCCGTGAAGGTGAAAACATCTGCTAAAATAAAGCGGCCTTATTTCAGAGGCACCGGAAAACGCGTTGTTTCGCATCATTTCCGTCGCAGCTGTTTAAAAGCAAATAAAATAAGCGGAATTTTATTGAAGAGACAAGGAAAGTAGAATACGCATATAATTTCTGAAAGTGCGCTGATGCCGTTTCCTCGAAATTATAAAAATCAGTCAATGTTTGTAGAAACTAGGCCTACAGCTTGCCAAAGTTGGCTCGTTTTTTAGACACATTGTACAGTGCGGAGGCAGGTAAAGCAGCCTGATCTCCTGACGATAGAGCACACCTGAATGCTGCTGCGGAAACAGAGTACTAACAAGCGTACGTCGTGTGTTTTGTTTGTTTTCTACCGGTTAGCTAGTCAGCGTTCGTTTATTCCGTATCGCATCATATCAGGTGGGAGGTGAATAGCCGCGTGTTCACGTCCAATTCAGTAGTCATCACCAGTGTGGATGATGCGACAGTAATAATACAGGTACGCCGGCCAGGTAAAAAAAGAATGCAAGTTTCAGGTTTGCGTAGTGGTAAGACTTGTGATGCGGGTTAATCTGTGACGTCAGATACAGAGGCAATACAGGTACGCCGGTAACTAAGTGCTGTGACGTCAGATACAGAGGCAATACAGGTACGCCGGTAAGTACGTGCTGTGTTACCTGCAATTCATCACGATCGGAAATACGTCATTACCAACGCATCGTCGCTCTGCGTCACGTTCCGATCGATAGAAGCCGCCCCAAGTTTTTCCGCCTCCCTTCGCCCCCCTCCTGCGTCCCTTCGCTCCCTGCTCCACAATTATGTTCCCTACAATACACAACATTTAACCCTTTCAGAGCAGCGGCAATTTCAGTTTTTGCCGTTTCGGCTTAAAGTTTAATTTAGCTCACAACATAATGCAGTGAAACGAAAAAAATATAAATTATAAATTCCCCGCTTGCAAATGCGGGATTTGGGGAGCAGAGGTCATGCCCCCAATTTATTGACATTTTTTCTCATGTAGTTTTAAAGCCAATTCATGTGTTCATGGTTTGAACGTACTGTTGGCTTAAACGTAAACATTCTGAAGCGTTTACCATTATGGTGAATAAAGATTTACATATAGTTGCGCAATTTAGACAACGTTGCGGCAAAATTGGGTATGCGCCTGTGTTCGACCCACTCAGTTCAAGCATATGAACCTCCAGTTCGTCGCCCCTCCCCCAACAAAAATCCTGGCTACGACCCTGTATCGTCTCCGATACACTTGCTGTTAAATTGGCGATATGATCTAAACCGTGTTCCAAAAAAAACAGCCTCTTGATGTTTGATAATAACTTTGGCAAATGTGGACCGATTTTCAAAATTCTTTCAGCAGGGATTTGCAAGAAAATTCTTTATGTACATATCGCAAAGATGTCCACCTAACCTGCAATATGTTGCTACAATACCTTGTGAAAGCCGACAATCCAAAAATGTTACCAAATTTTCATATTGAACGTGACAATTAATATGTTTAAGTAAAATTAAATGTGAGATCTTATGTAACCTGCCACAAAAATATCGCACTAATGATTTTAATTCAATGTGTGTACAACATATGAAGTATAGCCTAGAAAGAACGAAGACGGTGCACTGCGAAGATAATCATGGTGAAAAAATCGCCACGATGCAACAATGTTCAACTGAATAAGGTTCAGCTGTTCATTAAGAGACGTCGTCTGACAAACTTCAAAATGTTAGTCAGTCAGTCAGTGTGAGCAGTCTTGAGACAGTCTGTCTAACTACTGTTAAATGTTAAATCAGGTCCTCAAAGTGTTCACAGGAATACGTCAACACTCTGTTGAGGTGCTGTCAAAGTGGAATCTCTGTGATGTGTAGGCCTACATAGAGAATTTTCTTACGAATCACCCGGTGAAAGAATTTTGAAAATTGGTCCACATTTGCCAAAGTTATTATCAAACATCAAGGGGCTTAGTTTTTAAGCGCCTCACTTTACGTTAGTAAAAGAGGCGCTTATTGAGATAGGCTGTGTCGTGACGTCGTTGGTCGTCGGTTGGTTGGTCGTTGGTTGTCACGCGCGTGCACTGTGGCCAAACGGTGCATCCTAGGCCTATAGTTACTATGGAACACTAATAGGAAACTCTACCCCAGGAATTCAATGGTACAACTTTCCCCTAACCGGGGAATGGGCCCCCGTGAGGCGCTTTTTGTCAAATTACTTTGACCTCTTGTTTTGGAACACGGTGTACATAGAGTTAACTGACTATGTAGTCCGTTTGCTAACATGACGTGAATACTGATAGGACAATGTCAGCGCTGTACACTACAGGAAACGTTGAACGCGTGCAGGGATTGCATCATGAATGGCGTGTATAGTTTACGCGAGTTCCAGTCAACTAAGTAGCTTTAGATTTAGTTAACAATAACAGTAGATTTATATAGCGCTTTTTGTAAAAGAACCCCAAACGCGCTGCATGTGCTAACAGGAAAAGAAGAAAAAGGTTTTAAGGTGGCGTTTTAAAGTGGAAAGAAAAGACTATCGTCTATATCGCACGATTATTCATTTTGAAGGAATTGTTTCTTAAATGCCAAACTTCATAGAAAGGATATCACCGTAAAGTTGAATAAAACTGCGACAGAATTTTTCAGCGTTTTGCCGGTAGTAGGCCTAAGGCCCTAAGGCGAACCTTTGTTACACAATTTTTGAAACTTTGTGAAGTCGTTTAGTATTGTTGAAGGAACACGCAAAATTGTTATTCTTAAATTTTTACCGCACAACGCGTGTCCATAGCGCAGACTATGCCGTCGCAAGATGTCTGTCTGTCCGTCCGTCCGTCCGTCCGTCCGTCCGTTTGTCCGTCTGTCCGTCATACGCCGGTATTCTGTCGACACCACTGAACATATCCTCAAATCAATCGTTTTTCCATACCAAACTGTACGGCAATATTCCGACGGCGACCCCCCCCCCCCCCC
>Ga0209149_1001770_pt1 | contig 11409 bp, 5 predicted proteins | sample WorMetTyACAVOLI2_FD_187423 | JGI IMG/M metagenome (GOLD analysis project Ga0209149, IMG submission 187423) | Marine gutless worms symbiont microbial communities from Max Planck institute for Marine Microbiology, Germany - Olavius algarvensis... ...
CAGCAAGTGGAAGAAGACGTTGGCCTATCTGTTGGTGCTGCCTGGATCGCGGGCCAGGATCGTTCGATGTGGAGGACGCTACGACCCTCAGCTGGTCAAGCGCAGCAGTGAGTGAGTGTGAGTGACCTCTATCGCCATGCTATTCTGATTCTCTGTGCAAAATTTCACTGAAATCGGACAATAGGCTCCTGAATTATGACCAAAAAAACGACTTTAAAAATGGCGGCCGTCCGCCATGTTTAATTTTAAAAATTTTCGTATTTGGTCACGTGACTGTCACTGAGTTCCAAATCTGCTGTCGTGTACCAAATTTCATCGAAAGCGGGTGATTTTTTCGTTGATATGTGACGATTTGACCATCTTCAAGATGGCGGATGTCCACCATCTTGAATTTTAGGGATCCTATAACATGTTCTTTGAAAAGCCCATGTAGGACTTCCTAAAGGTTGTCGGTAGAGACTATCAGCTTAGCTGTAGATTGCTTAGTTTTGAGAAAATCGCGTTTTTGTATGCATTTTGGCGACAGACAGACAGACAGACAGACAAGTGGACAAACAAACAGGTGGACAGGCCCATCGCATAAAGCCGCGTCACGTTACGTTACTTGGCTGACAGTGTGAGACTTGTCACTGGGAACAGTCTACTGTGTAAGTGAAGCACATGGACCAACAGTTATCTTGTCTGTGACTTGCTGACAGGTGATGCTGAGCAGAGGAGCAGTATCACTGGGCACTGCCGGGTGTCTGCAGTACAGCGGTGATTCTTCATCACTTTTCTACATTGTACGGGCCTCCGCAGCAGTGCTGCTGTTGCTGCTGATTGTAGTTATAGTGACCGTCACTGTGACGTGTAGAAAGCGATGCAGACATCGTCGATCCAGCCACAGAGGATCCAACAGCACTCAGCAACCAGTTGCACAACCAGTTGCTAACTCTCTCCATTCTCGTTTCACCAGATCAACAGCCGGTGCAAACTCACTACAGCTTCACAGTGTCCTGGATGCAGATGAAAGTGGCTACAACAGACATCTGAGCGTCACGAGTGACAACGACGACTACCTTGTACCAAATCCCTCTATTGATTTACTCTAAACGCGACCACAAAGCAGCGACTATACATGTACAATTGTACATGCATTTCACTCAGTATGCAATGTATCCTCGCCGCAATGCGTTTCGTCTACTCCATATTGTGGTCTATATACCCATACGTCGTATCCTAGAGGTATACTTTTTGTAAGAGCACAGTCATAGCGCAAGATTTGTATGATCATATCCCGGTATATTGTCTTAGTTTTTGACCAAACATTTTACGGCTTTTAAGATGTTATATTCTAGATTGTTGTTTATTCAATATCTATAGTGAAAGTTCAATGATTTGCTTTACATGTTTGGTTTATTGTATGTTGTCGTCTATGCATTATTTTAAGATATATAATATGTTCTGTAAATAATTTACTGAGCCCCCGCCGGGCTTTACGCAATGGCGATGTCTTTCCGTTTGTCTGTTCGTCTGTTCGTTTCCCTTAAAACGCGTACTTGTCGGGCACTGGCCTGACTGGCGCAGCAGTGATGGCGCCGTGAGCGGCCGCAGCGCTGCTGGGCCAGTCATACTCATGGGGGCGGGAATCATCGCATCGATCGTTCGAGCCTCATACTTGTTTGACCCTTTAGAAGTCATAGGCAATTATAGTGCCACATCGAATAATATGAAGTTGGTACATTGGCCGTTGATGGGTGGGCTGTTACATTTGGTACAGCGAGGAGGGGACTGGGCGGGGCCTCACCCCCAGGCCTCTCCTCGCTGTACCAAATGTAACAGCCCACCCATCGACGGCCAGTGTACCAATCACCGTATTGCCGTATAATGGTGCGTTGCTGTGCCGTTTAATGTGCCCTCAAAGGGTTAAGTGCGGGGCAGTATAAAGCTAAGTACACTGTGGTTTATAAAACGCGTCCTTTTCATTTTACTGCAATTTTGCCGCGCGATGCTATGCAAGCGCGGCCTTAGCCGTCATGCGGTGTCTGTGTGTCCGTCTGTCTGTCTGTCCATCACGTTCGTAAATTCTGTCAGAACGAATAAACGTATCTTCAAAATATTTTCACCATCGGGTAGCCACACCATTCTAGATTTTCCGTACCAAACGGCATGGCAAATATTCTGACAGTAACCCCCTAACGGAGGCGTCGACGTGCAGGTGGGGTAGGCAGAAAATCGCAATCCTGAGCCAATATTTGGCTTCATTGCGTGCTGTGAACCGTTCCAGCGGCAAGTGCAATGCATGTAACTGCGACGGACCATGGCGAGTTTATAACACTAGTCGCTGGTAAGCGGCCGAGTTTGTTGCTGGTGGGAAACAATGACGAAGTGTAGACAAGAAGTCTCAACGTTACGCAGAAGACAACGTTACGCAGTGGTAAATCTGAAGCCTAAGTAACAATAATGAGAGACTCCGCATAAGTTATCTTATTTTGTTGAGGTTAACTATACTGACGGACACAAGCATCGCGCGGCCTCTCTGCAACAGCAAAGCTACTTGTCTACAAGCGTCGACCAATTGCTATAATATATGGCACATAGTATATCGAATTAACTTGCAACACATCAGTTTCTGATTTACCCGCCTTACCTACGTACTGCTGCTGCACTATCTTGGGAAAAAAATTCTTCCAGCAAGAGAGCGCCTCAGCATAGACCTACCGAACGCATTAGACGATTGAGCTGCTACAGCGTGAAACTCCGATGTTCATTCTTCCGGACTTATGGCTTCCGAATAGTCGTGATGTTAATCAAATTGACTATCGAATATGGGGCGTGGCGCAGGATCGTGTGTATTGGACGCCAGTTCGAGACTTGGCCGACCTGAGACAGCGCTTGATTGACGCTCGTGGCAAAGCATTATTGGCGGTGCTATTGATGAATAACGTAAGAGACTTCAGGCATGAGGCATGCGTGGATGAAAAGGAACATTTTGAACACTGGGTGTGATACAGTATAGGCTCAAGTGCAGACCGCTTGTATGGATAAACTGGATATTTGTTTTTATTTCATACAACGGTGATATGTAACTTTGGTTGCAAAATGTAATACTATAAGCAACTTTATTCACCAACAATAGGCAGCAGTAATAAAAAAAGAATAACAAACAAACAAATAAACGTAGAAACAAAATAATTATGTAGAAATGTTGCCACTCAATATATAGCCAACATTTTTCGTTCCAGACTGGCAGCGTCTGCGAACAGTTTACATAGACCATTTTAGAGCTACAATGTTTACGTAAGAATTTCATTTTACGTTTGACAATACAACTTTGTATCGGTTACCAAAGAAGCAACGACACTCTTTGATAACATCAGATGATACAGTTCTAAAGAGTTTCATCAGCGTCCTATTTATACTATGCAGTTGACCTGTTTCCCCAAGGTAGTGTAGGAGCAGTACGTATATAGGTGAGGTAGGTAGGTCAATAACTGATCTGTTGCAATAGGCCAATAATCGGTTAACTTTTGTAGAAACTGCAGTAAAATGTTTTTTATGGACCACAGTGTATAAGCTTATAATACAGAAGACTACGATAGCCTATGAATTTCTAGCCCGAATGCTGCATGATTGCATCTCACAATGACTCGAAAAGAAGTTTTACTACATATTCATGGATACACAGAAACGTCCGCATTTGTGCATCTTCTCCATAGTCTGACTATATATCATCCATATAAAATGTATGAAAATTCAAATTTCATAACTTAAAAATATTGAATTCGTGAAATTTTACGAATTTTAACAACCTTTAAAATTCAGAAATTTAGGCTATCAATTTTAATTTACGATATTCTATAATTATCTATAATTTTAATAATCGGAATATTTCGTGAACATATTTGACAATGCACGTGCATAAATATGATTGGCATTTTTCGTTTGGTTTTCGATCAAAAATCTTATTCAGCGAGCGCAATCTTCCATAATTAATGGCTATTTTGACTTGGGAAATTAGTCGAAATGATCCAAACTTGAATAACAGTAGGATAATTACTGGAGTTAAAAGGGGATGATGATGTAACAAGAAAATCAGTGCCCAAAGAGCGCAAACTCCGCCAAGGCGGCTGCAGTGTGGACACGTGCATGGGAATGGGAACAATTGGGATCCCATGGGATTCCTACGGGAATGGAAGTGACAATGACTATGTCATGGGAATGGAAGTGGGAATAAAAGTACGGGAATGGGAGTAATGGGCTATGGGAATAGAGCTATGGCAATGAGCTATGGGAACGGGAATGAATTCCCATTGCAGCTTTTCAACGTATCATATGAGATTCTGTTCAGTAATACGTGAACTATGAAAGCACATGCAGCCACTTTAACTTTACATTGGCCAGACCTTCACCCGAGCATGTCATTTTCACTTCATTAATGTGTATTGTGACTGACTAGCGTGCTATAATAGTGAATGATTTTGTGTGTTTATTCTAACGAAAATCATTCTTCTCTGTGCACTACTATAAGAGTTTTTTAAAACTCTTTTTGTTTCAGTGGGAATGGGAATGGGAGGGAATCGGGATTACCTTTCGGGAATAAATGGAAATTGGACTATAGTCGAAGATTTCCCAAGAATGGAAACGAAGTCATCGGAATGGGAGGGAATGGGTACACGAAAGTCATTCCCGCACATCTCTACTGCAGTGTCGCCATCTCGTGAGTGAGCATATATCGTATAAAATGTTTATCTCCTAATATTAAGGAAAGTGAAAAACTGATCCATCTTAGATCCACGTCCGGATCAACACCAAAATTTAACCACTTCTAGAGGGTCGCCCGTTGCCCATGCCTATACCATGTTTGGTCGACATCCGTAAACGCGTTCGTGAGTTATCCTGCTCACAGACAGACAGACCGAACGAACGACAGACAAACAACAAGGATCACATAACTCCGCCTTGGAGGAGTAACAAGAAAATCTGCAGTGTGGGGCACAGCATGCATAATCGCTTCCGAAATTTGCACGTTTTGGTCTTCGGATTATTTTGAGGGGCAGACGGACAGAGCCACGCATGACGCACCCAAAAACAGTACGCCTAACCGCCCACCGACGGTAAAAAGTGTAATAAAATGTAGGGAACTACGAGGAGGCCTATACACAGTCCGTAGGCCTACTCACATAGGCCCTACATGTGTGTGCGTGTGTCTATACGAAGCCCATACATGTATGCTGCAGCAACTGTGAGAAGCGTCGTTCAGGCAGTGGATGCACAGAACTAATCTATTTAGCCGGTAATGTCAGATGCACAGCATGGAACGTATATCTTTGCAAGGCCGATATGCCGGCAGCGTCGCCTGGCATACAGTGGCGTCATATAGCTACAGATCAAGCTAGATAGCCGCTCTGCGGTCTCAGATCCATACCGATATCAACGTCGGTCAGCGGATTGTATCGACGAGAGAGTGATAACTGCAAACTCGAACTCGTATATGATACTATACGATACGTTTAACGGGCGCTGAAAAACAAACGGATAGCGCTATAGTTCTAACTGCTTGCTCTGCCGCAAGCAACTAAAAAGAAATAGACAGCTGAAATCAGTGTTTATAACCAATACTGACTCACGTGACCATAGACCCCTGCAGTGCGTGATACTCGGCTTATCGAGGGATACACTTATGAAGACGAAGACCATCTGCGGTCATTTGATTGATGCCCCGCAGCATCATCTGTTTAATGGACTTGCGGGTGAGTCCATGTTTGCACATGAATAGACTCGCCCGCTCGGACAGCGTGCTGGCCTACGGCTATCGTGCCAGCACGGCTCAAGCCACAGATATCATGGCTAAAGCCGATGTTTTCACGGAACGGACAACGGGACGGACAAGGTGAAAACATATATAATGCCTCCGCTTCAGGCTATGCTGTGAATAGTCTGCAGAGACATAACAAGTGGTACATAGCACGCCCAGCACGGCCAACGCAGGTGGGGGTATGGAGTCTTGCCCCAACGGTTGCGTGCTAGTTTGAGAAAGTATGTTTATAATAATTGTTTATACACAACGCCTGAACGCGACGTTTTGTGCTATAGCTTATTCTACTCCAGGGTAATAGGACATTATTGGCCTGTACAAAGCTTGCAGTCTGTGAACTCACTATACACTGTGTTCAGAAAAAAACACCCACTCTTATTTTCTTGCATAACTCTTAGAAAAGGTAATCAATTTGAATGAACGGGCCTTAACTGTCAATCATTCTAAATCATAACATTTTGCACTAATAGAAGATTAGAAGCAGTTCTGTAATGTTTGTTCATAAAACTTCTGGATTAAAACGACTCGGTCATCCCAAATCTGCTAAAGGATTAAGCCCACGTGGGTCTACAGCTGCGTTTAATAGAATATTTTTATATTCAATGGGATGAATCCAAGGATCCCTCAAGAATCGTAACTAAGGGAAGAGAAGAGGAACGGGAAGGGCGAAGGGTATATATGTTTGAGAGTGGAATGGATGCAGAAAAGAAAGGGAGCGGGGAGCGAAGGATGGTTTTTGCCCCCTTGACAAAATCCTAGATCAGCCACTGCTGGCTGACCAACATTAAATGCGACTGCAATGCTGGATTGCTCAGCGATGCTGTCGTTGACTATACCGTGCAGTGCTTGGCCCTCGTATACTGACTGTTGGCGTTATCAAGTATTTATGCCACAGGTATGCGTTACACGACTGCACTGTCTAAAATCGAACCGAAGACGGCCTAGATGGCTGTGTTTAACATGTCTTTGGAATCAACTATTGAATTCATTTTATCAATCTCATCCAATTCAGTATTTTCTGATCCACTTCTTCATGTATTATGTCAGGTCATCATTTTCACCCTCTACAGGGTGGCTCAAATTAAAATAACCCACCGGACAAAATGCAATTTCCCGACAACCGTGTGATATTTTTATACCCAAATCTCTTGATTTATATGGAAGAGATCCTGCTACAATTCTGAAATTTAAAAAAATATTTTAGTTTTCTCCAAAGTTATGGCTATATAAATAATCTATGCCATATTTTCAATTTTGCACGGAATAATCAACAGCAACTTGTAATTTTCATTGTCAAGAAACATTGACTGTTATTACAAATACAAAACTGACAAGTAGATCATTTTAGCGCATGTTCGATGTTTAAACCACCAGCTTTCCCCACACAAACGTCGATGAACGTCGGCTGGTTGCTGAGAGAGCAACGTTCGCCAAGCACGTCATGGTTTCTGCGGGCGTCTTTCGGTGGGAAGGGACGATTGCATTTCATTCCAGACACGGCCAAAGTGAATGCTAAACTTTATGTTGAAACCTTTTATCAGAACTTGTTCAAGATTGCAGATCTGTTTTGCGATCTGGCTTCATCTTTCAACAGGACGGCGCGCCTGTACACACGGCAAAGCTGGCTCAAGATTGGATTGCTACCAACTGCAGTGAATTCGTTGGTAAAGGTAAATGGTCTCCGAACTCGCCTGACCTCAACCCTCTGGACTACCATGTCCGGGGAGCTATGCTTGAACGCTACAAGTCATTTCAACCCAAGCCGGAGAACATCGATGAGCTCCAGAAAGTTATGCAGTTGATATGGGACCAGCTGCCACAGGACTTCATCAACAAAGCCAGAATTTTGTCCGGTGGGGTATTTTAATTCTAGCCACCTTGTATGTTTGCCCCTTGACTAGCTGGGTGTCCAACACGTCCGTGTATTGTATCAAAACGAGTAAACTTATCCTCAAACTTTTTTCACCATCGGGTATCCACACCATCTGTTTATCATACCAAAGCTTATTGCAAGCTTCCGATGGAGACCCCCTAACGGGGCGTCGAATGCACAGGGGGGAGGGTATGAAAAAATCGCAACCAATATCTCGCTTGATCTCCGAAACGATACAAGATAGGGCCATAGTTACTATGGAACGCCAAGAGAAAATTGCATGGCAGCTATTGAATGGTGCCATTTCCAATGACACTGGATGACACCTAACCCAGGTTTCAAGGTCACGCTATTATTTGATGCTGAACATCTCAGAAATGGTAGGCCTACGAGATAGAGACATAGTTACAATAGAATACTAATAGGGATTTACTACTCAAAGTGTGTTATTTCGAATGACCTTGAGTGACTTAACAAAATATTCAGTGGCAGGAAGCATCGCGCCGCCTTTCTGCGACAGCTGAGCTTCTAGTCTATTTTGGTAGACCAAGCTGGCTAGTCGTCAGATACTGAGCGCTCATTAGATATTGCAAGTCGTATCGGATGGTCGTGAGTCTGGAGCGGCATTCAGTCACACTGCAAGCATTGCTGACAGTTGCTGATAAGCCGAGTCATTTCTGGAGGCAATTAACTGTGCGCCGACCTGGCGTGCACTGTGCGCTTGATTCAGCAGAGACCAATGGCATGTAATGAAGTCGACATTATACAATAAGATCTTGCACCAGGAAGCATTTACGACAATGATTTTCTTCTTACCTGCAGTCTGATAGGCCTACTGGCACTGTGTTCAGTAATACACCTCTATTAAGTAAGTAAGTAAGTACGTCTGGATATTTATATCCGGCGCCAGAATCATGAAGACGTCTCAATCAATAGCGCCGGGCGGTCGAGAACAGGTGCGTCTTTAGTGCCATCTTGAAGGGACTCTCCGACAGGTCCGGTGACCGTAATGCTGGTGGCAGACAGTTCCATGTGGCTGGTCCGTTGACTGCGAAACGTCGTTGTCCAGTTGCAGTCCGGGCGCATGGAACCAGTAGATTGCCAGTCGCACTCACCATCACCACCACCACCACCATCACCATCATCATCATATTCATCTGTCATAAACGTATAAGCAAACTGTTCATCCATTTCCCACGTCGAAAGCATAAAATTCGCAATGATTCCGCTTGGAAGCTTATCAGCTTTTCTTATAGTCGTTTAATGCGATGTCATTTCAGTAGTTTGACAGCAACGAGCGGAGATCGTTAGCGCTGCAGTGGATGACATACTGCAGGCGCACAACGAGAAGACACAACTAACGAGCGTCCACAAATAAACTGACAGACCGTGCAAATAACAAACGTGGCGCCACCAGTAAGTCCCCGCCGCTAGCATAAATTTCACGGGGGGGGGAATGGAGCGGTGAAGTTTTTCACCGCCCTCCTCCCCAGTTTTTCACGGGGGGGGGAGGGGCTTGCGTGGGGCACTGGTCGAGGTTTTTTTGTGGGGCACGAGGCGAAGTTTGCTCTGTGGCATGAGCGAGAATTGCTGTGGGGCATGGGGCGATGTTTTTTTCTGTAGGTCGCGGGGCGGAGTTTGTTATCACTCAGTCATCCTAGGGGTCCAATAATCGGATCTTTGAAAAAACCACGGAGGACTTCCTATTTGTCGTCAATAGAAAGCTCTAAAATGTTTACTTACCGCGTTGTGTGCGCGCTTCAGGCGATCGACAGATGAACATACGAACAGACAGACGAACAAACAGACAAACAGATGAACAACATACAGCCCCGCTTTCGCAAGCGGTAGCTTCATAAATTCTAAGTCTAACACATTCGTGAATATCAGTGCGAACAGAAAATCGAACTACAGTGTGCAAGCGCGAGCAGAAAATCTGGCAGAGATGGAGATGGACTGGTTACGATTGCCTGACGACGAAGAATTACTTTTACCACGCACAGCTGTGAAGCGTGCGTGCGCCTAATGACGAACAGACTAAGAGTGCACACGGGACCGTAATTCCTGCGTGGGTTAGGGAGCTAACCCCTCAATATTTTGCCTTTTATTTTATATTGTTATCTCATATTATGCCTATACATGCATGCAAAATTATCACAGTACAGCCGTGGTCTGTACTCAGACTCAGTCAAGTAAACTGACTGGAATACAGGTAGGCTGTAGGACTACACTGTGTTCGGAAAAAAACACCCACTCTTGGGTGTTTTTTTCCGAACACAGTGAATATCCTGTATTACCTGTAACGCTTATGAAATGCATGTGATGTGTTAGTCTTTCTGTTCCGTTTCGCTGCGCGTATTTATAGTAAAACATTCCAGTCTCCTACTGACATCAATTTCGTTGGTTTACCGACACTGACGCTAGTAAAATGAACAAGAATGTATTGGCCAACGTTGCTGCCATGATTTCGTAATTAAAGATGCCACGGTCAAACAAGTCAGACTGCATGCATGTAACAGATATAGACAAAACCAACATTGTCATTTCACAAGCTGTACTCGAAGTGTCCTTTAGCATGGACACACGCTTGATGTCTTTCTCACCACTGGTCAATAGCCTCGTCAAAAATCGACTGTTCAAGATTGCACCATGCAGACATCGATGAGCCGCCGTTTCAATTCTCCACGCTAATACCAGCTATTTGACGATGACGCAGTTTTAGTGCATAATGGATTTGTCTGTGGTAGACACGATGTTGCATGGCAGCCCAGATCTCGTATCCACAGCACTGAGAACTGGGCTGTTTGGAGGCCACAGGTTGGGCACAAAAACACAAGAAAATTTGGCGTTTCTTGACGCAGCAGTTCAACTGTTGGTCTGTTGCACGTGCGCGGCGCGGTGTGCTGCCGGTGCACTGTCCTGTTGGAACACAAAGACGTTACCAGACACTCTGCGTATCGATGGCAGCAGTCTGACGTCAGTGTGACGTCGCGAAGCGCCATCGAAGAAGTCAGTAACAGATATCAATGAAATTACCGCATGCACTGCGATTGATTCAACAGCTTAGCTTTTATGGAGAAGTGTATGTGTTGCATTTTTCAAGGTAGTGCAGCAACAGACTATAGGTAAAGTGGCAAATTCAATAATGTGTTTCTGTCTGCAACAGTGAAAGAATTATTAAAATGGGACAATATTTGCGAATATTATGATCAAATGAAAAAGGTCCAGTTTTTTTACTCATCGTGTATTTTAGGCTAATTTAAGCCTATTTTTCCTTTATCCAAAACCATAAGTTTCTTTATCACAAAGCGAAAGTGAAAGTTTTTCGTTTTTATTTTATTCGTTAGTAAACTGGGACCGGTGTACGCTTAATCCCGGCCGCTCGGTGGTTCAATGGAAATTACGGGAGTGGTGCGTGTCAGCAACGGTTAACCAGTCACGATGTAGGAGTTGACACGTACGATTTGATTATTCTTGTTGTGCTGTACCTAACAGAGCGACTCAGGTCTCCAATGATGCCATTATTCTCAGTTCTTTGTCTTGATGCGTACCATATTCAGTACTAATTTGTTAGTTTTGTGATCCGCTCAGCTAATTTTTAATTTTTTTCGCTTACCTGACCGTACCTCTCATCCATATACTCTCCGACCTCGCAGACATGACTGTTCATTAACTGTCAAAGAAGACTCGCGTAATTTTGTTATCAGACTATTGTTTAAAGACATGTACTAGTTTTAAT
>Ga0209149_1001771_pt1 | contig 11407 bp, 11 predicted proteins | sample WorMetTyACAVOLI2_FD_187423 | JGI IMG/M metagenome (GOLD analysis project Ga0209149, IMG submission 187423) | Marine gutless worms symbiont microbial communities from Max Planck institute for Marine Microbiology, Germany - Olavius algarvensis... ...
TATTCATTTTGACACAACTCACGAACGTGACAGATGGACAGACAGACAGACACCGCATGACGACATAGGCCGCACTTGCATAGCATCGCGCGGCAAAAATGAGTAACCATTTTGTTGCCAATTTTAGTGTCATATGCAGCGTTTTGTTCAACACCACAGACTGGTACCAGAAAAATGTAGCACATTTGTATGACACGTGTACGAGATATCGGCACTGTTTTCCCAGGCAACTCTGGAGCTTGTTAGAGTGGTATTTTTTCACAGGCTGAATGCTCTTCCAGCTGCCCAATGGATAGTGTCCCGGTGAAGGAATCTGTAATATATAACTGCAACAAAAGTGCAGCAAGTAAAATAGCAACAATATACAGTACAGAGCACAACATCCCATGTCGCAGTTTATCGACATTCGCTAGGAGGAGATAACAGTCGTTCATGGCATCTTTGACCCAGTTTTATGGATTTTGTACCAAAATTTGGCCAAAAGTTTAGTGGTGTCATCTGTAAGCCATTGCCAGTCTATTCTTTCTAAAAGTTGCATAGTGATAGCTGTAACTGTTGTCCCATAGTTATACTAACAAACTAAAATAAATTACCATATACTACTCAGCTATATACTCATATGCACGTGTGAACATAAGCAATACCTTGCCAATTATCACTAAGGCAATATTTTGCACTAATACTTAACTGTCGTTGTTTTATGTAGGAGGATCAGAAAGTCGCTTGGTTGCGGGAAGACTCTCAGTATGTGTCGTCACTGGAGAAACAATGTCAGCAGAAAGACACTCTTATCAGTCAGCTGTATAATCAACTAGGCATGCAGCAGCAGCAGCAGCAGCATCTCAGTGATGCGGGACGACTAGTGTATTCTTCCAGTGACATGTCAAACGTCAATGCTGGACAGAAACTGATGCAGCTGGAAAGAGAAGTTGCGGCCAAACGTTTAGAAGTGGAACAGCTCCGAGCTAAGGTCTGTCTGTTCGATATGACGTAATGTAAACAGTGGTGGTATAAATGTTGTTAATCTTTGTGCCAATGTCAGGAGCTCTTACCTTCTTACAGTGTCCTCATCTTTATGCTTCATGTTCTTGGCAGCAACAGCTGTAACTGCAGACTGACATTACTTTCTGTACAGTGCTCTTCAGCAGTGCTGTTTGCTTCGCAACAGTACTAAATGTATTTCGATGAAATTTGCGGGAGGTAATCACTACCATGAACGGATGAAATGGTTACATTTTGGGAGAAATTAGAACAGGAACAAGGGAGCAGGATTTCGTATAAATATATTAAGAATTACAGCAATTTTTTCATTTATGAGACAGTTATACAATATTTTTCTACGTTTGTCTAATTTTTAACATTTGTCATAGACACCTTCGTTCTTTTCTTGTTTGCTTGCCATGACAATGTCAATATCAGTAATACATTTATAGGGGCCTATAGCGCTGAGTCATGAAGCATCTCTACTGCACTGTGTGTGCTGAGTGGTAATGACAAAATAGATTCATCTTCAGCGATTGTCTGAAGCTGTTGCTGGTGAGCGCCGGGTCGCAGAGACTGTCCAATAGTGAGTTCCAGGCCGTTGGACCTGTGATGGAAAAGGCCCGACGACCGAAAGTGCTGACCCGTTAACGTGATAATGAGGTAACATGGTAATAATAATAATAATAATAATATAAAAAAATAATAATAATAATAACCAAGACAATGTTTATGGTGCTGTTATCACGGCAGAGCCATTGCGAGAGTTCACCCGGTTCATTTGATGAATGTAGAATGGCGCCAAGCGGCTGCCAACCCAAGACCAAGCCAGACGACTTAGGCTGCGAGTCCGCCTGTACAGACTTCCAGAAACTACACCCACCATCCCCATTTATTATTATTACTCATCCCGAAAGCTGATACTCATTTTACCGTCCCACAGCAGGTAGAAGGCTGAGTCAACCTAGCTGGCTTTTTATACCGACATGGTTTACCTGTCCACAGATGGTCAGCTATCCTGGTACTAACCGGGTTTGACGTAGCGCAAATACTTCGATCGAGGCCAACACTTTACCACTAACTCAAACCGCCAAACCGTGGTAACAGTGTCGGTACAGAAAACATTTACAACGGATGTTGGACAAATGCAGTAGCAAAGATACCATGTGACTGCATGCAGTCTTTAGCTCTTCAGTTCTTTGTTTGGTTTTGTGTGGTAGGCTAAGCTGGCTATCCATCAGCTTTTGAGCAAGTGTATTGCATGCTGTATTGTATAGTATCAGCTTTTGTTTGTCAGATGAATGAAATAGTGGTTGAGAGCCACCAGCGAAACCAGGCGTCTGATCATGCCACGGCGGAGCTGATGTGTATCAAGTCAGAACTGCAGCAGACTCACTCTCAGCTTTCTGAAGCACAGCAGGTGCTCGCTGAAAAAGTAAGCAGTAAAGCTTAATCTCGCTGCATTTTGTATTTTGTGATAAAGCTGAAATGCTTAAAATATACAAAAAGGTAAAAGAGAGCCACACTCCTGAAGGAACATTTCCATCGCTGTTACGGCTCCCACTTGTGCTAACAGATACACTGTTTTACTTACTAACCCCACAACCGTCTCGTAAACTTATCAACTTTGTAAGTATCCTAGTAGTTAGACCTTAACGATATGCCACTCATTATTTTCTTGTTTAATAATAATATAATAATAATAATAATAGGCCATTGAGCCCGTAGGTGGATAAACCACTATTGTCTGTGACACATGGCCAGTGTGACGCCAGACCTATGGTTACTTCTCAGCCCAAGCTGGTACTTATTGCACCTCCCCACAGAGGGATGGCCAGGCTGAGTTGACCTGGGTGGCTGGTTACATTACCGAGATAGTGTATTACAACAACTAAAACAGTTGTGTGTGGTTCAATCAATCAATCAATCAAACACGACAATTTCTAACGCGCCGTAACACGGCAAAGCCGTTACAAGGGCGCAACCGTACACGGCCACCTAGGCCCACGCTGTGAGAGAGTCGTTAGCTAGTACAGAACGAAATGAACAATATGGCCAAAGGACCTGGCACTGGGTATCACCTATCTGTCCACCCCAAAGTGAAGGTAATGTAAGGTCAAGGTAATCATATAAACATAGCTATAGCTAAAATTAAATACCGAGAAGAAGTGACACATGGAAAGCATGAACATATATACAGACTGAAAATGGGAAATTTTGTCAAATATGTTTCTCACTGTGTAAATTTTCAAAGTCAATTATAGAAAATACTCCGGAATAATTCAGAAATTAATTAATTATTAATTTGCTGTTGCTGCATTCAAGTTAACATTCATGTATTACAGCCTAGTATATGGTACTTTATTTTTTGTTATTGCATAATCTTTTTATCTTATGTTACGTTATCATTTCTGAGTCATATCAGATTAATAGCTATTACTGGAAACTAGACTGATAAAGATGATATTGATTGATTGATTTTGTAGAAGAATTTGATGCCTTTGTCAGTTTTTATCGTGTGTCAGCACACTGACGCGCGATATTGATATAGCAATTCTGTCTGTCCGTCTGTCTGTCCGTGACTTTCCGGTATCAGATGAAAACGGCTTAACAAATTGTCATAGATTTTTTACAATACGGCAGCCTGATCATTCTAGTTTTATCAGCATCAAACATCTTCAGGAATTTCCGACGGGGTCACCCCCTGCGGGGGCGCTAAATACAGGTGGGGTATAAAAATTTCCTGATTTTCTACCAATAAGTCGCTATATCTCGCAAACGATACAAGATAGTGCCATAGTTACTATGGAAGGCGAATAGGAACTCGTATGCGATCTATCAAATGGTGCCATTTCCAATGATCTTGAACGAACCCTAACCCTGTTTTCAAGGTCATACCACTCTTTGATGCTAAATATCTCGCAAACGGCTACAGATACGGCCATAGTTACTATAGAAGGCAAATAAGATACCTCAGCCCAGCTTTTGAATGGCACTGGTTTCAGTGACCTTGAATGACCTCTAAGCCAGATTTCAAGGTCACAGTATTATTCAATGTCAACTTGCAAATGGTACAAGATAGAGCTATAGTTACAATGGCGGACTAATAGAAAGTCATACATGGTCTGTCGAAGTGCACCATTTTCAATGACCTTGAACAACCCAAACCCAGATTTCAAGGTCAGGCCATTCTTTGACACTGAATATCCCCGAAACGGCTAAAGATACGGCTATAGTTGCTATGGAAGGCGAATGGGAAACCGTACCCAAGCTTTCAAATAGTACCACTTTCAATGACCTTGAGTGACCTCTAATCCGCATTTCAAGGTCACGATAATATTCAGTGTCAAATAACTCATCTAATAGTAAGTCATGTATGGTTCCGTTTTCAGTGACCTTGAGTGACCCTTAACCTAGATTTTAAGGTCATGGCATAATATTTAAACCTAAAGATGTCCTTAATGTATTGTCTGCGCAGCTGACGCGCGATCTGTTGGTTTGTAGTAGTAGTAGTAGTAGTAGTAGCAGTAGCAGCAGTAGCAGTTGCAGCTGTTGTTGTTACATCATTAGAAAACTGAATTCGAGAAAATGCAGTCAGAAATGGAAGGTCTAAAGCGAACTCTAAAAGAAAAGGAAGTCAAGGTTAAACGTCTAGTTGTTTTTTGGCTTTATTGAGCCATATGTGCATTGTTAGAAATGTCTTATATTTTGTTGAAACTCCTGTCTTTTAAGCCCATTGTCCTTGTTAAAACTTTTTTGCTGTGTTCATGTTTATATTTATTTATTAGTTTTGCTTTTACATTTTGTCAGAAAAATATGTTTCTTTAAAATCTCAGACTTTAAATTGTTTCAGACGTCGTTGGCAATTATTTGAGTCATATGTGTTGTGATGTAGATGTCTGCAGTGGAAGATCAGCTGCGGACAAAGGATGGAAAGATCTACGAATTGCAGGAGGTAGGCTATGATCTTCAGGCAGATACTGGTCGTTATTTGACGAAAGAAAATGAGCCAAAAACTAAAAAAGAAATTTACATTATCTGATGTTTGGTGTATTATGTGCTGAATATCCTGCCACTGAGTGGAACAGTGTCTTAATATCTGTTGTATACAACAAAATACGCCTCCAACAAAATACGCCTCCAAACATTGTGAGTAAAATTGTTAATATAAATGGAATATAATAAAATTAGTACGGCAGGAGAATGGATGAATTCTGGGTGATATTGAGAAATTTTGTCTGAAAAAGTCTTGAAATCTTGATGACAACAGATACACCTCCCAGCTTTGTAATAGTACTTCACCTCAGTGGTCGAATTATAGACAAAGAACTGAGTGGGCTGAAAGCCGAAGATGTGAAGACTGAGGCGCTTAAGGCACAGTGAATGTAGTGCTGGACAGAGTGATTTATTGTCATCAAGATGTGAAATTTGGTGATGTTATTCAGAATTCATCCAAGGTTGCACAACCCTCTTTCAGGCCTTTCCTGCAGTGGGGAAGTGCATAACCACACTCCACCACCCTCAAGGTGCCTCGATTTGTGGGGTATGACTAATCATCGCATTGGACCGCATCGTGACTTAAGTCATAAACACATCACAGCTACATTGCAGTTCACGCGCATACACATCAGACCCATATCGAACTGCATTGGATCTGACCACCTAGACCTCGAAGTGACTGCATAGGACCCATGGAGATTCATTCACACCTCAAAAATGTTCACGTTTTGATCACACAAACACACAGTCAATTACCTTGCGACTTAACCGACCCACGAGGCGGGCATTTTCGAGGTCCAGGATCTCAGTTAAGGTCCGATGTGGTCCAGTGTGGTGAGATCTGGTTACCTTTCTTGCCACGGCTTATGAGTTAATCGGAGGCGGGAACCAGTCTTGGCCAGGGTGATGGGTGTCTGGGGCGTGGGTGGCGGGTTCTGTCTATGGGAGGACTTGGCGAGCATGCACAGGACATGCTTGAATCCCTGGCTGAGTGGTTTTACGCCACTGAGTATATCTCCGCAGTACCCCTAGCATTTCGGGATCCGAGGAGACGAATATCAGTAGTATATTCAAATTAGTGTACACACCTTAGTGTGTCCTTAGTAATTACACCACTTAGGTTGCCGAATTATCGGAACTAGAAAGAATGGCACCAGAGCGGAACCTCGTTGAAGGAACCCTCTTGTAGAATTCATCACACTACTAGTCTCTAGCACAGAGCTAGATGTTTAGTCCCTAGTTTAACTAGGAGAACTTTTTCTGGGGATGGCCTATAGACCCACTGGTCTTGGTCTACGGGGCTGAACAAGCCCCGCCCCTTATTGGCATGGACTGGAATGGTCCAGTGTGGTTTGATGTGGTCCAATTCGATCTGATGTGGGTCTCATGCGGTCCCATATGGTGAGATGTGGTCCGATGTGGGTCTGAATTTGATGCGGTTCAATACTGTTATTAGTCATACCATGATTCATGTGCCTTTGGCAATTGCCCCGACACTCGTAAACTGCCAGCGTACCAGAGTTTAACTGGTTGACTGCTGTCAATCTTGCTGTAGAATGTAATATGGTCTGTTGTGATTATCAAGTTGAACTGTTGAGTGTTGACACAGGACCTAGGCTGCTTTATTCTTGGGATGTGGTGAAAGTGCAGCGAGAAAAAACGTCCATTAAACAGTTTAGTGACGGAGCATTTGCGTTGTTTCAGCAAGTGCAAAGTGCCGAGTCTGATCTCGATAGTCAGTCGAAGCTCGTCTTAACTCTCCAGGATTCTCTCGATGCTGCTCGTAAAGGACACGAGTCTGAGAAAGAGGTAAATTAATCTAATGTGCATCACTGTAGCTGTTTGGACTTATAATATGTAGGATGAATGACGGTCAGATAGTCCTGTCACATGTTTGGACTTCGATGCCAATGTCATTGTTATCACAAAGCTCTGCTCTGCGTGAGACAGAACCAAATGGAACCAGATAATCTCAGAAGTATCAGACTCCAATGGGCACTGATTTATGATGCTAATATACAGTATGTGTTACATACCGTAAGTGATTTCATCAAATCCCTAGTAATTTTATGTAAGTTCTGACTGACATTTATTGACAGTAGTTAGACGAAATAGATGACCCTAACCCTAACCTAACCCTTACTCTACATTTCAAAACATCATTAATTTCAGAATATCACTGTAACATACCATAATTCGTCACAGACAAAGCTGCATGATTATACTTCTAAGTTACACGACACTGTACATCAATATTGTGCTGAAGAGGCGAAAAAGAATGCAAACTATGTACATAAGTGTGTAAAAGATGCTTAAGAATACCTACACAGTTAAACAGATGGACATAAATCTGTATTTATTCCAGACAAAATGCATGCAAAATCTCATACTAGCCTATCTTCACCATGTGCTATTCTCTTGATATGCGTCGAGTGGGACGTTAAACACTACTATGCCATGCTCTTGATATCATTTTTGGTATTTTTTACAAAAAAATACTTTTTTTGAGTTCGCATGTTGATGGTGCTATAGGCTCGTGATAGAATGCAGCTGGAACTTGAATTCAGTCGGATAAACTACGAGGAGCAGCTCTGCGCTAACACTAAACTGCAGGATGAGCTGGCGTTGATGGCCAACAAGGTCAGCGTTTGATCTGCTCGGCCAAATGTGTACTGGATGTAGAACAAAAGAAATTTAATTTATGATACAATACGATGAACAATGTACACTCATGTGTTGCCAGTTCACTACCTTCTTGCTGTGACTTAACGACTCTGTGCATGCTGTTCACACAACTAGCTGTGAATCTATAACCAGCAGTAGAATTTGCTACTGGCCCACAGCCCTTGTACAGTACTTCTTGCTGATTATGTCGCCGTAGGAAATGCGAGGAAAAATGTCATCAACTGCAGCCTATAATCTCTGAGATAACCGCTGCTATTCAATCGTGAACTTTAGCTTCGTCTTGACAGTAATATGTTGCAGCAGTTAAATATTCTTTCGCACAAGCAGGCAAAATGTTGCCAAAAATAAATGCGTTTAAACAATATTAGGTGCTCACGCAGGAACTTGTTTACTTTCGTGCATGAACTGTGATGTAGCTGTGATGTGGTGTATTCCTCCGCCCAATAGGAGGCCATCTTTTGAAGTGTCCGCCATATTTCCTCTTCGTGAAATTGGTGACGTTTTTGCCGATGCAAAGGGCCATGAGTACGATGTCTAGAAATTAATATTTTATCATCTGTGTACTGGCCTAATGGCAGTGATGAGGGAAGGTAACCATAGGCCTGGCGAAAAGTAACGACAGCCTTTTGTAAGTAAGTAAGTAAAAGGCAATTTATGTAGTGCAATTACATAATAACCGCCAATGAGCTAACGAATCGCAATGTCAGACAAAACGGTATGGACTTCTGTTGGATTTGTGACTTAACTCACTTGCATGATGAGTGCCTTGTTGCTTTTTCTATTAAAGATGTATTTGATAATATTGAAACACAGAAAATCATTGATTTTATTAAAGAAACTCGTTTTTATAAGCATCTTTAATGTTTTCATATTAATGTTTGTTATATGCTTTTTTATTCTAGCTTAATAGCCTTGATCTTACGTTCATAGGCTTCACTGTCTTATAAATTATTTTCATATCCTATCCATCATATAAACTTTGAATGGCACTAAATAGCCTTTTTGTGCTGATGTGCCGTTAAGAAACTACTCGCTCACTGAAACTGAGATCAGCTCTTCCTTCAGTGCTTGTATCAAGTATTGTTGTAGTTTTTTTTACCTTTTTAATGTACACTAAAAATTCTGTTGTATAGTTTAATAGTTTGTGATTCTTCTTTCTATGTCTTGCTAGTTACAAGTGCTTTTTCGTCAAACATGTCAGAGACTTCTTTCCTCTTTTCTCTGAGTGGGCTCTGTCACTTTATGACGGGAAAGGACATCAGTAGCTAAACCAGATTTAGTGAAGCTGTATTGTTTGTCTAGTATTGTTTATTTGACAGCTGTTTGGAGTTGTTTGTTTTCTTTTGCTTTCTGTTACATACTTTTTTGGTGCCAGTAAGATGACCGTCTTGAAATACTGTCTCAGACTAATTTGCAGTTTATTTATAGGATTTCAAACTCTGTTCGTGAGTTTGTTTTTCTTTCATTGTTGTCTTCTGTGCCAGGTATGTTTGTTTTATTTTTCCAGAAGTTGAAATTAATGCTTGAGTGTGTATTCTGTGTTTAGTTCGAGACATTCCGTCGTCAAGTGAAGCAGACCGCATGCTTTGTGTCAAGTCTGTCGTCTGCTGGCGACAACAGTGAAGATGACGGTGATGTTCTTGATGCAATGAAACAGATCGTCGGCGAACGAGCGAAACTGAAAGCCAAAGTACAGGTGAGCAGCACAATGACAAGTATTCAGACCTCTTACCTGGGGTCCGAGTTGTGAAAAAGCTGGAGGTCAGTGGAGAACTGAAACTCAAGGATGTAATGCTGAGAGCTGGGGTGGAGTTCTTGAAAGGGGGAGGGGGCAACAAGCTTCTCCCACTAGTTAGGCATCTGGGGTGCACTGTAAGCTCCGGCTACCAAATAGTTTTCTTGCATTCTATGGATGCCAGGCAGCCTCTCTTGGCATTTCATTAACATGGGACTGGTGGACTAGAAGACAACTGGGTCGTCCCCGCATCACATGGCTCAGCACCATTCAACATGATCTGAAACATCACCATCTTAGCCTTCCTGAAGCAGCAGATTTGGCTCAGAACCGCCCTCTGTGGAGGATGATGTCGACGTATGGCGCTACGCAATCGTGAGTTGCATGCCAGAAACGACGACGGTGGACTGGAGGAGTTGGAATGGACCCCCAGGTGTCAATTACACTCTGTGATTAGGGTTGACAGAGAGGGCTGAATGGTCCAACTCCCAACACCACAGTTGAAATGCTGCTTTTCATGCACCTGTACATAGTAGCAGTGTTTATGTCTGCTGTTCTGACAAACGATGTAGAACAATTTGTAGTATAATTTAGCTGTGAAGACACAGTTTGTGAAATTTGTCCTGTAAAAAACGCTCATTTTTACCTATGCATTTGTTGTTAGAAACTGAAGCAAGATGCTGAAGAAAATCGGCAAAATTCTGACGAATTCAGGAAACTCAAGAACCACATTGACGAAATTCTGGTAGGTACTTTATTTGTTTTTAGTCAGAGTTAAGTGTTGGCATTTTCCACTTTTCATTAATCTAACACTGTATTATCGAAGTGTTTTAAATTGCAGTAGGAATTTTTCAGTAGGAATTTTGGTACAGAAACTGGCAGAAATGGCAGAGTTTTTAGCAGATGTTGTTGTCAACAGGCATCGCTGGGTTCAAACGGATTTTTCTGCCGCGAACTGAAACTGGAGATTGCGGCACTGAACTCGGCGACGCTGTGTGGCAGTGATGAGTTGAGTGAGATCAAGTCCTTGTTCGTTCGGCTTCTGGAAAGTCTCCTTGCATGGCAGGCTGATACGGAGTCTGCACTGGAGTCAGCCGGCATCAGTATTCAGACCTCTCATGATTGTGAGTATATGTTTGTCTTTTTTCTGTCTTTAATGCTTAACAGTATTACCCCAGTAACAAAAAAATATTTTGTCTATTTATGCTTCTTTAACACAATACAGTGAGACCATCATTTTGCAGTTGTATCATAATTTGAGGCAATATTCGTGACTCATTTTTACACAAGTTTGACTTATTGTGTGACAATGTCATGGTTTGGGCTTTGTATGCTTAACTGAGGGGTCTCAGGCTTATCATGTAATGACTCTGCAGTGACTAAGTAATGTAATTTGGTACTGGCCAGGTATAGCAGGGTTTAATGTCCCACGTAACACATTATATAGGTCATTTTCGGGGACGATTTTATGGTACACATGACCCAACAACACCGTCATAGCACTGAAGGATAATCGTTTGTCAACCAGGTCGAAGGCTAGTCCCACCAGGCTCGCCTCTGAAAGGTAAGAAAAAGGACTTGACCAAATTTCTTTTACTACATATAGCACCACGGAGACCATAGATACAGAGGTGCTTAGAAGACAGAGAGCTAAACCAAACAAGATCAAATCCAATCCAGTCAACCAACCTTTAAGAACTGCTCGTACCTTTGTGCGCCATTATAATGGTACACAGTACTGTAGCAGAGACAGTTTTGGTAATATTCCCTTCCTCCAGAGCAAGGCCACATCTCAGATGTGGCCAAGTGGAGGTAAGGAGGAAACTAGTGTGATACTGGCCAACAGGCTAACATAATAGTCAATGGCAGTTTGAAGCAACCTGTCAAAACTGAAATGTCATAAAGGTCAATATATTCACTGCTACCATCACTCTGATGCATTGTTATTTATAGACACAGCCATAGCTGAACACGTAAGTCGGCTGCGGCAGCAAGTGACAGATGCGG
>Ga0209149_1001772_pt1 | contig 11406 bp, 10 predicted proteins | sample WorMetTyACAVOLI2_FD_187423 | JGI IMG/M metagenome (GOLD analysis project Ga0209149, IMG submission 187423) | Marine gutless worms symbiont microbial communities from Max Planck institute for Marine Microbiology, Germany - Olavius algarvensis... ...
TCTAAGGGGAGGGGATGGAGAGGGGGGAGGGAGGGGAGGATAGCCCCCCCCCGAAAGATATTTCTGGCTACGCCCTTGCTCGTCAGACAGTAGAGAAAGTTGCTATGATGAAATAGGAATTGCTGCCACATCCTCCATAGAACTCAGACTTAGCTCCAAGTGATTTTTATTCGTTCAGAAATCCAGCTAAGGATAGAAGTTCAGGACAATGCTGCTGATCGTCCTCAAATTTAAGTCATTTAAGTGGTGTGGAAGTCTTCCACACCACTGACAAAAATTTCTATGCCACGGGCTTCAGGCGACTTGTGGAACACTGGGAACGTTGTGCCAATTTGCAGGGAGATTATGTTGAAAAATGATAAAACTGTTTTACAGTTATTGTTTTCTGTTACCTTTTTAAAAGAATTAGTCCTGGAACTTATTGAACGTCCCTCGTATGTATTCGTAAATCGCCCAAATACAAGTTACTCGGTATGTAACCAGCCAGCTAGGTCGACTCAGCCTTCTACCCTCTGTGGGACGGTAAAATGAGTATCAGTTTTCGGGCTGAGTAATAGTCATAAATGACGATGGTGGGTGTAGATTCTGGCAGCCTGTACAGGCGGACTCACAGCCTAAGTCGTCTGGCTTGGTCTTGGGTCGGCGGCTGCTTGGCGCTGTTCTACATTCATCAAATGAATCGGGTGAACTCTTGCAATGGCTGTGGCATGATGACAGCAACGTAGGCCTAAACATTGTCTTGGATATTATTACTATTATTATTATTATCATTACTGGTAAGCCCTGCAGCCGTCACAAAGCAGGATTGTAACTATTCGTGTCCATTTCAACTTACACATTTCTTTTGGTGATGATAACTCTTCTGAATATTTTCTGTACAAAAACGAAAAGATTGTACAAAATCATGCTAATATTACTTACAAACATAGCTCTAGACCAACACGTGTAGCCACTGTACAATGGATACCGTCTTGAGTTTTCTACTGCTGCAGTGAGCGCCGTCTGTTGCGGAAAATCGCTGGAAACGCTAAGGATAAGCTCCTTTAATTTTAAAATTACTTGTTTTCTTGTTTTAACCAACGGAATGCCTCGTCTGCTCCTTCGTATTTAACACTGGGAGTGCCATTATTTTGTAAGACAGTGTGTGCATACAGCACCACAGTAGAATAACCTAAACCTAACATAGGCCTAATTCTATACTGAATTCAACCAATCATGTTCAAATATTGCAAGTGCGACGGCAACCCGGGCTTTTTAGGCCTAGTGTTAAGAGGGATGCTGTTTGGGTTATGGTTTGAAATTTGCCGCCGCACTAGCACCGTGCATCTAGAAATTTGGGCCACAAAATAGTTTCTTAATTAAGAAAGAATGCATTTGATACTTTGCACAAGTTGCCGTCAATGTCATCGTTGTGACGTTTTGTACGACGATGGGGATACAGAGGTGCAATCCTACAGGGTGGGCCAAAAGCCGGACTGTATTTGAGCGCAGATAACTTTGCAACGACTAATGCTAGAAATATGTGTAATACGTCAAACGTTTCAGAATTTTGTCTAGAATGAAATGCTTAATTTGCTTGTTAGTGCACTTAAGTATTCTTTGCTTACATTGACAATGATGCATGATGTTTTACTCAATTTTCAATCGAAATACAGAAAACACTGAACCACAAATCTGGTCGCCGAACAGTCCGGATCTAAATTCCCTGGATTATTCAGTGTGGGGGCGTTGCAGCAGATGGTGTAACGTCAAAAATGTCAGACACTGATCAGCTGAAGCAAGTTCTGATCGACTCCTGGGCTCAGCGAAGCCAGGACACACTGAACCGAGCGATTGATCAGCTGCCAAAATAACTTCCGATGGTTATCAAGGCAAACGGTGGTCATGTTGAATACAGTCCAGACAAATCATAATAAAATTATGTGTTAATGGTCGTTCTTGTTTCACTGTATTTCGATTGAGTCAAACATCATGCATCATTGTTAAATTCAATGCAATTTTGGGGGTATTGACGATTTATGTAAATTAGGCAAAGAATATTTAAGTGCAATGACATGCAAATTATACATTCCATTCTAGCCAAAATTCCGAAACTTTTTACGTATTACTTGCCTTCCTAGCGTTAGTCATTGCAAACTTATCTGCTCTGAAATACAGTCCGGTTCTTGGCCGTAATTCTAGTCTGTGTTACATTAATGTGTGCTGCGTGCTATTGGGCATTTTAAGTCATACGACACCACCGTCTGAGCATCGTGGGTGGTCTGCCATTACCCCAAAGCAAATACAACATGGCTGAGGGCGCCAGCTTGAAAATAGATATGACGTGATATTTCAGCAGTGAATGTTCCGATTTGGACGAAATTCGGCAACCGGATGCAGAACAACACGCCGATTACGGCGAAATGGTGGAGATCGAAACCGGAAGTAGAATTTCAATATAGCGGACGTTTGTTTTTCAAAACCGGAAGTAGTTATATCTCAGCTACGAATTAAGATATGTTGACGAAATTAGGTTTGCTGATAGACTTTTTCCTTCTGAAGACAGAGACATCAACAAATACGAAATCGGAAGTAGTATTGAGCGGTCGCGGCCGCCATCTTGAGAAATGGATATGACGTCATATTTCCGCAGCGGGTGCTCCGATTTAGACGAAGTTCGGTATCCTGGTGCAGCATAACATGCAGATTACGGCGAAATAATCGAGATCGAAACCGGAAGTAGAATTCCAATATGGCGGACGCTTGTTTTCCAAAACCGGAAGTAAGTTATATCTCAGCCGTGAATTTTACACATTGTTATAAAACAGCAGTTTTTACATTTATGACTAGTATGTCTGATACATGAACACTTGATTGTGAATACAGTTTGGTCTGTTGTCAACGGCGGGGCTTTATCCTCCCAAACCGATGCCTATTACATCACTAATAGCACTCATCTATTATCACCACGTCAAATAATGTGCTTGTTTTCTTCTCTGTTATATCAAACTTGAGACGACGTACAGAGGCGGATTAAGGCATGTTCAACATTTCAGGGGCTGTCCACGCATACAAAAATTGTTACTTAGACTAATAGTAATTAGTAGCAACAGCACAACAACTCAGAACAGCGGAAAATACTCATTTTAATACATACAACTTTCGCACAAATGTCATATGGGGGCCCCTTGAAGTTCCGCTTATCAGGCAATTTCGTCTCAGTCTCAACGACTGACTTTTTGTCATTGTCAATCATCATAAATTGCCTCTTACTTTAAAGTCTCTTAATGGTTACTGTTAGATTTTTACCGCGCGACGAGTATGCATAGCGCAGACTATGCCGTGGCAAGATGTCTGTTTGTCCGTCTGTCTGTCCGTCCGTCACACGCCGGTACTGTGTCTAAACGATTATACATTAGTTTTTTCACCGTCGGATACCCCCACCATTCTAGTTTTCCGTACCAAACGGGATGGCAATATTACGACGGGGACCCCTAACGGGGGCATCGAATGCAAGGGGGTATGAAAAAATCACGATTTTCGACCAATATCGGTGTTTATCTCGGAACTGATGCAACATACAGCCATAGTTACTATAGAAGGCGAACAGGAAACTGCACCCAAGCCTTCAAATGGCACCAGTTTGAATGAACTTCAGTGACTTTTTCAAGGTCACAATAATTCAACGTCAAATAACTTGAAAACGATACAACATACAGCTATACTTACAATGGCCGACCAATAGAAAGTCGTATGATCTATCTATCGACGCCATTTTCAATGACCTTGAACGCCCTACCCCCAGTTTCAAGGTCACGCGGTTTTTTGACCCTGAATAACTCATAAACGGTACGACATACAGACATAGTTTCAACGAAATACTATAGGGACTTACACACGCCCTACTCAACAGTGTCATTTCGAATGACCTTGAGTGACTTAGCAAAATATTCAATGAAACGAAGCGTCGCGCGGTCTCTGCGACATCTGAGCTTCTTGTTCATTATGTCAGCTGCTAGTGCAAACATTATAAGTAATGTCAAAGAGGCTATGTTAGTCCACTACACTACAGGCTACGGTTATTTATTGCGGTAGGTCTGTAACTGTGTCTTTTGTTTTGATTGATTCGCTGTGCCGCCACCAGTTTTACTGAATAGGGCCCCAACATTCGTTAATACGGCCCTGGAGACGACTGCAGCAGTACACTAAACCAAAGTAATAAGATTATCATTATAAGTCGTTGTTCTCCGCTTCCATAGTTGGATTGGTAATCGCGAGGTCTTGATCGCTCTGCACTTCGACCTCGGTGCCGGCCGTCGATCCGTTACTATTTCCGGTTGCTTCGTTTCCGGTTTGACCAACTGTCGGCATATGTTCGAGTCCCGTTTGCGGAAGATCACCTTTACGGCACCTGTACACGTACAGTCGCCAGGAGGCGAGACCACACACGATGTTAAGCACCTTGGCGGAAGCGCAGACAGCTAACAACAGCCAAGCCATCTGATGGTTATCGTAAAAGAGACAAGACCCCGTGCTTCCATCGCATTCTTTTTCCCACAACAGACAGCTGTGATCGAGTGTGAAACCGAACAGAATTGGTCCAGGCACGCCTCCTGTACACAAATTTAAATGATAACGCGATGATTAAACCTATATCTGTGTATATTCTGATGAAGAAGTGTATTCGCCACATAGGAAGAAACATAAATGAAAAAAAACAGAGAAATATGACACAGTATGGAAAGACAAGACAATACAGTACAGTATGGTAAGACAATAGTACAACAATACATTTACTTCCTAGCTGTAGCAGTACGATAAAAGTTATTAAAAACCAGATTCTCTAATAGGCCTATTGTCAGCACTCAGCAGGCGCACCAACAGAAATATCAAACTCAGAATGTAATTTCACACTTTCATCATTATCTACAAAAATTATTGTAAAAGCAAGCTTTCATAACATTGTTGTTCGACCTAGTTATCTTTGAGGTAAAAATTAACTTACGATGAACATAGAATCTATAGCCTATACCACACAAAGCCTGCACCTCTTTTAGGCTTAGTAATTCCCAATCATTCATCTTAAAAAACTTTACAATTAGGCCTATGCTCTATTGCAGCATAGATTTAGTTGCTTACTATTAAGAGCTTGACACCAGTAGCTTTAAAAAGATAAGCAAAAACTTTCCGTTAAAAACAAAGACTGGCATCTGAGACGACAAATGAAAGGCGACACAAAAATAGAAGACAAAACAGAATAAGCAACAATAAACTCACCTACAACTCGCTGAATCAACCAGTCAACAGCGTTGCCAAAGACGTCTAATAAAGAAACTGATTGATTGATTGATTGGCAAGTGCGCGTTCAGAATTCTTCACAATTCTGTACAACAAACACACATCTTTATTATTCGACGTCTTACAATCAATTTAATAGCGTAACTAATCACGGCTTATAGCAACGAGTTGTTGTCAGTAGCTGAGAATAGGGAAAATACAGCTGTCTTTTCGTCTATCAATTTTCAACTATGGCAGGAATGAAGGCAGTCGCCGGTTTGCGGTTTCATTGCGGCAGTCCAGAGAAGTGGACAAGGAATGGGATACTTTCCGTGATTTATTTTTGCCATGTAATTTAGAAACTGGTTACAGCGGTTACGATTAAGCTATTACATAGTCTTCACTGAAACATTTTAAGATTCAGTTATGTGTCTCGTAAGTTGTATGACTTGGTTTACTTACTGGTACTTGTCGTTCTACGCAGTGCATTGAAACGACTACATTTTGTGCTTGGATTAAAAGGTAGAATTCAATCCATTAATTTCAAGTATTTCGTGTAAAACTGACTAGAACTCCAAGCATCAATCTCAATTTGCGACACTGAAACTTTTAAACATACAATTTACGAAACATTAAATGCTTGTTATTACGAGCAACTTTGTACACGTACAGACAACTGTTCTGCGTGTCAGATGAATAACTGACTGTCATGACGTCGCAGCATGCTTATTATTGGCGATCTTGGAATGTTATTGAACTAACTGTCTATAGAAGAAAGAAAACTCTGATTTCAAACCGGGGCAGATGGAGCCCGCTTAGCCTCTTCAGGCAAGTCCATCTAGGAGTAGGTAAATCCGAATATAACCCTCCCTTCTCAGGGTTACGAGCTGCTTCAACCTGCGAAGCAGTAGGCTTCTGCGGCAGTCATCGACAGACTGATGTTCTGGCAAAGTTGTCAGCGGATGATCCCCCTTTTGCGGGGACAACGGCAGGTACACAGCCCAAGTGCGGGAACGGCGGAGTCTCAGATGCCGTCACCTCTGAGTTGGGGGATAGGCAGAGCAGCCACCCTGTCAAAAACCCTGCTTCAGTATTATGGCAAGTCTTTAGAGGCGTTGCCAGGTGTTGCCTACCCCGGTTCAAGGACAACCGCAGCACCTTAAATACCAAAACCGGATATAAATTTTAAAAAAAGACTAAGGACAGTGCAGACTAAATCATCAAATCAGTTACCGCGAGTTTAGTGAGTCAAGTCGTCTCTGAGTCGTCTGTACTGGAGATATGATCGTAAGGAGTCAACCAAAACAGGTAAAATTTATTTTCACCTGAGCATCGTAGAGAGGTGAAACAGTCCGTTGACGAAGATAAGTATCATGGCGACGAAGAACATGATAAAGAAGACAACGAGTCTCCACGTGTAGCACGAAGTGACGGCACACACTCCCTGAACCGCAATACTGTTTACGTCACTCACGTTTGTGCCCACGTCACCAATACAGCTGCAGTTGCCGTAATCCTAAATCATTAACAACGTTAAAATGATCACAAAAGTGAAACACGTGTACACAAAGCTCGCATAACAGTAGCTTGTCTGACGTGTCGGAGAGCGCCTTCAAGCGGTCACTAAAGACGCACCTGTTCTCGACTGCTGGGCGCCATTGAGATGTTTTCATGATTCTGGCGTCGGATATAAATATTCGTACTTACTTACTTACATACTTTCGGAATTTCAGAGTTATTAAACCCGTACGCATTCCGGAATGGGAGCGTTATAGCTGTGATTGGCAGTGTCAAAAGTTAGGTGATAATTTATTGTTGTCGCTTTTTACTTTACGCAGTTGTAGAATAGGAGAATAACAGCACTTCAAAGCTTTTGGCATTGCCAGCTAGACCCGTCATAACGAGATCAAGAAGCTCTGCTGTTGCAAAAAGGCCGCGCGATCCTTCGTGTCTGTCAGTAGTTAGCTTCGTTGCGTCAATAGTACAATACCTCAAGCGCAGTTTTAAAGTTTTTTTATTATTAGTTACTTCAGCTTCGGATTTACTAGTGCGTACAATTCGATTCTGTTCTGTTGTCTTCGGCGTAACGTCAAGCCTTGCTGTCATACATACGATCTATCGTGATTGTGTATAGTGCGAGAGCGCGCTTGGTCGTTCTCACGCTGAAGAACAATGGAGACGGTGACTTTATCGCGCGTGGCGCTTGGTGGTCTAATACCCGCAGTATACGACCAGCGATAGAAGTGTCACAACTTGCGAGACGGTGGCCGTCGTCCACCGGCGACCACGTTTACAACACCTCGCCTGTTGCAGCGTCAACAGCAGGCATATGCTCAGAATCGCGATTTCTGCCTACCCCACCTGCATTCGACGACCCCGTTAGGGGGGGGGGTCCTGTCGGAATATCGCCGTCCCGTTTGGTACGAAAAAACTAGAATGATATGGCTACCCGATGGTGAAAAAATTTCGAAGATATCTTTATTCGTTTTGACGCAACTCAGGAACGTGACAGACAGACAGACACCGCATGACGGCGTAGGCCGCGCTTATGCATCGCATCGCGCGGCAAAAAGGTTTCAGTTTTAGTTGCTTCATACTGTCATGGTTCTGTGCAGGCTACATCTGTGATCTAGATCCGGCTACGATAATAACGAAAAACAGCTGACATCAGCATATTTAACTTCATCACGTGACAATAATAATAGAGTATAGACAAATAACTGACGGTGTCTCCGAGTGAGTTGTGACAGCCTGCGTAGCAAGGCGAGAAGTAAGTAAGACCATCAGCGCCACAGACAGGTTCGAACCGTTCTATATCACAGGAACAGTCAAAATTGCATGTGCTCTTCGACGAGTTGTCGCCGTTTCTACAGCGAATATACAACAACTCAACTCAACTCAACACACGATACGATCAGACTTTCTGTATCGAGATCACTCTTGCGTATGTGGGTATATCTCTGCGTGCGTCTCTCTGCAATATCATAGTCGGTTTGCAGTTTTTGCTTTCCCTATGTCGCAAAAGAAAGTTTGTAGGAAATTTCATGAAGGAGTAGGCCCCTATATCAAAATTTTTGGAAAAATGTGCAGAATCCGAAAATCCATGGTGGCCCTCTGAGAGCTGTGCATGGGTCTACGGTTAGCTCCTAATTGAAAATCGTGGGTAAAGTTCACCCCAAACGTTTAAACGTATTGTCCGTTCTGTCAATATGCCACAATGCCCAGCCTCAATTGACACAAGAGCAATGGCATCACGTAAGGAAAACTGATATGGCAGATTTTTGGGTCCTAGGAATATTTATGAAATTTTTTTGGGAGGGGGGTAAATCTTACTCCTAATTCGTACAACAATAAAACCGCGTCGAGTAGCAATACAACTGCGTCAAAGATAAGCACAGCCATGACATAATGTGCTGTATGCAGGATATTTGGGATTATGATATATCGTAGAATCAAATAATTTTGAAAATGGCAACAACGATGTTTTGATGCAGTCATGGAACTAAACCTACGGTTAAGTTTTTAAGGAATGCGAAGTGGTTTTATACGCCAATTTCATTTCTTTGTGACCATTCAGCCCATGACATATTAGACTTAATTCATTTAAGTGCATTGTGTTTTGTGTTTATGGGCCATGCTGCCTGATTTAAAATAAATGATGATGATGATGATTGTATATAGATCGTGAGAAGGCATCAATCAACAAAAGTTTCATCAATATCTAAACTGCCAATCAGTGCTGTGAGCAGCTCACGTGGCGGTCTGTTGGTGAGATGATACATCAGCAAGCGGTGCCGTATCACATTGTACAGCAAGCATCAACAACATGCAAAGACAGGCGATACCGAGGAAACATTTTGCTCGAAGCTGATGTGCAATTGTGGGTTTTAGCCGCTTGACGATTATGCTGCCGATAATCAATCCTCCTGCAGCTCCCGGTACCGTGATGACACCTTCCCACAACACCAGCAACGTCAACAACAACCCATGTAAACCCGCAGAGGGAATTATTAGTTCAACTTCTCAGAATTTATAATAACCTGCAATATTTTTCTAGTGTATCAGTAGTTAATCAAGTTTCAGTTAATCGTTAAGTGTTTGTGTATATTTGCTAGACTTCTATCGCAGTTTTCTTGTATATACTGAACATGCTGCTGCTAGTGCTCTCGAGCCTTGTTGTCTGGCTCACTTAGTATTTGTTGTATCAGTTGTTTGTCTCCAGCACCATTGTCTTGGATATTGCCGTGACGTTTGGTGTGGAAAAACTAGATTGGTATGATTTCGGTCAATAGCTATCCATCGATGACTGTTAGTGCGAACAACAACTAAGACGCTGGATCGTGCAGTTGACCGCACAGACGGCAACGCAGTTGTGAATCATTGTGTATCACAACCAGCATGGACGACCATGACGAAGAGAAGTGAACAAAACAGAATTTAACTGTACGCAGTGGTAAATCTGAAGCGGAAATACGGCTTTTCGGTCGACATATTGTACAAGTGAACCTAGCTACAGACACGAAGCATCGCGCGGCCTCGCTGCGGCAGCAGGGCTACTCTTCTTTTACGAAATTTTAAAGTGAACTGCAGTCCAAGTCTCTAAGCTATTCGACTGTGCAAAAACTTGCCGGAAAGTTTAACTCTCTGCGTCGGGTTGACGGGTTCAACGACGTCACAGTCGACAGAGAGACGGATTTGCGACGTCATATGGCGAAGGTAAAGTAGTACTGTTTGCCTGAAATCGATGCTGACTTGGGCAAGACTTGTAGCCTTAGCCCTCAAGCGTCATCAGTAGGTCTACGATTATATTGCCTATGTCTGATTCGCTGCACTAAACGCAACAACCCAAAATACTGACCGTAGACGATGCCTGCCAAGGAAGCGGTCATGCCAAATTGTTGTTGGATGTACTTCACTCCAAACGCTATGAATCCGCTGACGATAATATCATCAAACGTGCCTTCCAGGACAAGAAACATGTATGGACCGTTGGTGATGAGAGACTTGGCAGTTTTCCACACTCCAGCGAGACCTTCTGCTCGCAGATCTAGTACAGGCTCGTGATAATCTAGCTGAGAGTCCGACGAATTGTTGGACGTTGATTTTTCACGATGATATTCTGAATGTACAAAATGCATTCATCTGTTTCTGCTGGCTACATACATGATACAGCAATGTAGTCTACGTGCCACATGCGAGATTGTTGAACCAAAAGTAAACAGTATTTTACCGTGTATAAAATGTAGTTGATGAACTGATGTGATAAATTTTTTGTTTGAAGTAGCTTTTGGTACCTATCTTAAAGTAAACATAGTCAGCATACGCGTATTGGAGTTAAGGTTTTTGCGACTTGCTACTGTACAGTTACCGTGGTGGGTGGTCGGACGGTTGTTGTCGACACTGTCACAGTTCAACAAGGTGTTCGCAGACAGCAACTTCAGTCCATTTACCTTATGACGTTCACCGAGTAGTAGATGGCGAACAGGCACCGAAGTTCTGGTGGGGTCTAAAATGCAGGTGGGATGTGAACAAGTCTTTATTCCAGAAATGAAAATTCACATGACCCTCGAAATGGTGCAACGAGTGTGAATGGGTATGATACAGCAGGTATTCATACATAGTAGATGTCAGTGTGCACGTATAATATCCTTATACGAGGCTCATGTACGTACAGTTGGTCCGTACGTATCAAACGTAGCCCTATACATAACGACCCTGAATACGCGTGCATACGCTTATTTCGGTTAACTAAGCTTACCTAACGTACTCTGTGTCTCAGATAAACTGCACTTTTTGCCGTGCAATGCTATGCATAGCGCGGCTATTGCCGGCATGCGGTGTCCGTCTGTCCGTCCGTCTGTCTGTCACGTTCGTGAGTTGCGCCAAAACGAATAAAAATATCTTCGAAATTTTTTCACCATCGGGTAGCCAAGCCATTCTAGCTTTTTTCATACCAAACGGGGTGGCGCAATTCCGACGGGAACCCCCTAACGGGGCGTCGAATGCAAGGGGGTATGAAAAAATGACGATTTTCGACCAATATCTCGCTCTATCTCAGAAACGGTTATAGTTAGATGGGCACATGCAGCGAGACAATTTGTAAGCATCGAATTCTCTTTCCATCCATACAACATTTAGCGTGATTGCCCC
>Ga0209149_1001773_pt1 | contig 11404 bp, 8 predicted proteins | sample WorMetTyACAVOLI2_FD_187423 | JGI IMG/M metagenome (GOLD analysis project Ga0209149, IMG submission 187423) | Marine gutless worms symbiont microbial communities from Max Planck institute for Marine Microbiology, Germany - Olavius algarvensis... ...
TTTAAATGAAAATTTCAGACTGTATAGCTAAAGGAATGCTGAATTTAGAGATCTGAAAATAATTTGTATTTTTGTTAAATATTCTTTGTTAGCAGTGATGTAAAAAGGACATTGTAAAAGTGCCATTACAGCAATGGAATTTACCATTGAAGATCACTATTTAAGTAAATGCTCATAAATAAATAAAAGGTGTGAAGCAAGCCGCTTTTTAAAGATGTTTCCTGATGCAGGAAAGAGTTGTAGCGGATTAAACACTTAACAGAGAAAACAACAGTACTGGCATCATTGATTCATGTTCGGGTTGTGGTCGACCAAACACTGCCCATCCAATTGCATTGATCAGCAAAGTTAAAGATCTCGACTAATTTTATTGATCTTCATCTTCTGTCAAAAAGCATCTTAAGCAATTGTCTTGCTGCACTTTTGTACTCAGTCACAACCGTTTAATGTAATGTTCATCTTCAGTAGTAAATCCCGTTGCTGTAGCGGCACTTTTACTAGCATCTTTTTTACATCACTGCTAATGAAGAATATTTAACAATAATACTAATTGTTTTCAGATATGTAAATTCAGCATTCCCTCAGTTATACTGTCTGAAATTTTCATTTGAATTGGCTAACAGTTCTAGAAGCTATGATGATGATGATGAAAATAAAATGGTTCCTTTTTTCCATTCACAGTGTACATTTGCTATGCCATGAGGTGTGGATGATCTTGTCATTCTCTAACTTTCTTTATAATTATTCTGATGTCACTGATGTATTTCTAGATATGCTTTTGCATTATTCTTAATGTCAGCAAAACTGTTGAAATGTCTGCCTGTTGTTGAGTACGGTCGGAAGCCAGTGCTGTCATTGTGTGTTTGTTAGATGCATCAGCAGTTCATGTCTGCTGCAAGTTATTGACAAGTTCCTCCAGCTGATAGAGCCGACAACTTATGTTTTCAGTCCTGTTGTGATTAAGGTCATTAGCTATCTCTACGCTGTGAGTATGGATGTCATTGTTCAGTCAGTCAGTCAAGTCATATTTACATGTATATGGCACCATAGGTCATTAATGAAACTGAGGCACTGTATTATATGCTGTGTCTCAAAAAAACTGCACTCATTTTGTTTGCAATAACTTCGTCGGATGACAACCGATTTCTATAATTTTTGGCACAGTGACATCTGAATAAATTTCCAACAGTATGAGGTATGTACAGCCCACCATGCCTAATGTGTGTTCCTACACTACCTTAGTGAAGAAAAATTGTCAAATATCGACATGTTGGACAACCAGTACTGGTTCTTGAGTCTGATTTTGAAATTTTTGCAGAAATGCACAAGAAGAAAATGCGAAAAACGCGTTGCGGTTTGGCACCACACCTACTTCTAAGTTCCTCTACCTTATAACACACCTGACAATTGATGCAAGGCAATCATTCACATGGTTAACGTGAAACTCAGATATGCTGCCGTACATCCATGTAACCAACCAATCAACGGCATTAGCCATACGTCAGTACGGCAATCCAGGGGTAGAGGAAGTATTAAGGTGGGAAGGATTTGTTGAAAAGGTAGGTTTTGAGCCTGGAGTGAAAGAGTGAAACAGTACTATGTGTATGAAATATGTGAACTGTTATCAGGTCAATAGACAATATGTGTTTTGATTGACTGTCAGAGATTGGTCAGGTGAAGGCCAAAGTCAGCAGATTGTCAAACATTTGACAGTTGTCAGGTCTTTGTGCGACAGTCAATTCTGCAAAACAGCGTGTGACCAAATTCCGCTGAATCACAGTCAACCGTCATAATTCGTCGCGTGATGCCATAATTTGTTGCTACCGAAGTTGACACTTTGTTTATGTGCTTCAATTCTTTACACTGCTCGGTTTGCAACAGAATTTATCAGCTGTGAGCCTGTGATGGAGATGTGTTGTTTACTGTAGATGTCTGACGTGGAAGCTTCTGACCAAACTGAACTCCGAGGTCTGTCGTTTATCAAATTCAGTAATTAATGTTAGTGATTAAAATAAAGCATTTCAGTGTTCTCTTGTATTTCAACTAATCAAACTTGTATTCATTCCAAATGTTCACTTAACCACTTTTACAATGATTAATGGTGAATGCAAAAACCATACTTTATAGCTCCCCAGACATAAATAACACAAGTAATATCAGGCACAGGAAACCTCGCCCCACATCACACTGCATGGTGCTGCCACCTGGTGAATTTAGCAGCGTAAGCACACAGCCATTGCCAGATCATGCTAAAAGTTTCATGACGATAAGAGTTTAGCTGTTTTCACACAGTGTTGATATGGTTAAAATAAGAAAAGTTGCAAATTACAAATATCGGAGATCAAAAACAATGTCTCGTAGTTGCAATGCTGCACTACAGTGCTGTTCTAATGATGACTGTCAGTGTCAGTAGCTTCAACAGGAAAAAGTGAAATTTCAACTCGATTGAAAATCTCCCTCTGCATTTGCAACAAGAATTAGGCAAGTATAAGGGAAGTGCGGGTTCTTGTCTTTGGGTTTTTCATGTTGCTTTCAGCTGTTTCCCCGGGTTCTCCTTAGTATTAGATCCCAGAAGTAGACTGGGAGGCCTGGGAGGGAACATTAAGAGTGCTTGTGACAATTTGAAGACAATAAAGGTGGTGTAATTGGGTTAATGTTTCTGAGAGTTCTAGTGCCGGCTTACCTGGGTTGTCCTGGATAAAGGGCCATGAAACGTGGTTATCAATCAGCGAATGGAAACCATGTGTTTGCAAAATTGTGAGCAGCACTGTTGGAGCTCGTGCATTAACTTACTGTTATAATGTTTTCTGCTAAGACTGCATACATTTCTGATTTGAATGTTGTTTTAGGTCTCGTTGTGATTAAAAACATTTAATAGCGAACTTCTCAAAAAGTAACCATTTATAATGCGCACAAAGTCAGCAATGATACTGAATCGGACAGAATCCAGTTTGTATGTTATTTAATTATAAGCGACTGATTTGTAACCATTTTTAACCATTGTCTAAAATAGTTTAAAATGTTAATGTCATGCACTTTCCTGTCAGACAGTCATTATCACATTATAAGTCCGGAATTCGTGTATCGTGTTATACTGTAAAAGAAGTTTGAGGCAGTTTACAGTGCCAACATGCAGATGATATAACATATTAATCATAATTTGCACACCTCTAAAGGTTGTAACAGGATGCTTACAGTCGTTAAAGTCAAAAAAGAAGACACGGAGGGAACGGCATTCCCCACGTTCCTCTCACTTTAGCCACTGCAAGCAATTATATGAACAAAAGCAAATTCTGTAGGTAGTGTACTATATATCCATGTTCTGAAATGTGCAGGTTTGGCAGTGCTGGAAGCTGGCATTAGACAGTGTCCAAATGTGGAGCTATGGTGTGACAATTCTCCACAGTATATGAAGTGGATATTCTCTCGGCCATTACTTCACTCTGTCTGTGGCAAGGCCGTGGTAGGTTATGAATTTAACTGTTGCTATCACATACACAAATTTTCGGCTTTTATTGAGCCCCAGTTTATTGATGCTCACCTCACCATTGGTCAGACTTGGTGCTGTGAAGACTCCCGAAGGAAATATGAAACGGTGTGCACATATATAACACGCTGAAAAATGGCATGTTATATTGCACATGATTAACAATAAAAAAACTTTCATTTCATTGGAAATTGGAATGGCTATTTGCTATGTGATGTAGTGTTGCTGTAAATTGATTCAGGTGATTTGATTTTGTACTTTTCATTTCGTACTTCTCTATGGAATGGCTATTTACTACATTATTTAATAATGCTGTATTTGATTCACGTGATTTGATTTTGTCTCTTGTCAAACTGTTGATTTAGTACTTTACAGATTGTTAACTATTTATTAAGCAGTTTACTAACTATATGTTGTCAGTGACAACAGTAATAACCGTAAACTGTTCTGTTTTATGTATGAAGTGAGAGGTTTGTCATACATCAGTGGACTTTTTGTCACACATCATTGCACTTATTATAGTCCTCGAGGATCATGTAATGTGATGTAATATAAAAAAGAACATTAGGGTGACGGTATAGTCAGAAGACTGCAAGGTCACTTAAAACAGCCATGGTATTACAGTAAAAGCCTTTGCCCGTGATATCAAGTTATACTTGCAAATAATAAACGACGATTTCTGTACCCAGCCGGCACAGCATGGTTTATCGGTAGTTTATAATTGGTTTAGAATACGTTAAAACGGACATAAACGTTAAGTTCTAAATGTTATGTAAACGTTTATCGCTATAGTTTAAATCTAAATGTTTAGATTTAAACTAGCGATAAACGTTTACGTGACGTTTAGAAGAGGTTAAGTAAACGTTTTAACTAAAACTAAACGTTTGATAAACAGACATTCTGAACGTATTCTAAATGCAATCATAAACGTTATAAAAACGTTTACTAAACGTGTGCCGCTGGGTGAGATGCAACAAGCTTTTAGACTTACTACAAATATGATGACAATGGTGATGACGATGACACTGAAGATGACGAGGATGGTGATGATGACGAGGACGAGACATGACGATGACGACAACGATGATATTAATCTTTTGATTTTGCAGCTTGTGCACTTTGTTGTAAATGGGATGACAGCAGAGGTGCAGTGTTTAGCTTCTGAAAACTTGGATTGCCTCAGAACACTTCTCGTAAGTACGGAGTATTGTCTAGTGGAATGATACTGGCCATTGGAAATTTGTCGAGTTGATTGCACGTATCACATTAGACCCGAATATTTTGATGAGATGGCCACATCTGAGAGCTGATATTGGTGCAGTGGTGCTATATATATATATTTAAAAAAATTTCGTTACATTCTTTATTGAGCTGAGCCTGATGCACTTCACTTGGTTGACTATTGTCCTTCAGTATCAAAATACAGCAAAGTTGGTTGGTTGGGTCATCTAATGCATCAGATTGTCCCAGAAATGACCTATAATGTGTCAAGTGGGACGTTAAACCCTACTGTACTGTCAGCAGACCATAGTGATATTATTATTCTGTGTTCAGGTACTTGATTTGTGCAGTTTCTATTCATAGGCGGTAAATGTATGCAAACATTTAACTGAGAAGACAAAAACATTTGAAGACTGCAATTCAAATGTGGTCTAAAGAAACGGCTTTGCAGCATGCATACTGGTTGGTATATGTCTATAATGTATAATAATGAATAGCCAGCATTTTCTGTCAGTAAGTAATGGTGAATATATGCAATTATTCCACTAAGCAAATCAAGAACTGGACATTATGGATAACATAACATAACATTTATTGTTATTTGGCAGCCAAAGGCTGGATTAAGATGTGAACACTTCAGAAACGCATGTATAGCCACATATGCATACATTTTAGGCTCCTAGATAGTTTGTGTGTCTAAAAAGCATACGTACACTAATATAAATACTGCAGTCTTCTGTGAAGAAAGCATTATGCGATGTTTAACTCAAAACATTATGGATTTTTGAACATTTACTTCAGATTGTGCAGAAGAAATCTTGTGCACGTCACAAGAAATCTTGTGAACTTTCTGGTGAAGTGTGTAGTTGAGTGGTTAACTATATGTTCAGACTTTGCTCACATCGGCAGAAGATCACACGCTTGTATCTCGACTCATCAGCATTGTTAAGCACATTGCAGGCTTACATCAGGTATAACTTGGTGCATTTTTCATAAAATATTAGCCGGTGCTATTTTACTGTAATTTTTTTTGGTGAAATTATCTCCGTAATCGTAGAGGTCCATTTTTGCGATACAGTGCATGATGCTGCCACCTGGTGAATTTAACAGCCAAGAGTCCACTGCACTGCCATGTGGAATGCTTTGACACTCTGGCAGTGTGTCAGGAAAGATGCAGTTCCAACAACTTCCATATGTTTTCTTGGAGACCTTTGGAAACCCAGCCTCATGAAATGGCTGCAGAAAATGCTCGTTAGTTAACAGTAGCTGAGAGTATTGATGATTCTGTATATTTTGGAGATAAATGTAAGATTAAAAATAAATTAAAAATGCAATGCTAGTAACTGTATACCAGTCACTGTGCACTTTTCCTCGCTTTTTCTGCTTTTTTGTATGTAAGATGTTTCACGTTAAAGTACAGACATTGCTGGTGAAAAGGTACATTGCAGTTGTGTAATGCAGTTAACACAGAGTCACAACAGTGAGAAAACAGATCGTATTAATACAGGCCTGCATGTAATATGCTCCATTATTACTGCTGTGTAATTGTTATTGGATGGTGACCATGTGATGTAACTTCTGTTATGCATTTGTTGGTTTAGCCAAATTCAACAAGCGGTTGTCTGGCTTTCCTGGAAGGTTTTCTGCCAGATTTAACTCAGAAAATGTTCCTCATATCCGACATGCAAGACGTTTCAGGTTTGAGGAGTTCGTCTGTTTATCACTGGAAATTCAATCTTTGAAATAGTTTGTCAGAAATTTGTGTAAAAGCTGAGAAATTTGCACACACGTAACGGATATTCTGTGCTTACGTTGTTTGTTGTTGTTGCTTCAGTATGCAGTGTTGCTGCGCTTCTCCAGTGTCTGACTCTGATTCGACAGCATCCGCTGACCACTGCTGATGTCACCGTACAAGATCTCAAGATTGCCGATTATGGTAATTTTTGTGTAGAACTTCTGAGTAGGGATGAGCAGTCTGTGCAGTGTGATCGTTCAGGATATATCTTGTTGTAACAACAACAATAACAGATGTTTCATGGCCCTTTATCCAGGACAACCCAGGTAAGCCGGCACTAGAACTCTCAGAAACATTGACCCAATTACACCACCTTTATTGTCTTCAAATTGTCACAAGCACTCAACGTTCCCTCCCAGGCCTCGCTGTCTACTTCTGGGATCTAATACTAAGGAGAACCCGGGGAAACGGCTGAAAGCAACATGAAAAACCTGAAGACAAGAACCCACACTTCCCAGGCTTTCCCTTCTCAACATTATGAACCCACATGGACTCAACATTATGAACCCACACGGACTCCACCATCTTCCTCTTCTTCTCAACTCTCTCTCTGTTCCATGACACAACCTTGAATTTGGCTCGCTTGCATTTCGAATCTCGGCACCAAAAATATGGAACTTATTGCCTGCTATTATCCGTAATTCTCCATCAATCCCTACATTTCGCCGGCATCTAAAACACATTATTTTCAGTCAGCCTATGCTAACCCCTAATGACCACCCACTCCCAACCCCTGATTCTTTATAGACGTCGGCGCTTTATAAATCATTTACTTACTTACTTACTTACTCCCTTATACTTGCCTAATTCTTGTTGCAAATGCAGAGGGAGATTTTCAATTGAGTTGAAATTTCACTTTTTCCTGTTGACAGTCATCATTAGAACAGCACTGTAGTGCAGCATTGCAACTCCGAGACGTTGTTTTTGATCTCCGATATTTGTAATTTGCAACTTTGCTTATTTTAACCATATCAACACTGTGTGAAAACAGCTAAACTCTATCATCATGAAACTTTTAGCATGATCCAGCAATGACTGGGCTTACGCTGCGAAATTCACCAGATGGCAGCACCATGCAGTGTGATGTGGGGCGAGGTTTCCTGTACCTGATATTACTTGTCTTATTTATGTTTTGGGAGCTATAAAGTATGTTTTTGCATTTACCGTTGATCACTGTAAAGTGGTTAAGTGAAAATTTTGGAATGAATACAAGTTTAATTAGTTGAAATACAAGAGAACACTGAACTGCTTTATTTTTGGTATTTCATGAATGTGTCGTTTCTGTTCAAATGTGTTTGTTACTTAGTTGGATGCAGGTACTTGTACATTTATGTTAGAAATGTGAATACGAGATGTGATCGTGTTTCAGTTTGGAGCATACTGAGGCAGAGACCTTCGTCAGATGAGAATGATGCAGTTACTTGTCTTCATAACGCTGGACTGGCACTGGTCAACAGTATCCTGGTTCAGTCCATTCATCGCTGTGATTGCCGACGTCAGTACTGCGTGTCGTTGTTTCGCTGGTGTCACTTCTATAGCTAGTAATACTGCTGTTCTCATTAACACATTGCAGCAACACTTCGTGATGACTTACACTGGCTGCCTGTCCATCAGCGAATAACGTACAAGCTGTGTACCATTGTTTACAAGTGTCTACACGGGGGCAGCTCCATCTTATCTGACAGAAATGTGTATTCCGGTTGGTGCTGGCTAGCACTGGCCTTCGTTGTCTTCGTTCAGCAGCGCGTGGAGATCTCACGGTGCCCAGAACAAGAACGATAACATATGGATCATGCCATTTTCCAGTCTCCGGACCATGTGTCTGGTATGATCTGCCACCGACTTTGCGTTCATCATCTACCATACTTGGACAGTTCCAGAGCAGACTAGAGACAACACTATTTTGCTTGGCCTACGGGATGTGACTTCGCGTTTTTGTCACTGTTTAGGCCGTTAGAATAGCACCTTGTAAATGTTCTAACTTACTTACTTACTTCTCACTTGTGCTGTTTTACTGTTTGACATTTGCCGTTACACTGTTCATCCAATATAGTCTCTCAGGTAAGTGGGTGCTGTACAAGTACGTTTATAGTGATGATGATGATGACGACAGTAGTAGTAGCAACAAAATACTAACTAGAGTATGAAACCATTGCGGTTGGATCACGCCAGACACGACGCTGCGTCTCCAATGGTTTGATTATTTTGCCGACTCACTGGAATAAAAACCATGACAGAATACTCACAACATGAAAACTGAACTGTTTGAGCGTTCTTACAACTGACACCGCACCTGTCAAACGACTTCACTGCTGCGTGACTCGCTTTCACTTTCCCGCAGCTTTTTTGCTGTGGCGGCAACCTTGAAGTCTATCGACTATAATGTTGCTATGACATTCATTCTTAATAATAATAATAACATCTTACATGGTGGTCCACAATACAAGAACCACTTGTTTGTTTGTTCTCACGCACAAACAATACAAGTTTTTATTGCCACTGATAGTAATAATAATAGGTAATAGCTCGTACTGATGATAATGATAATAGTAATGAGTCTATTGTGAGGTGTGTATGGTGGCTAATTGACTCTGTAGTGACAACACTGTTGATGGGCAATGGCGGACTGTGCAGTTACTTGGAAGACGTGTTGACGGCCAAGCGACATCCTGTTAGCAATCAGGCGATGTTTTGTGTGTCGCTTCTTATTTACTCAGCCGCACTGTTGTCACCGTCGGTGAGTGGTACGTTGTTATACACTAAGTGCTGGTTATGGTACAATACGATAAGTTTTACATGCGATAAACAACTGGCCGGTAACCAGCTTAGTCTACCCCATGGAACCAAACAGAAAAATAACAAAAAAAGTGAAATAAAACCAATGAACATGATAAGTCCGGTTTATTTTGATAACCTATGAAGGCAGTCTGGGGAGGCTGAGGTATACCAGAGTCTGTTATGGTGGGAAGGCTTTCTGGAAAAGGTACATTTTCAGCTTGGAATGAAAGAGTGAGGGAGTAGTGGATGCTGAGAGTAGTAAAGTCTATAAAGAGATCAGTTGGAATCTCATTATTTTACTAATGAATTAACTGATTTTGCTGCAAATTGGCACAAATGATCCATGTGGCAAGAGCGTGAAATGTCGGGTCAGAGGGTTAAAGGTCAAGGTCATAGGAGGCCTGGGGGAGGCATCATTGTCCACCCACTTGGATGGAGCTGGCTTTCTAATTAAATGTGTAATTTCAGTTTGTTGGAAATTTACCTCTCTTTTAGCAGAGAAAGAATTTTTAAAATCCGTCAAGAATTGACAAAGTTATCGCCATGAGTTTGGTGTACTACTTTTTTGGGGATACAGTGTATGTGCATTACGCACAAAATTGTGGAACAGATTTTTGAAATTTTGATTTTAAAATCTTTGGCAAATTTTTTTTAAATTTTACATTTGGCTTTAGTCTCTGGCACAGCAGCCGCAGAGCTCTCTAAGCTAACAGGCCTCTGTAGTTCGTTTATATCGTGGTCCTTCTTTTGTTTTCTGTATAGGTTACTGTGAAAATTCGTCTGCAATGGAAGCAGATGTCTGTTGTAAGAGGCAGTTCCGTAGCAATAGCAGCCAAGCTGTCGTACTGGTCTGCAGTTATGTATAATCTTCATCTGAGTGCCAGCGGCTGTGTAGAGACTGACAGAGAACTGTTGACAGGGAGCAGGTCGCCACTATCCATCGATACGAACCAAATCAGATGTCTCTACTTCTCACTTCTTCAGTGCTTGCTTCAGGTTGGAGAAAAACACTTCCTACAGAAAGCAGTTTCGTGAAAAAATATGTGACTCTCTAAAAGTACTTGAAATTTGCATTGGAGTATGTGTAAAGGTAGAGAGGAACATTTTGGTGTTATGTTACAGTTCAGCAGGCAAAGAGTATTAAATAACAACACATTGATTGGTTCGTGTTTTTTATCATTTAAAGCATGAGTTTTGAGGATCGTCGTCCGTGATTTGCGAAATCCAGCCAATCTGTGTTATTGAAACGGCAAATTTATTATAATCCGTGGCTCAGTGGTTAATGCAGTGTATGTTTGACGCCCCTGAATTTGATTTACACTGAGATATTTATGACTCACCAATGTAATCAGACAGGGTATCCAGGCAAAATTGCTCCAGTGCTCCAGAAAAGTCCAATCTTATATTACTGATAGCCATAACTGATCTCTCAAATGGGGTATGGCACTAAATAGCGTTTTTGTGCTGATGTGCCGTTAAGAAACTACACACTTTCAAATGGGGAGTGCACAGTAAAAATATATATATTTACAATGTAAGATTTGTACATTCATTTTAGTTGATTGTCTGTTAATTGTTAAAACCATGCAATGTGCAGGACAGTGAAGTTATTCAGCTTGCCGCTCTTACATGCTTACAAGTGATGACGACGTTATATTTACAAAGAGATGAGGTGCTTTGTACGTATGGAGTGCATGGTTGTTTTATGTTGTAGAACTTAGTCTGTTCATCTGTATGTTACATTGTCGATACTGTTTGGACACTTTACTAAACTACTCAAACATCTACTTCTCTGACTACTTGAAAACATTCATTAGGTTGGTAATTCAAATAATTTACGTACAATTTCAGGTTTTGTTATAGAATATTGTTTTAGTACTTCTCTGACTGTAATACTTTTTGTGGATTTTTTATTCAAGCAGGAAAAATGAGAACAGTGAGTTTGGTGACTTAGGGCGCGTTGCAGGAACGCTCGGTTAACCGCGCGGTTAGCTAACCGACGGTTAGCTGTGACTGGGCGGTTAACTCGGTGTCGCGTTGCAAGAAGCTCGGTCAACTGACCATTTGGTTAACTGTCCGTTATGCAGTGACCGACCTGTTAACCTAGAAACGTAGCGCGTGAT
>Ga0209149_1001774_pt1 | contig 11404 bp, 4 predicted proteins | sample WorMetTyACAVOLI2_FD_187423 | JGI IMG/M metagenome (GOLD analysis project Ga0209149, IMG submission 187423) | Marine gutless worms symbiont microbial communities from Max Planck institute for Marine Microbiology, Germany - Olavius algarvensis... ...
CGCGCAAATATATCGTTCCGCACGCATAGGAAATATCGCGATAAAAATACGATACGATAATTCTGAAATGTCGCGATAAATATCGTAACTACGATAATCGTAACAGCACTAGCTGTATTCCCACATTTATGCCCCAATAAACGTGAAATTTGGCTTATCGGGGCAACATGTCGCCCCTGCGGGGCGAAAAACCCATTTTTGGGCCAGTGAGTAAAACCAATACCGGCATGGCGGCACTACGCGCGACCTACGATTCAGACCATACTTGGCATGGTGATAGAGGAGGTCCGTCCCATTTTTGCACCCCCCCCCTAACTTTTTTCATCTGATTAGTAGTTTCGCCACTAGGGGCTGTTGAAAATTTGTGGGAAAATGCTTATAACTTGGGTGTTTGTATCTCGAAAGTGACCAAACTAAAAACTTAAAAGCTACCTATAGACGCGTACAAACGCTGAGAATTTCGTAAAAATATTGCAAACGAGTCGTCCCTGAGGTACAAATTTCTGGCCAAAATTCGAAATTCTGACAGTTTTGGGGGCTGTATTCCCACATTTTTGCCCCGATAAACGTGAAATTTGGCACGGGGAGCGAACCTGTGGTCCACTCACCCGTGCCAAATTTCACGTTTATCGGGGCAACGTGTCGCCCCTGCGGAGCGAAAAAGCGGGGCGAAAAACCCATTTTTGGACCACTTAGTAAAAACAATACCGGCATGGCTGCGCTATGCGCAGGCCTGTCGGTAATGAATATTTATCTACTTCACCCATCCCAGCAGTGGGACACAGTTACAACTTTGCCGGAGGGAGAATCTCGTCTAATGGAACAACGGCGGCTTGCAGCTAGTGCATGATGTGCACGTGCATAATTATGTAGTTTCACCGGGCATCGAAAAGATCCGTCATGCATTCCCAGTATGCTTTGCGTCGACATATTGTTTTATAAACTCACCAGGTAACTCTCACCAGGTGCGGTAATTTTGATTTAAGTAAGAAATTTCTCATGTTTTACGAAACCTGTGCGTTCATGCTCCCGGATAATGTTTTATAAAATGCTGTTTGATAGATTCGTCGACTTTAGTTTTTGTACACTGTCCTTGACATGCCTGAACAAATTCGGATCGTATGTTTGAAGCATGATGCTGTGCTGCGTTTTGTCAACAGCAGCAAAGCTATAGCTTGATGTCCAAAACACAGCACAGAACCTGGGCTGCCGGTACAGTGTTTCCTTGTAATCAGCCTACTGGCTAATAACGTGGTTGAATGATTAGTGAAAGATATCTGACTGGTTGCAACAGTGATACGTGTACAGATAATCTTATCAGAGTTTCTACTGAAGAGCGGTAGGGGCTTGAGTTTGTACTGAACAGCAGTAGGGGCTTGATCAGTGGTAATAAGATACGGTCTTTCTAGGTGGTGGACAACTGTAGTGTGATATGACTTGGCATTACATCAGGAATTGTCTACATTTTACAGTTCTCAGTATAAACCAAGGTCACAGTGGTCAGTGTAAAGCAAAGTAAGACATGTGATAGTTAGCAGCTGCAACTTTCTGCTGCCTGCAAAACTTTTTGAAATGCATTCTTTTGTGACATATAAAAAGGAGAATCTCAGTCAACACTAACGTGAATCCTTAACTTTACACTAGGTATCATCAATCAATCAATCAAAATAAATTTGTATAGCGCCATGCATCGCAAGCGAATCAGAGGCGCAAAAAATCATCGCTGAATCAGTGTAGTACACTATATTGACTTTGCATTGATGATTTGTCACCTGTTTATGGCATTGTCATTGTCTCAGTAGTAGTAGTAGTAGTTGTTGTAGTTGTAGTAGTAGTCGTCGTCGTCGATGATTTATTGTTTTTATTGTATTATAGCTTCATTTTGTTTTTAGGCTCGTTTTCTTCTGTGTGTGTGTGTGTGTGTGTGTGTGTTTATGGTGATCAGCAGAGCATATTAACAGTGACATCATAAGTTTGTCATCTCTTTATGCCGCAACCTGTCACCTGGCTTCCTGTCTGCTAGTCCCTTTTACGGCAGCTGAACACTGACATGCAGTGCACATTGTTGGGGCACGGGCCACTAAGCCCTGTCCTTTATGATGTTTGATGCCACATTCTCCCAGGCCAGATCTTAATCTTATTGCTGCATAGCAAACTGACAGCAGTAATCTGATTGCTATCAGATACATGGCATATCTCAAGGTTACATTTATACAGGGATGTTAACGAGGCCAACTTGGCACGAGGCCGAGGCCAGAGAGAGTGAGGCCAAGGCCAAGGCCAAAGAAATTTTTTGAGGCCGAGGCCAAAATGTGTAACTGTTTAAGTCACGTCAGTCGTTGCACTTCAGAAACATGAGTTTCTCCAGTAAATAAATGTCGCTGACTAGATTATAAACATTAATTAATGTCATGTTCGAGGCCAATTTCTACGAGGCCGAGGCCAGATGCCATGAGGCTGAGGCCAGATACTACGAGGCCTAGGCCGAATAATTTGGCCTCAAGGCCACACAGGCCTCGAGGCCTTAACATTCCTGCATTTATAGCCAATTCTATAGTGCCAAACTTGGACAGTCATTATTTGATGTCCTGTTAGATGTGACATGGTGGGAGGGCTCATATGGGCTTACAGCTTCCCACATAGCCACTGCTGCAGTGAATGACATTTTCAGTTTTACTGCTGTCATTACTGTACACTCTACTGTTATGAGTAATATGATACAATCATTTTGCAGTAGAACTTGGCGCATACATTGAGTGGAAATTTAATCCGTCCTGGACTTTGATATACGATGCTCGAATTTATTGCCGATGTTTGTTTAACTGAACATTGATTAACGTCCCTAATAAAGATGTAGCTTAACAACTGACCACCTTTACAATACCTGTCTATTTCCCTTTGAGTGTGTTGTGCTATTTTATGCGGGCTACATTGTGTGAACTTGCAGGGATACAGAAATGCTGTTGGCAGTCCTTTGGATCTGAGGATAATTCAGCAGAAGCTGGAATCTTGTGAATATCACAAAGCCGATGAATGTCTCAATGACTTGGATGCAATGTTCAGTGGATGCAGAGAGTACTTTAAACCAGGCAGTGTAAGAAGTTCAAATTTGTATGTCTTAGGTTGTGCTTATGTGATTGGGAAGTAAAAGCTTTCAAACCATTGAAGTGCCAGTATCATGCAGTGTATGTAGTACAGTACAATAGTAATTTAGTAATACATTGGCAGTAGAAACAGTAGCACTTCACGTGTCTTTAGTTGATGCTAACATTTACCACATTTGTTTGAATTTGAATTACGGGACAAGTTACTGCATCTCATGCTCACTGTGTTGTGCTATTATGCTACTATGCGGCGAAGTAGTACCATATATACTTTCGTATGAACTGAGCATTTTTCCAAATTTTTATACTAAAAATGTGGCAGTCATCTTATGTGCAGGTCAGAAAAAGTGGACTGTCATGAAGTCCGTGAACATAATTTACGTAAATTGTTGCTCAATAATGGTTTTATTATTGTTGAATGTAGATGCAAGATTCACTGATGCATGGCACGGTGGCATTTGGTGATAGTGACAGGCGGTCTGCGCACACATGCTGTAACCTATTCCCGACCGTCAAATGTTGATGACACTCGACGGTCCATCGGTGATTGATGCCAAGGCTAGATATTCGTCACTGAGGCCAAAGTTATATATGGAATCATGGAATCATTGGGAGTCCAGTAGATAGAAGCATACAATCAGCGACGGAACTGTTGCCATTGAAAAGGCGGCGGGAGTGTTGCACATACTTTTAACTCCCTCCCCCCCTCGTTTGGTGGATATGTATATTGCTGGTGCATTTGTTTAGTTTATGTTTTTACGTAGTCTATTTTATACATTTTTACAGTTGTGTAATTTAGTCTCTGCTAGCTTTACAAAAACAATATAATATTTGTAGCCCATATATCTGGCTGCACACGGGCTGGAAACACTGTTTCTGAGGAAGCTAAAGACACTTCCACAAGTGGTGAGATATTAACTGTGTTATTATAAGATCTATGGTGGTCTTAATTGTTATGAGGGTTTTTGTGATCTCATCACAACTCAGTTATGTAGTTCAGCCAGTAAGTTGTGAAACAGAGGTTATTCTGTGAAATGTATTTTAACTGATTACTATAACTAACTGCAGATGCAACTGTAACAGCTAGTCTACAGTAATAACTGCAAGTACAACTAAATTACAGCTGCAACTACTATTACAACTGCATTGCAACTGAGCTATAACTGCAGCGTTTAGAGCGAGAAGCATCTGTAACATGTGTTTGACTATGTTACTTCATAACAGTGAAGTTTGACGTGAAGCTAACGGACCTGGGACACCCTCCCCTCGCCTAATTTTGTAAAAAAAAATCACTCAAAAATTGCTCGAGTGGCCTGCCGATATTGCATTGCCTCGCGGAAGTGATGCATATTGATTTCTAGTTGACATTTATCTTTTCACATAACCTAAAAATCTAAGATGGCGGCAGCCACCATCTTGGAGTTTCAGGTTATGTGAATTTGACCATTACGGCGTATTGATAGTGTGGTATTTGAGCTCTGTACCAAATTTGGTTCGAGTATATATTATAGTCACTGAGATTGGTGCACTTATGATTCTGACTTTCATTTTATGATGTCACTCAAACTAACTTCCAGTTTTGACTTTTGCTCACGTGGTTATCTCCGCATGGCCGTAATGCATGTCCCATAAAATTTGGTGCAGATATCTATTCAGTCCGGAGTTATTGACATTTTTCCTAAATCCAAGATGGCGGCAACCGCCATCTTGAATTTTCAGGTTATGTGAATTCAGCTATTCCGGCGTGTTGATAGTGTGGTATTTGTGTTCTGTACCAAATTTGGTTCAAATAGCTGTTATAGTCACCGAGATCGACACACTTATCCTTCAGACCTTCATTTGATGACCTCATGCGAATGAACTTCGGTTTTGACTTTTGGTCACGTGATCATCTCCACATAGCCATGATGCATCTTCCCATAAAATTTGGTGCAGATATCTTTATTCAGTCTGGAGTTATTAACATTTTTCTGAAATTTAAGATGGCCGCAGCCGCCAACTTGGATTTTCAGGTTATGTGAATTCGGCTATTCCGGCGTGTTGATAGTGTGGTATTTGTGTTCTGTACCAGATTGGTTCAAATATCTGTTATAGTCACTGAGATCGATGCACTTATCCTTCAGACCTTCATTTGATGATGTCACGTGAATCGACTTCCGGTTTCGAGTTTTATTCATGTGCTCATCTCTGCATGGCCGTGATGCATCTTCCCATAAAATTTGGTGCAGATATCTTTATCCAATCCAGAGTTAGTGACATTTTTCCAAAATTAAAGATGGCGGCGGTCGCCGTCTTGGATTTGTTGGGGGAGCTATGGGACAACCCACGAAGGCGCATTCGTGGTGCGTACTCCTTGTAAAAATTTTGTCATGATCGGCTAGGTAGTTTTCAAGTTATAAGGATTTGAATTTTTTGTCATTTAGGCTTGAAAGTCCTATTCATGCCCCCAAATTTCAGTTTTTGGGGTTTTACCCCCAACTATTTAGGGACATATCGTTCAGACCCCCAAAAGGCACATCCTTGCGTGATTTCACGTCTTTTGAGCTATCGCTCGTAATAATCCATCAACCGGTCTGACCTGTGCGCGAGTCTCAAAACGAAGGTATAAATGAATATAAAGGCACAAAAACGTTATATTTTACCCATTTCCCCAGAAGCCCCCAGTGGATGGATTTGTACCAAATTTGGTTTAGGGGGTCCTCTCACGGATGTAATCAATTGTGCAGAATTTTGTGGCAATGGCTCAGGGGTTGCGATTGTGTTGGGGGTCAAAATTTGCCATTTCCCATTGACTTGGCCTGTCGCCAATAACACAGTGCTGGCGCTACCGCACAGCCTGTGATTAGATTCCTTTCTGTTATACGTTGAGGCTTCTTATCATAAACACTTTGTCATCAGTCTCCCGCCATCAACAACCTCCATTGCTTACTGCTACCAGCGATAAGTGCAACTGGTGCAACATGCCATGGTCCGACACATGTGTGTGTATTGCGCTTGGCTGTCAAACCGTTGACAACACACGATGAAGCCAGATATTGGCCGAGAATGGCGATTGTTGTTTTCTCCAGCTGCATTCAATGCCCTAGTTAGGGGGTTCCCATCAGCCAACCGAGTTGCCATGTTGTGGCCCCAATCGTCTGGAACATGCTTTCGTCACAGCTCCGCTCATCATCCATAAGTCGTGGACAGTTTAGAACTGGGTTGAAAACCCATCTCTTCATACAGGCCTATGGACACCTCTGAAAACTTTTGTTGAAGATCGTATTAGTTTACATTTACATCACATTAAAAAATTTTGAAGGTATGTTTACTTGTATCGACGGAATACACGAACGTCACTGACAGATGGACGGACAGACACCACACGACGGCATAGGCCACACTTATGCATAGCATTGCATGGCAAAAACGATGCATCGACAATGGTATTGAGATCATGTTATTTAATTTGTCAGGTGACTGCACTGTGCAATGTGGTGCAGAGCAAGGTTAACTGTGCCTGGTGCACCACTTGTTGCATTGTGCATTTGAAGTGTATCTAGTGGGTAATGTGGATGTGAAGGATGAAGTGAAGCAGCCTCCACCACCAACCTGGAAGCTTCGACCACGCGGAGCTATGTCTTCATTGAACAACAATTCTAACACAGGAGATAGTACTTCCAGTACGTCTATTTCTGTTTGTACAGCATCGCTGAGTATGTTTGATCACAGTGGTGCTGTAAGCTGTACTGCAGTTGGTGAAATGATGGATACTGCTTTTATTGACGCTGTTGATACGGTGCGGCCTAAAACAAGCAATGTTACTGCAGCGGCATCTACTGCTACAGGTGCTGCTTTTGACAGTCACGCGTCCACTTGCGTTTCAACCAGTGATGGTGCAGATACCATGGCTGTCAGTACTTGTACCATGTCTGCTACTTCAGGGCACATGACGAAGTCAGCAACTATTGCTTGCACTACTACCACAGATGTCGGCAATACGATTTCAGGTCTTCCGCCGTTATTTGTCAGCACTCGTCGTCACGACTTTTTTCATTCAGAATCATTGTCGTTATCTGGTAAATTACAGATTAGTAGCAGATTGCCGAGCAAGGTGCATCTGCCAGTCACAGTTTCAAGCACATCGTCATCACAGATAGCTCCAACTCTCACTGGAGGTAAAACTTGACGTAGATCGTAGATCATAGATCATCGTCCTTTGATATTTGTTGTCATCTGTTAATATTGTATACTGTACTGTCCTCGGTGCAATTGGTTGGGTGCAAGTAAGGGCGAATAGCACGCTGGCAGTTTCTACAATTTTCTTGCAAAGATTCGGGGAATTACAAGCTAACCTACAGGTAGTTAACACTGGGAAATGGTCGTGTGGGTGTTTTTTACATACAATACCCAGTCCCTGGAACCAGCCGCTAAGACTGATACTACTGATATGACTTCTGATGAAACTTGTTTTTTTTTGCCATTGGTAAATTGTTAGGCCTATACACTACACAACGTTTCTTTGTGGTTCTTGCATTGAGTAGGGCGGACTCAGCCTTTCATCCTTTCGGGGTAGATAAATGAGGAGTAGGCTGCAATTAGATGTTCACAACCTCAGTCTGGGGAGGCGCCATCTGGTGAATGCTTACGAAGTAAAGGCAGGCATTGGTGTAATTGCAAGTAAAACTGTGATCCATGCCTGAGTGCCTTAGAGGTTTTACGACTAGGCGCTATATAAATCCACCTTACCTTACCTTACCTTACGGTAACTGTAAATGTTGTACACTTTGTTTTCTTCATTTGTCATGTTTATGTGTCACAAGTAACGTTCCATGCTGTCATGCATAGTGTAAGAACGCCCTATATGACTGAAGTTTCACTATATGGCATTATGTTGGGTGAGAAAATCTCTGACCCTGGGGTGATTTATTTATAAGGTAGCTATGGCCAAACCAGGGTAAGTGACATCGAGGTGTCTGATTACACCATTCTACCGCTATGACTAATTAATGTGATTTTACAATAAATACAAAACACACAATACGATTCAATGTAGTGCAAGATTATAATATATATACTTAAAATCAGAAATGCAAGAATGAATGATATTTTACAAAGCAAAATAGATAGCAATATGATAGTCTTTCAAGGTACGCAATAGGCTATATCACACTCTATCGGTAGCAAATAGAACGCCTAAAGCCACGAAAATCCCGCTACCAATGAATACAATCAAGTTACTACTCTTGTAACTCACAATAATACAAAATACACCGATAAACGGATTACTCACAAATACACTCGGTACGTAGGCACTCCCCACGACTCGTCCAGCCTTCACGTCCTGCGGACTTGGATGACGATGTATGCTGTATGTCTGCTTGATGTCCCGCCGACAATATCACGAACACCGCCATGTCACAGTGGCAGTACAATACGTCGCACGTCAATCGCACTTTGTGCGATACACACCACACACGTACGACTTGCTCCACCGACGTCTCTGGTGTCGAATGAATCAACCTCTCTCGCACTGTACCCAGAGCGCGTGAATAATGCTGGTAAACAATCCTGACCAATGACCAATCCTAGGCGATCACGCCAACAAATGACCCCGAAACGACCTCGAATTCAAACTACAACCTGAATTACTCAGTAAGCAAGGGATGTAACTACTCCGTAAGTAAGGGATGTACCTTACACATAGTATTTGAACTTAGGTGGTACATGTAACTAAGACTGTGTCGGTAAAAACATGCAATATGTAGGATAAAGTGTGTCATTATTATTACTTTTACTTCCATGTTTTTATTGGCCACAAGGTATTGAGTTGCGTCTTCTCTTACGTCCACTTGGCCACATCTGAGACGTGTTGTTGGTTTGGAGGAAAAGGAATATTAACAGAACTGTCTCTGTGCTACAGTATTGTGTACCGTTAGAATGGTGCAAAGTGGTATGAGCAGTTCTTGCAGGTCAGTTGAATGGATCGGGAATGATCTTCCTTGGTTTGGCTCTGAATGCATCTGTATTTTCAGTCTTTATTGTGCTGTGTATATTTAAATAATAAAAAATTATATCCTTTACTTTGTTTTTATTGAGCTGAGCCTCGTTGACTGACTGTGGTCCTTCAGTGCTATGACACTGTTGGTTGAGTCATCTAACCTGTAAAATCATCCACGAAATGAACGATAATGTGTCTAGTGGGATGCTAATGCTTACTAACCTGTAAAATCATCCACGAAATGAACGATAATGTGTCTAGTGGGATGCTAATGCTTACTACATGAATCCAGTTGTTTTTGTTGTAACTGTTGTTTTTATTTCACTCTGAACAGTTCACTGAAAAGCTAAACTTGATGTGTAATATAATAATGATAGTTTGTGAAGTGATAACTTGTTGCAGTCGGAAATTCAGTGAAAGACGATATATCTTGCCAGTCACGGACTTGTCCTCGATGCACACTGATCAATAAGCCAGATGTGAATCACTGTGAATGCTGCGATTATGTTTTCGGCATTAAGAGTAAGTCTAGTATTAATATTGCTTTCATTACTTGTTTCTCAGCACATAACTCTGTAAAATGTCTGAGCGACAAATAGCGTGTGATACGTTTGTGTATTGCAGACTACTGTCGTTAGATGTCGGTCTGTATATCATATGCTGATATTATGTCAAAGCGACTAAACGTATCGTCAAACTTCTTTCGTCGTCAGTAGCCACACCATTGTAGTTTTTCTGTACCAAACCTTATGGCAGTATTCCGATGTGTACCACCACCCTAACGAGGGAGTCGAATGCAAGTGGGGTATGAAAAATCGTGATTTTAAACCGATATCTCGCTTTATCTCGAAAATGATACGAGATATGACCATGGTTACTAGCGTATGGAATGCCAATAGGAATTTGTATGTGATTATCGAATGGTGCCATTTCCAGTGACCTTGCATGACCCGTAACTCAGATTTCAACGTCACATCATTATTTGATGCTGAATATCTCAGAAACAGCACGCAATAGAGAGTTACAATGGGATACACTACTATGGTGTCAGAATGCTACAGTTGGAAATCTGACATCAGATTGGACTCGGTCACCCAATTTCCAGTTGGCTTTTTAACTGTCTTGGCACAACATGCACTATGTTTGCAGTATTTCTTTTAAGTTCTGAAATCTGATGTCATATTTGGACTTTGGCACATCTGATTTGTTACAAAGTGGAAATTTTACAATTGTGAAATAAATAAGCCTATTTCTGGTTAAACTTACATTGTGCACACAGGTGTGAATCCACTATGTTTTTACTTTAGGTGGAAAATCTAACATCAGATTCAGATTCAATGCCACCGATTTCCTATAAATGGACTAAATTTTGGCAATACAGTGCAACCGACTTATTTGAGTGGTGCAAGCTTGTTTTATGCTATTGTCTGGGATATGCTGCCTTGATATTAAGCAGGAGTGAATCTACCTGTAGAACTGGTCTACTGGTCAACTGAATTGCCTTTAATGTCACGGGACCAGACCGGACTTATCATGCTTCTCGATTTCTTTTTAGTTTGTAGCTTTAATTTTTGTATTCGTTCCGTGTGGTGGAGTAAGCTGGCTACACGTCGGCTTTTTACTGCACATTAAATACACAACATCATATCATATCGTACATCAGAAACTGTGGAACTCGTTAGCATGTCTTCAGTGCTGTTTCAACATCTGCATGTTTACCAGTAGGCCACCAGTATTTGTTCGGATTATCATTCAGCTGCCATTTTGTTGCGGGATATCTTTGTGATTTTTTGCAACTCTTGACACCTGCAACTTCTTGGTATTTGAGTCTGAGATTGTCGTCATTAACGACTTTTATTCTCTCTGATAAAGCCAAGCCATTCACTTAACGTCCTGGCACACAAGACTGAATGTCAGTTGCACCGTGGTCTATTACCTGTCCAGCCATGCTTTGTTTATAATCTGGCCTCCTCCCCCTCCCTGAAAGCATACATATTAGTGGGTCTATTTTCTTTACTGTTACTGGTCTATTACCTGTCCAGCCATGCTTTGTTTATAATCTGGCTTCCTCCCCCTCCCTGAAAGCATACATATTAGTGGGTCTATTTTCTTTACTGCTACTGGTCTATTACCTGTCCAGCCATGCTTTGTTTATAATCTGGCCTCCTCTCCTTCCCTGAAAGCATACATATTAGTGGGTCTATTTTCTTTACTGCTACTGGTCTATCACCTGTCCAGCCATGCTTTGTTTATAATCTGGCCTCCTCCCCTTCCCTGAAAGCATACATATTAGTGGATCTATTTTCTTTACTGCTACTGG
>Ga0209149_1001775_pt1 | contig 11404 bp, 8 predicted proteins | sample WorMetTyACAVOLI2_FD_187423 | JGI IMG/M metagenome (GOLD analysis project Ga0209149, IMG submission 187423) | Marine gutless worms symbiont microbial communities from Max Planck institute for Marine Microbiology, Germany - Olavius algarvensis... ...
TAATCTCAGGTTCCGGTGTATGTTGCACGATAATGAAATAAAAAATCTCTGTGTTTCCAATGTGCATCAAGTCTGTTTTTGAAAGTATTAATAGTATCAGACATAACGACATAGTCAGGAATTAAGGCTGTCACTGTCAGACTACCTCATTCAAAAATATCGATATTAAATATTTCTCCTCATCTTCCACCTTTTTCAAACCATTTTCTTTGAAGTTTATGTGAATTTTCACTGAAAATAGTGCCTTGCCTTAGGCAGCCTAAACTGAATTCTAATAGGCGTTGATCAAGTTTCTAATCTAAGTTATTGTCGATTCACACGAGGGCTTCGAATCCTTCGATTACTGTTTCCTTTTCCGTTTGTTATGATTTTATTAACTGTTTCGAGTTATTGATTTTACTATCTATAGTGAACTAGTGATTATCCATAAATAAAATTAAATAAATGTATTTATGGCAAGAATACCAACTCACAGTCATTCTTTTATCGCCGCTATTCGAGTTCCGACTGTCGAAACTGCAATAACAGTTCCGACCGTACGTCCGCGAACAAGTAATGTAACTTGACATAAACATATGCAACTTGCAAGTGATGATTAAACTAAGCATAGTGGTAGGTGCAGTGCGCGGCACTGAAACTATCCAATAGTATACGTTCAGTTTGCAAACTGAAAACCGACTACACAACTAAAACTAGCCTAACCCCTGTAACTCGCGTTTGGTCAATCTTCGCATTTGGCCAAAGGCGTTGCGCGATTGGCCAATTTATGGGTCGGATTACGATCGGCGAGTGTATTACCAGCATCACCGATCGGTGACTGTATTTCACAATTCCATGATCTTAGCCCTAACCCTAACCCTATTTTTAAAGCTGGTTTTTCACCAATCGGTGATCGTAATCACTTCGTCAATTTATCATACATGCAGCAGTTGGTCAAATGCACGACGTTTGACCAAACGTAGCACATTTGGTCAAACGCACTGCGCATTTAACCAATCGCACTGCACATATGAGCAAATGGCAAGAAGCTAATATGAAATGATTTTTGACACAGTATGTCATATTTTGGAAAATGCACTGTGTTTCACCGAATGCGCAGCACATTTTGGACATTTTCAGTGTTTGAAAATTGGGGTTCCCAGTGGATAGGTTGTAGGGGAAACTGCGATTTTTAAAAGAATAATTATTGATGACATTACGTTGTGGTCAAAGCTCAACTCTACATACGATATGATATGATAGTGTGTACTTAACGTGCAGTAAAAAGCTGATGGTTAGCCAGCGTAGTCTACCACACGGAATAAACAAAAAATTAAAATGTGAAACTAAAAATAAAATGAGCGTGATAAGTCTGGTCCAGTCCCGCTATCATGAGGCAGTCCAGTAGGTAAAGAAGTCTAAGGTGGAAAGGATTTGTGGAAATTGTAGGTTTTGAGCATGAAGTGAAAGAATGAAGGAGTGATGGATGATGAAAGTGGGGATGATGAGAGATGGGTTGACAAGACATAAGTCTACTCGATGTCGTTAATCCTCTGCTATAGATGGACGGTTCACTAGGCCTATACTTTCACATGAGGTGACCTTCCATGAATATTCACTAGGTAAAGGAAATAAAGAAGATAAAGAGTTATTTTTATAATTTATACCGACTATTATTTCTGGAAAGGGATAAGACATTAGTTGTGTGAATTATATGAGATTAAATTTAAAAAAAATTATATTAGGGGTAAGGATGCATTTTTATCACAGTAAAAAGAGTTAGGCTATATAATTTGTTTTATAGCGGTGGTTATAGGCCCTTACAGCTGTAAAAAGCTACAATAATTAGACTTGTATTTGGTATCAATTCCTTGACTGTTACACATTCAGTAAACCTGAACAAACTACACAAAAACTGTTGTATTTTTCACTTTTCATTAGCTACGCGACTGGTTAATTGCGCAGCGCGATTGTCCAAATCTGTTGCGCATAAGCCCAAACATACGCAGTTAGCCACATGCGTTGCCGAGTGCCACATTTGGTCGAATGCGCTGCGCATTTGGTCAAACGCTGCGCATTTGGTTAACGTCGCTGCACATGTGGTCAAGCGCTGCACATTTGACTAAATGTGGCGCGTTTGGTAAAATTTACCAATCGCGCAACGCATTTGGCCAAATGCGCAGATTGACCAAATGCGCCTTACATCCCTAACCAAAAACCTGTAAACACCGTACATATGCATAGAATACACCAATGCCTGGCAGTAACCCTTACTCCTGGAGCCCGATTTACAAGGAATCTTAAGATTTATCTTAAGATTATCTTCAGTCCTGTTGTAAGATTATCGTAAGTTCATGAGTTAAGATGTCGTAAGATTTTCTTAAGATAATCGTAAGTTAATTTACAAAACTTATCGTAGAACAATAACAGCGTAAAATTATCGTAAGTTAATTGTAGTTACTATAGCAACCAGCCACAATCAGGGTTTAGTGCCTATGTAAAGACACATTTTGACGTTTGTTATTAACTGTGATGTAACGCTCTTGTTATGCGTGCAGAGTAGAGTTTTATCTCTATCCGACTGTAAGTACAGCCTTAATCTACTTACTCAAACCCGAATCGAATAAGTGAGACCAGATCGAATACGGTGTACGTTCAAACTGAGTTATACTTAGGTGTATGGCAACCATCAGGCATATTGTGGCATATAAAATCTTTATTAATAAACAAATAAAACATACAAATGTTACAATAAGGCTGGCACTGTATATATTCTACAATACAGTTCAATCTAGGCTAGACTCGAATCATGCAATGCGTGCGAGCGATGTTTGGATCGAGTAGCTAGCAATGTTCATCTCACGAAGATGCGATCTGTTCCGTTGATCCGCTGTCCTTTGAAGATGTCGCCGTCGTCGTCGACTTCCACTGGTTCACAGATTGCCACCTGGAGGCGATCTTTAACATGAACACGTCACGACTTCAACCACGATCACCGTCGACGGGTAAAGATGTTCGTCTGATCACCGGCGTTTCTCTCTGAACCCGGCTCAGCGCGATACTCTTCCGCACCGTCAGTCACAACTGTCTGATCTAACTATCAGACTTCATATAACGACTTCTTTGAAGTCTATATCACAGAAACGGTGACTTTATCACCATATTCAAAATGGTCCATTTGATCAGTTTATCTTTATCAATCAATGTCACGTGACCAATCGTTCTCTGTTTTTATTGGTCAAATCGCCTTCAGCTGATATTCCGTTATGATATATCATAAGAATGTAAATGTTCAGACATCAATTGTTGATCCTCGGTAAAATCGATAATAGATGATCAATGGCAGTCACTTTGTTTCAACGCATAGCTAGCACGCAACAAATAGGCCTCCTATTAGTGCCAGCAATTAAAGGATCTGTACACATTAATACACATTCTAACTATAGCCAGCAAGATCTACTAATTTATACAACGAAAATATTGGTGGGCATCATTACACCTTTACACAGAGGGTATCGTTTTTCTGAAAATTAACATTTGTATGATAGGTTAATTGGAAGTTGAGTTGGCTGTTTAATTTCTACAATAAAAAAGACTTAATCACAGCTAAAAGCCATTCGCCTTGAATATGCCCAATTTAAATCTGCTGAGTGATGCGTGCTACCCCCTGGCGACTGCATTTACATCGCTTGAATCTGGGCACTTTCGTCAGATGATGGCATTTTAATTGCAATTTGCGTGCAATCTACTGCTCTAAATTACATTTTGTTAAGCCAACGACAGCATTGAACAACAATTTATTTAAAAGTAGTACTTAGAAATGCAATGTTGGCATAAAATGAGCGTTTTCATGTCAAAGTTATTACCCGAAGATAATAAGATCCTAAGGTTTGCGGTCTTAAGATTATCGTAAGATTTTTTTGTAAATCAGCATTTTCATAAACTTATCTTAAGCTTGTCGTAAGTTTGGTCATTGTCCTAAGATAATCGTTAGATTGTCTTAAGATTGTTTGTAAATTGGGCCCTGAATCCTAACCGAAACCACGAGGCCAACAGTCCCTGTCCAGGCTCGTTTTTGCGGGATCACACTGTTAACCAATCACAGCAGCCCTTTGTACACTTAACATAACTTGCAGTGATAAGTGCAGTGCAGCGTATTGCACCTATAATTATTGTTAAAATAAACATTAAACTGAATGAGTGGCAGATTACAATAGAAACTAAAGTGTAAGAACTAAAAAAAAATTTTAATTTTAGTGCAAGCAGGACTTGAGCCCACGAACATCTGGCATTGTACCGAACATGCTGCCCATTGTACCACTGGGACTCCTGGCAGAATCGCTGTAAATCGCACACATAAGTTAGCACTGTGAATATGGCATGTATATAAGCATTGAATACTGGCACTAACCTGCACTCCTGACTCTGACTGACCCACAAAGGAGGGTCCTAACCCTAAACGACCCACTAGCATGGAATATTGGATACTGTAAAGTTGTGCATGCGGGTTAACATACAGTCGGAACTGGTATTGCAGTTCCGACATTTGCAAACCTGAACCAGATCGTTCTTTCATTATTGTTGTTCTTAATAGTGAAGTACCTAGCCCGATGGCAGCCATGTGACTAAGCTGCACATTAGCTGTATATTTGTGCAGCAGCCAATTACATATGGCTCATTGCACTTTGCGCATGCACAACTGAGCATTGAAGTTCGCATTTCACGGAAGATGGCAAAAATTGACTGTAGTCGCCATGAAAATATTCCCTCGTGGATCAGTTAGGGCGAGGAGTACAGGTTAGTGCCGGTTTTTGGGTAGATGACAATAACAGAACAGTGTCCGAAAGTGGTTTAACTAATGCAAATCAATAGAAATATGTTATTTCCAAAGTACGTTCTAAATACGAGTACATCGACAATTGTAAAAAAAATTACTAGCCAAGAATAGTAAATAAATTTAGCTACTCAATGATTAGAATATTATCACACTGTAAACAAATAGTTCTGCTAATAACAATGCTGCTTATTCAGTTTATGCCACTTATTCAGTCTAACGTTTACTTCAGACATTAACTACGCTTCAAAACAAAGGAAGTTTGCACATTACAACAGCAGAATACAGGCAGCTGGCACGCATTTTGCAATAGGCGAAATGTGTGCCAGCTGCAATACTTATTTTCATATTGTGACACAATGGTGGCTGCCCCTGGTTAATATTATTAAGTTATTACAAACTGTAATATGACTTAAGTATTTGCTGTAATTCAGTGATTTACGATAAATTACTGCTGATAAAGTATTGTGTAGCAACATGTTGTAATGATAGGTATAATATTCTTTTGCTATATGTTTTTGTGGTATACTGTCAGGTGTATAAATTATATTACATATGCTTTCGCTAATCATCCTAGTATGTATAGTTAGTGTAGTGTTACACTTATTCAGTTTAACGTTTACTTCAGACATTAACTACACTGCAAAACAAAGGAAGTTTGCGCATTACTACAGCAGAATACAGGCAGCTGGCACACATTTTGCAATAGACGAAATGTGCACCAGCTGTAATACTTAATGTCGCGGGTTCAAATTCCCACATCGCACCTAAATGTGCTTTATATGGTCTTCACTAAATAAGAACTGTTCCATTGTTTGTGTCTTTCCCAGCTAGTGTTAGTTTTAGTTTGTCGTGGTATTTCAAAATGTCCTCAAATAGCTCATTATTTGTTGTCTTAAAATTATCATAAGTTCTGTCATCAATTTGTCTTAAGTCTATCGTAAGATTTTTTCGTAAATTAACATTGTCGTACAAGTTTATTTTAAGATTGTTGTAAGCTTGGTCATTGTCGTAAGATAATTGTAAGACTGTCGTAAGATTTTTTGTAAATTGCGCTCCTGGAATGGATAAAGCTGGACACTTCAAATTTGATAAGTAGGTGGACAATGGCGAGTACTAGCCAAATAAAGATAAGTTGGCCCTCAAGAGGATATGATCCGATTTACTACAGATAATATTCCAATTCCGGGATCGGGTATGTTTGGTATGTTTGCTGTGCCTCACAGTGCAGATTTTCTTGTTCCACATTTGTGTTTCTTTGGCAAATAAATAAATCTGCTCTAAATTTTTCCAATGTGTTGATGCTTGTTTACTATTGATAGTAGTGTTGATTGCATTGATGCAAATGTTTGTACTTGGCACCAGATTCCGACACAATGGAGCGAACGAGAGTAGCGATGGGGACACCCTTGCCAGAACCTGTCAGAGCATTGCTGAATAGACCAGCAGCTTCCAGAATGGCACGAGTTGAAACGTTTACTGCTGCGGTACCAGATGATGCAACAGCAGTTGTGAGAAAACGATTTACACTAGAAGACACAGCATCATTGACAATTCGCAGTAGTTCTAGGTAAGTATTGTGTACTGTGGTGTACTGTAGAGTGATATTAAACATAGCTGAAGCCATGATTAACACAAAAATGTAAAAAAGAGCAATAGTGTCCTCAGTCTTTGTGAACTTTTTTTAAAAATTAAATAGGCTACTGTATTGAATTGCTAACATATTAATGCATGCATTATTGTGCCACATTTGCTTAGCACTAAATGATAAGTTCTACCATTGAGATTATCTTTGCAAAGAGCAGATCGGAGAGACATTTTATTTTAAATCATTTCTTTGTGTTTTGATATTACTGTATTGTTTGTTACTTGAACATATGCTTGAAATTGAAGTGGCAAGAACTGATAGATATGAAACTGCAACTTGAGTGTGACAAGGATGCGTCCTTGCCGCAGCAGTGTTTTCCATTGCATGGATCCTAAACTGTATGAGTAAACTGAGAGCTAAAGACTGCATGCAGTCATTTGATGCCTCTGCCACTGCATGTGTGTAATGGAGTTGCCAGCCCGGCGAACACACTGTACATACTGTGAAAATTATTATGTCATTCGCTGTGTGGAAGAACCAGTTTAAAGAAGCAAATTTTTTATTGTATCCTGCTGCCTTGTTCCTTGTACAATTGCTCGAAATGTAATCAGTTCATCTGTTAGTGGTAGTGATCATCTCCTCCCAGATTTTATGGAAATCTGTTCGTTATTCGTGGGAAGCGAAGGAAACACCGACGTTAGCACAGGACAGTGGGACATAGTGAAAACATAACAGTCTCCAGTGCACATAGCTTGTTGGAGGCATAAAAACAGGAATTTGTGTGAGGAATTGCATGTTAACAGACCTTGGTGATGTCCTCTGTACATAGACTATAGATGACAGACACTACCAACAAAGTCACACATGTGCCAAACAATTGTTCTGCCTCTTGTTATGTGCATCCGACACATGGACTCTGCTCACTGCTGACATCAACTGTTTGGAATGTGAATTGTGGAGCCTTCCACATAAAATACCAGTGACACATTTTTAGGATTCGGTGGCATGGTCCTGTTCACGAGATGGTAGTTGCAACGAGCACAGGCTTGTCTTCAGTGCTGGATCTGATCATCAAACGATGTAACACATAACATCTTCTTCACACATAGCCAGCCTGTCTGATGAAACACCTCCATGTGAGACACTCTGTGTCAGACTAACGTGTCACTTGGGCGACTGCCTAACCACAGCTGGAAACATCCTCATGACTGCCCCAGAAACAAGTGTCTGGATCAGATATGATCTGACAACAACCTTCCTGCCGTGGTTCTGTGGAGACGAGCCATTTGTAAAGGATGTTCTGTGTTTACACTTTGTCCCAGTTGACTACATGATAATGACAGTGACAGTGAAAAAATTAGTTTTAACTGTTTTAGTTTTACGTCATCTCTACAAGGTGAAGACCTGGTAGAGATGATGTGATGTATATCTGTGTTGAGAATGCTGTTGAACATCAAACAGTCGACCTGCAACATTCAGTGTACAGTCAACTAACCAGCATTTTGTCAAGGTTTAAATGATGGTAGTAAAACATGTGCTCCTTAAAGTGCTCATGCATACTATCATATGTTATCAAACTCAGGAGCTAATGCAGCAGCTAATGCATCTTCATTTGTGTTCATTGCCAATAATGGTATGTACTTATAGATACGTACTCACGACTTAACGTCCATTTTCTAGATGTACTTGGGTGGGTGGTCCCCATGGTCTTCAAGCAAACCTTTGCCGGTTGCTGGAGTGGTACTTTTCACAGACTGGACGTTTTTACTGAAAAGATCGTAATGTTAATAACTGTTGTGTACTGACTAATGGGTATATTTGCAACAGGTCTCCAAGAGATGAATACCTGGTAGCATATCAGAAGCATCACCGTCGTGGTATACATGTGTGGGAGGTCCGTTGTAGTGCTCATCGTAACAATACAATCCAAGGGCTTGTCAGGTATTTAATTATCAAAGTTGTAGTGAGAAAATACAAAATTTGTGTGACGTCGTGACAGAAATGTTGCATTAAATTTGCATGTTCGTAGTCTATACACTGTGTCTCAAAAAATGAGCCAACGTTGGCAAGTTGTAGTTTCGACAACCATTGACTGATTTTGATAATTTTAGGTAAACAGTATCGGCATGCTTTCAAAAATTATACGCATGTTCAACTTTACTTCCCTGTTCACTTTTTCTTTCTTTACTTTCAACTAGCTGCGATGGAAATGACGTGAAACATAATGCTTTTTTTCTCAGTAAACTGTTGGTGGCTCTTTTATTTTAGCAGATGTTCAAAGTGATGTCCTTTCACCTTCATGCTTTTTTCTCACTAAACTGTTGGTGGCTCTTTTATTTTAGCAGATGTTCAAAGTGATGTCCTTTCACCTTCATGCATGTACGTAACCACTTTTCCCATTGATCAACAGCTTCGTCAATGACATTTTGTGATATGCTTCCCCGTGATCAATGAGGTTCTGCTTCAAGTCACTGGTGTCACGTCATTACCGTCACAGCTATTTAAAAGCAAATAAAGTAAGTAAAAGTGAAGGGACAAGGAAAGTAGAATATGCATATAATTTCTGAAAGTGTGCTGATGTTGTTTACCCAAAAGTGTCAAAAATCACTTGATGCTTGTTGAAACAACAGCCTGCCAAAATTGGCTCGTTTTTTAAGACACAGTGTATATATTGTATGGAACAGTTTGTAGTTATTATTGCGAAACTTGTGATGAATATTTTTTGTTTATCATTCGTGAATTTGCAGATTTGCCGTGATTATTCATTTATATTGATATTGATGAATTATTTGGAAAGAGTGTCACTTCTCACATTGAACGAAATTAGAATACATTGACCGGAAACGGGAAAATTTTGCTGCTATGTGTGCCAAATGCAGCAACTTTTTGTTGCGATTTAATGCAATGTTGTATTGTAATACAGTATTACAGTAATGGCACGTACATGTATTTGAACGGTTTGAAACTGTCAATGAAATGTTTGACTTTTGCACCTCAGAATTTGTACTGTATAAAATATGAGTCTGTGCTGACCTGTAGACAGTTTATATTTATTTCAGTAAAGTAGTTAATTGATTGATATATTGTGTAACTGTACACTCAGCAAAATTGCACATGACTTACAGTGAATTTGCAGAACATTACTGTTAAACATACTGACGTTTGATGAACACATGGTTTAATATTTCCTCAGTTGTGTGGTCTGAAGCTGCTATGGACGTCGTAGGTATAATGTGCTTTGTAATGTTATTTTAGGGTAGAGGTAGTTCGTGAACAGACGCCAGGTGCCATTCATATGTCTGGTCTCACGTTTGCAATAAACATTCGGAGAAATGTCACTGCGGGTCCTGAACAGTCAAACTCCAATGCACTGACTGCATTGCAAGGTTCTCACTATCTCGTCATCTTGGACACGCTGAGCGACGATCCTACGATTGGATGGGCGCGAGATAATCGCGTAATTGCGCGGGAACGTTATCATGGCGATGAACTCTCGTTCTATTTGTTTCTGCTGGAAATTGAGGCAGTGGGAGACTATGAAGTTATGACACAATATCTGGGCGTTTGCTATGGTAAGAACATATACTGATATATATTTATTAGACTATGTGACAGTTGCAACATTAATTTTACTGTCATTTCATTGTACAGCAACTTACATGATATGTGTGACATACCTGAAAGTTAACACAGTCATTAAAAACAAAACATATACTGTGTAGTTTTGACCATAGTGGCAAATTAATCTCAGTTATAGTAGTCATAATGTGGTCATAAAGTGATACGTATATTATTTTCTCTCCTAAAAGTATACTTGCTCTAGAGTAACCAGAGTTTATAAGGAGCATGTGAATGGAAGTCATGTCTTGGAAGTTGAGACAGGTGATTTTATTGCGTGTGATTGATTTTATAAAGAGAATGGTAAGCATGGGTAGATGTTAAAAACAGATCGGCTAAATTATCAGTGCTCACAATTTTTTTTGTCTACAGCCACTTACTAAATACACTGGCTCCAACAGTGTTTTTACTATGTAAAAGGTGCAATTCTAATGAGTGCATTACCTCAGTTGCTTGGGCTACATCCTCTACAAGCAAAGCCAGCAGAGCACGATCAGTTTTTTTGGCTAACGTTTGTGTACAAAGTTAAGTATGTCATAGACGGCAAACGTAGCAGCTTAATTTTTCATACAGTAGCGAAATGTAACTGCTACTAATATAATGCACTCAGGTTTTTTTAAACAATTTCACTATCACAGTTTGACAGACTGTGTTGCTATGTTGTTGGGTTTTGCAGAACCTCTGTCCTTGGAGCGACTGAGCCGACTCACTGTGCGACGACATTTGCAGTCACTGAATCGACTTGATGACATCAAGCACCTGCCGCTGCCCAGCCTTCTGAGAGACTTTGTAGAACAGGCTGATAAGGTTGCCGATGAAAAATAACTCAACATTATTGCACATGCTGTAATGTTGTACAAAGTCAGAACTCTAGTACTCGTTGTAAAGTGATGCTATATATTGCTGCGTGATGCTATATTGAGGCGTGTTGCTTTCAGTGCTCTGACAACTCGCACTGTTGGTGGCACGTTGGACCACCAACAGAAGTCATAGACAAGCTGTCATTGTCAGTGCTAGTGACTGACCGTTGTTTACTTTACTGAGGAGAACTGTATGTGGCTTAAGTCAGTACACATAGGTGGGTGTTGGTTGGTTGCGTGGCACAGTGGTGGAACTTGACCGGCAAACTTTCCCTGTCTTGCGTTCAACCTGCAGCTGACGGGTGACCACTTCTGTGGTAAACCATCCGCTATAGGTCAGCCAACCAGGCTAACTCAGAGCCTTTCATCCTTTGGGTAGATAAATGAGTAGTAGGCTGCAATTAGATGTCTGCCACATTACATTACATTACATTACATTACAGTGTTTAGTGCCAGGCCTACAACAACCCGGGTCGGCCTGGCAGTACAAATGTCAACGATGATGCTAAAAACTAGAAGTGTAAA
>Ga0209149_1001776_pt1 | contig 11401 bp, 7 predicted proteins | sample WorMetTyACAVOLI2_FD_187423 | JGI IMG/M metagenome (GOLD analysis project Ga0209149, IMG submission 187423) | Marine gutless worms symbiont microbial communities from Max Planck institute for Marine Microbiology, Germany - Olavius algarvensis... ...
TGTCACATACACAACACAACGTGCAACACATGAGGAATGGACAGAAAGACAGATACACAAAATTTATCCAATAACTAGGTTAAAAATATTACACACTTATCGGTATATAAATATAAAAACATTCATTATATATACGTTCGACATACCGTTAGGTCGAAGTTCAATATCTTATTATATCAGCCGTTATTAGCCGATAAGCCATTTATTTAAAATTGGCAGCTAGCCAGCCGTTAAGATAACGGCTAGCCATTAAGATCTGTTAGCCAGCCGTTTTGATGGGTTAGCCAGCCAATAAGGAAAAATAAATCGGCTAGGGGGTCTAATCCATGTGATTTCTGCAAATTATGCTCTGGTTGTAGCATAACAGCCATTCATTCAACTTATCAACAGTGACATGGCACTAGTTTTAATGCCAATTTTTGAAGAAATTCAGTGGATGCCGAAGTTACGTGAATTATATGTTGAATGGTACCGCTCATGTGACAGGAACAACACCAGTAGGCGATATGCACTGTGTATAGTTTGTTTAACTTAAATGGGAGTGGACTGGGATGAGATGGAATGACAATGATAGGGACGAGGACAAGCCAGTGGGATGGGGTGGGGATGGGGTTGCCAGTCTTTACTGCATATCTTGTACTGCTTCCTGGATATAGTGAGATGTTGGTTAAAAATCGCAAATTTTTCATATGCCATATTTAATGCCTCAGTGAAGTCTGCAAAGTTTTGCCATGATGTTTGCTATGTGAACACTAGAATGGATGGCTAATAAATGGTGAGAAAAATTTGATAACATATTTAACTATTTTGGCACAGCTCACGACTGCGTCTGTCTGAGAAACGAGCAGATAGAATTGCTGTTGCATGTAACATTCTGGCATCATCAACATCATAGCTATATTTTTCATTGTTTAAATTAGATAATACAACGTGGTCCGCATGTGTGAGAAATGATATGACAATATGCAACCTGGATGGTGTCAACCCGTTAGACAGGAATTCATGGAGAACGAGTGTGAGGCGTTGCCAGGTGTTGCCTACCCCGGAGTCCGGGACAACCGCAGCACCATAAACACCAAAACCGGATATGATGATGATGATGATGAATGCAAAATGACGTAAAATTAACTAAGCAGTTTTTTTTCTGTATACCGTTACATGAACCGATCGAAGGAGAAAACTGAAACTACAACACATCATACTTCTATTAAAAGCCAGCAGTCACTTATTTTTACATGAAAATATGGCCATCTAATACATTGTGTCCACACAAAACAAAGCCAGAGAATTTTTTGGCATAATTTTAGTTAGGATCGATGAAATTTTATCAAATCTGGAGGACTTATTCCGGAGTCCACTCAGGATACAACTGCAGTTGCATTTCAAACGAGATCTGGCAAAACTTAAACAGCGACAGCAAGAATTTAGTAATATGCAAGTCATAAAATCACAATCATATGCCACAAGTCAGATGCAAGTTTTGAACAAAATTTTCTAAAAAAATGCTTACCAAGTAATGTAATCCACAGTTGACAGATACTCTATAGCGAATACTCTTCTGGCTCTTAGGAGTTCCAAACGAAACCACCGGCGGACTAATTCCACGAGAAATTACGATCAAATCTCTCACTGGCTTTGGTTGAACTACAAATTAAACAACACACTCATCAGCAGATGTTAACAGCATCACATCAAACTAAGTCTAGATACAGAATGTAGATTCTACAACTGACATACACTGCACAATTATTCTATCATATCTCTCCACAATTTCGCCAAAGGCATCATCTATAGAGAGCAAAGAAGGTAGTCTACTGACCACGGCATACATCTACAAATAACTTTAGCTGTTGCCATCCAAATTCACTTGTGAGTACACCAATCTACCCATCTACTTTCAATTATTGCTTTCAAAAGCAGCGCTGTATAGAGCAGCAATGTATACTTTTATCATACTGTGCTGCAATAATATGTGCATTGCCGCTGACCGACGTAAAGCAAACTGTTGTTAATGATCTTACTTAAATGAAGGAGGTCGCGTGCAAAAACGCGAGAAGTTCTATTCGCAATTTCACTCGTCACATTGACCTTGAATTCCATAAATCCACTCGGATGCACCAAGTGCAGAGCACCTGGCACAGAACATGAGTGATTATTCCTTTGATGCGGGCAGTTCTGCTTTTCTCCATAACACTCTCGACAGCTGATGAAATGTTCATACCTTAGGAAAAACACACATACATTCAGCACTATGTTTATCTATAACATTCCACAGTTTTGTTTGTAGATATGTTTTCAGTTGCTACACATTGTACGTTTTAAATTTAGCTGATTTTAACCAAACTAGCGAGCGGTTTAGCTTAGTGGTAAGACGTTGGTCTCGATCAACATAGTTACTCTACGCTGGGCCCGGTTAGTGCCTGGATGGGTGACCGTCTTCGGGCAGGTAAACTGTCTCGGTATGTAATCAGCCACCCAGGTCAACTCAGGCTAGCCATCCCTTTGTGGGTAGGCACAATGAGTACCAGCATAGGCTGGGAAAATAACCGTAGGTGTCTGGCGTCGCACTGGCCATGCGTCACAGACAATACTGGTTTATCCACCTACGGGCTCAATGGCCTATGAAAAGGAGATGAGCACCCCGCCTATGCTCCTTTGCACTTTGCAGTATGGTCCTCCTTTACCTTTACCATTTAATAAACCAATAACAACAAAATTATTAATATATCTGAACATACGCAAATGTGTACAAGTCACATGAACGGATTAAATGTGCAATAACTAATACATGTACCTCCAAATGGCCAAATATATCACTAGGGGTCAAAACGGTTCACTGTGTTTAAGTCTGATAGGCAAATACTGCAAGACGACCAATACTGGCTATCAGTGAGCTGTTTTATAACTTGCAAAAATTGTTTTCAACTGTTTTATTTACCAGACCACACAAAAACATATGATAAGATAAGAACTATTTAACGTGAAGTTAAAAACTGAGAGGTAGTCAGCGTGGTCTACTGCATGCAAGCCTAGATCACTTGCAGTCACTGTCCTTCAGCTCTGAAGTGATTGACATGTCGTAGCACAATGCATGCCATGAATACACCGGCAACTCTCGCAACCAGTCGATAATCAACTTCTAGTATTTTACCAAATTATTTAACCAGTTAATTCATCAGAATTATTTTAGACATCTAGAACTTTAACAATGAATGACAGAGTTTATCATCAGCATAATCCACAACACTATCATACAGATGCTTGAAATCAGCTAACTGTGATAATAAACCTGCTTATAATATGCTAACAATTAGATAATAATCAGGAACAATGAGCCAGACTAGACTGATTACAAATTATCATACTGAACTTGTGCAAAGAATATTTAAATGTGATGACACGCAAGATACCAGTCTTACTTGAGACAAAAACTGAACAATATGAAATGTGCATTGCCTTTCTAGTCATTATACACAGGAGTTATAAACTTCTACAACCAATCCAGATGGTTTTTTGGCCCATTCTGTATAACTGAAGCCATAAACTAAAGGTTACAAGCACATGTTGACAATAAACGTGATATGAGAAACACAATGAAACATATACTTACGTTGCAGGTCTATACCATGCTGTATAGCGACTATAGTAAACACTGTCATGACGCTTGACCTTCCACGAAAACTTGAATGTGTCCCAGTCATACAGTCTAATCGAATTTTCAATTATCACAGGTCGACTTGGCAAGTCTGCAATTGTAGCAAAAGTTTAGATGGTAAAAGTACATCAAATTCATTCATTATGTGAATGCATTTGTCGCATTGTTTTCAAGTAGTAACAATGTACTGATTAAGGTGACACTATTACGTCAAAGACATTGCAGGGGCACCATCAAGCCACTTGTCATCATGGAGCAGTTTCGGAATATCATCAGCAAAGTTTGTAAGTGTGCTTAGTGGTAACGCATTGGCCTAGATCAACGTAGTTGTGCTACATCAGACCCGGTTAGTACCAAGATGGGTGACCGTCTGTGATCGAGTAAACCATCTCGGTATGTAACCAGCCAGCTAGGTCGACTCAGCCTTCTACCCTCTGTGGGATGGTAAAATGAGTGTCAGCTTTCGGGCTGAGTAATAATAATAAATGGCGATGGTGGGTGTAGATTCTGGCAGCCTGTACAGGCGGACTCACAGCCTAAGTCGTCTGGCTTGGTCTTGGGTCGGTGGCCGCTTGACGCCGTTCTACATTCATCAAATAAACCGGGTGAACTCTCACAATGGCTCATGATGACAGCACCACAAACATTGTCTTGGATATTATTATTATTATCAATACTGCAAAGTCACAGATGCAAGATAACAAGACACAAAAAGCTAGACCGTGCTCAGAAAGTACAAACCTCCGCCAAGGCCAAAATCTTAATGAAAAGTGATCCGGGATTCAAATCTAGATTTCTGGATCAATCCGAATTCTAATCCAGAATCACCGGATCGCTCCCAAAATGTTGTGGATTCATTACCTCGTCGGGGTCAGTCACTGTTGTGAAAATTGGCTGATGACTGTAAAATAATAAATATCCTAAAACCCACTATCTGCAATGGTGAGGGAAGTGGAAACGTGATCCGGAATCCGTAACCGGGACCGGATCACCACCAAAAGTTAACCAGTTCTTCAGTTCTTCTAATTGGTAAACATAACACCAAGTTTGAATGAAATCAGCTGCAGTACTTTTGCAGTAATCCTGCTCACAGACAGACAGACTGACAGACAAACCGCACTGATTACAACCTCTGCATTAGCAGAAGTAATAATGGAATTATAGATGATTTTGGTCGGCATATTTCACATAGAGTACATGTTTTTGTATCAGCACTTCTCAGTCACTAATCAGCACTTTAATGCTGTTCTCTGCACGACGGTTTTTTGTCTCCTGATTACCTGGATTAGTTTTAAAAAATAACAATCATGTCTGTATTAAGTGGCATGTATAGAAGCAGAAGACGGACAAGCAGAAAAGATGCAAAACTTTGACTAAATGTTCCAAGGCAATAAATGTACATCTGCGACGTAAAACAACCTGTGTATAAAAGTCACGTTTAAAAACAGCCCACACTACAAATGAAAACCACTCACGTCCGACTTTGATTATCTGCTGAGCTTGTACATGTGTCGGTCGGTTTCGATGATAGCAAACAACAGTTGCACGGTCAAACCGCGGCCTCATATTTGTGCGATTCAGTGCCACAACGGAAGCATTCACAAAGTAAATATCACTTGCAGGTGCTCGCATTTCTCTACGTCCACTTGAGCGAAAAAGATGAAACTTAAACCGTAGATCTTTCGCATTATATTGATCGGAATACAACTGACAGGTCATGTGTAGATTACGCCCAACGATGACATTTGGATCATCCGGAAGCAGACCTGCAGTAATGTAATTTATCCGATTATTTTCTAACAGAAAGAGACCGAAAATATAATACAGCACAACACAACATCATCATAAAAGTAACAAGAGATGCAGCTCTGCTGATAAAATGTGGTACAAATGCACACAGTATGCACGAAAGCATGTGCTGAATGTCACAGAAACTGTCATTTGAAAATATGGTGGCTGAAAAGTACAGTCTCTGAAACTATCATCCTCATCAATGACAGTGACTGTCAAGTGTTGCCGTCGAAGTCGGCCGCTCAGTTTTATCAACAACATCTAATGGCTACGCTGGGTTGACAACAGCTATGGTGTGATTCCCTAAGCTATCCAATGGCAAAGCAAAAATCTGCATTTTTTCGCTGTTTTTCCCTTGCAATGGGTGTTTCCCTGTACCCTACGATACCAAATTTGGTGCCATAAAACTACAGAGTTTCTGGACTATCCAACGGTGACAAGAAGCCGTGCTATTGCAGAGAGACTGCACGATGCTTCATGTCTGTCAGTAGTTAGCTTCAATAGTACAACACGTTGAGCGCAATCTTCTATTATTGGTTGCTTCAGATTTACCGCTGTGTACAACTAATCTGTCCTGTTCTTTTCTCTTTGGCATATTCACTAATGTGTGGCATGGCGGTCTGTGCCATAAACAGACGTACATCACAACTGTTATACACTGCATGGACGGTGTCAACGGTTTATTGCATGCCAGCAGTTATCGATCGATAGCAGATATTCATCTAGAATCGCGATTTTTGCCTACCCCACTGGCATTCAATGCCCCAGTTAGGAATATCGCCGTAGCGTTTGGTACTGGAAAAACTAGAATGGTGTGGCTACCCGATGGTGAAAAAATTCTGAAGATATGCTGATCTATTTCCACAGAATACACAAACATGACGGACGGACAGACAGACAGAGGGACACCACACGACGGCATAGGCTGCGCTTATCCATAGCATCGTGCGGCAAAAACGGTACGATAGTAGGATCACTTGCTGCCAAATTATACCAGTGCATGACAGCCAGCCGGTGCCGCTCACTGTTACTAAGTGCTTTGCATAGCTGTGCTGCTGCTGCCGTGTATAAAAATGGTATACAGTTATCAAACTACAGAAAATACTAGCTGGGAAAAACAGCAAAAAATGCAGATTTTTGACCTCACCATCGGGGAGCCCAGAGAGTCTAGTTCGTCATACCAGAGGTTATGTCAACCAAGTGTACTCATTGGATGTTGATGACACTGAGCAGTCGACTTCGACTGCAACACTTGATGGTCGCTGTCATGGGGACGACAACTTTACACAACTTCCGTCTTTGGTCAAATCAATCGCTTAATAAATTTGATCTAGCCAATTTGCTACCAACCCATGTATAATCTGTATCTATTAGCGTGTACATGTTTATTTCTGCTACATAGTTTGTGTAAATTCTGTTGCTATTGTTTCATATTTTCAGTGGCATGCTGTTAGAGCACACTGCTGCTGTCTTGCTGTATCAGCTTGTATGTGTTTTTGTGTGAATTGTTTCACTGTCTCTGCAGTGAATAAATAACACACATGTTCTAAAGGTGAAGCAGAATACTTACGAATGATCTGAGCAAATGTCGCTGCTATTAAGGCGAGAAGACACCAGATGAAAAAGCTGTGATGATGCATTGCACAAAGTAATTCAAATGTCATCGACATTCGCCCTGCAAATGTTCAAAAACAAAATGGCATGCAAACTAAGCATGATATCTTCACCCTGGTTGCTTTATTTATTTGATATACAGAATTGTAAAGCTAAGCACGTTGCAGGGTACTGCCAACACAAAGACCATATGTATGCAGTGGCTGATGGCGAAGTGTCTTGGTGCGCTAATAGGGCCTGACACACGTGGCACTCTATGCGGCGTAATTGTAGCAAAAATGTATTGAATCAGTGCATGTGCATTCTGTGAGCGACACTGTGGCTTGTGCAGAGTATATGATTTTTAAATTTCTTTGGCTCAGTGATCTTGAATATTGCCTAAAATCACAAGGCATAATCTGTAAGCTGCAAGTCTGCATTTATGCTGTCAACTAGCATTGATGTCCTTGGCCTTGATTTATCCTCAAGGACAAATGCTGAGTACTTGGCATTGAGGGTCGAGTCCTTGCCTTCGCCTTGAAGGTAAAGTCCTTTGGCCCTGAGAGTTGAATCTTTGAACAGCTCTGAGAGACTATCTTCATTTCATCAATCCCAGTAGTCAACAATGGAAAGTTTTAAGACAGGTCTTGGTCTCGAGACAGTATTTATAGTGTTCTGTTCTTGAAGGTTACTGTCCTGGTTTTAGACCAATATAAATGTAAATAACTGTGGTTTAAACACAAGTTAACGGCGAATGACACATGTAAAACTGCAAAAATTACAAAAAAATTATTACCCACCAGCACATCGCCTAAATGTCAATGTGATGCTGAGTAATATCACCTTTTTGTAATTTTTGCACTTTTAGATGTGTCATTAACTTGTGTCTAAACTGCGGTTTTTTACATTTATATTTGCTGTTTTATTACATTTCTGTAGCTGTTACATGGTACAGGGTACGTGGTACGGAGTACGTGATACCCACATTTTTTAGGTGCTCCTGTAGCGCAGCCAGCCCCTACCAAGTTCGGTACTAAAATTGCTATTGTAACGTACTCCCAAACCGAAGTTGTGTACCAAATTTGAAGTTGCTAGCTTCAACGGTTGCAGAAAGAAGTGGGGTGGTTCTAAATTTTTCACTTCTCCCCTAGCCCGGACCCCCCGCCAATTTTGGTCATAAAGGTTGTTTCTTGGCAAGCTACTCCCCAAGCACAAGTTGTATACCAAATTTGAACTTGCTAGCTTCAGTGGTTGCAATAATAAATAGGGGGTCCCAAATTTGTTTGGACGCTCCCCTAGCCCGGACCCCTGCCAATTTTGGTCGTAAAAAGTTGTTTCTTGGGAAGCTACTCCCCAAGCCCAACTTGTATACCAAATTTGAAGTTGCTAGCTTCAACTGTTGCAGAAATAAATAGGGGCTCCAAAATTTTTTTGGGTACTCCCCTAGCCCGGACCCGCGCCAATTTTGGTCATAAAGGTTGTTTCTCGGCAAGCTACTCCCCAAGCCCAAGTTGTATACCAAATTTGAAGTTGCAAGCTTCAATGGTTGCAATAATAAATAAGGGGTCCCAAATTTTTTGAATGCTCCCCTAGCCCGGACCCCTGCCAATTTTGGTGGTAAAAGTTCTTTTTTGCTAAGCTACTCCCCAAGCCCAACTCGTATACAAAATTTGAAGTTGTTAGCTTCAACGGTTGCATAAATAAATGGGGGGGGGTCCCAATTTTTTACATGCTCCCCTAGCCGAGACCACCATTAATTTTGGCCCTGAAAGTTGTTTTTGGTAAGCTACTCCCCGTACCCAAGTTGTGTAAAAATATTTTAGCACAATGTGCATCTATGATGATGGGAATAGTGTGTTTTGAGCAAAAAACTACTATTTGTAATGCAAAAAATGGGGATTTGGGGGATAATGGGGACCGGGGGTCAAAATATGTCATCAAAAGTGCCATATTTGGAATTGGCTGACCCTGATTTGCCTATTCACTATGCAACTTTTATGGGGCTACAATGATGATTAAGAGTAGTTTACTCTTGAGTGTCCCATTGTTAAGCATTTTTGGTCGAAAAAAACTAAGTCCCGTTTTGGGGCAAAATTTGACGGTTTTGGGGGATAAATAGGGGTTACAATTACATTTAAGTTTTATAACCCCCTAAAGGCACATCCTTGCGTGATTTCACGTCTTTTGAGCTATCGCACATAAAAATCCATCAACCGGTCTAACCTGTACGCGAGTCTGAGAAAAAAAAGTATAAATAAATAAAAAATAATTTTTGTTATATTTTACCCATTTGCCCAGAATCACCCAGTGTGTGTATTTGTACCAAATTTGGTACAGGGGGTCGTCCCGTGGACGTAATCAACTATGCCGAGTTTTTTATCGATCGGTTCAGGGGTATCGATTTTGTGGGGGGTTGAAATTTGCCTTTCCCCATAGGAATTGAAGGTCGCCGTACTGTGATACACAGTTTCAAGACAGCATTCACTGTTTATAGTCAGTTATCTGAAATGTTCATATCTACCACAACTACTTGAACAATCTGGTTCATCTCACAGCTGACAGTGCAATGCGACCTGGCCTTCGTTTAGCCACCCGCCTCTCGTACCGGAAACCGGCTTTGGCGTCAAAATTCAGCGAACGAGCCTTCAGTTATGCAGGACCTGCTGCATGGAACAGTTTACCTAATCATATTAAATCCATCACTAACACTGCCAGTTTTAAACGACAGCTCAAAACTTTTCTGTTTTCTGCATGCTCTTATTATTGAACTGTGTAATGTCTCTTGGACTATTGTGTAGGTAGACACTAAACCCTATTATGATGATGTTGATGATGTTGTTGATACTTTTGTGTCTTCTTTGTTATCCTGTTCTTTTTTTCTCGGTCATGCACCCAGGTCAAACCGTTGCACTGAATCTTACACTTTATTGCCCAAACGACTTCTTTCTGCCTAAGGACGACCCTTTTAGGGGTAAAGACGATGGATGGTGTCACGCAGGGAAAATATGCCCCAAAATTACCCCAAAATGGGTCTGAATAGGTAGTTTAAAGCGAAAATGCCAAAATCTATACATCACAATATCTCCGGAACTGTTAATCCGACATACAAGTGATTTGAAGACCGAGTTCAGACCACGAGAAGCACTTCGTGGGTGGTCCACCATTACCCCAGAGCGAGTTCAGACCACGAGAAGCACTTCGTGGGTGGTCCACCATTACCCCAGAGCGAGTTCAGACCACGAGAAGCACTTCGTGGGTGGTCCACCATTACCCCAGAGCAAACACCATTTTGGTGAATAAAGATGTATATAAATACAACATGACTGACAGCCGCCATCTTGAAAATCGATATGACGTCATATTTCCAAATGGCTGGTCCGGTTTGGACTAAATTCGGCATCTTGATGCAGAATAACACGACGATTAAGGCAAAATGGTCGAGATCGAAACCGGAAGTAGAATTCCAATATGGCAGACATTTGTTTTTCCAAACCGGAAGTAGTTATATCTCAGCCGTTAATTGATATATGGTGACAAAATTTGGTTTGCTGATAGATTTTGCTCTTCTGATGGCAGTGACATCAACAAATACGAAACCGGAAGTAGTATTGAGCGGCTACGGCCGCCATCTTGACAAATTGATATGACGTCATATTTCCGCAGTAGGTGTCCAATTTGGATGAAAGTCGGCATAGCTGATACAAAATAACATGCCGATTGCGGTGATATAATCAAAATCGAAAGCGGAAGTAAATCGAAAGCGGAAGTATAATTCCAATGTTGCGGACATTTGTGTTTCTAAACCGGAAGTAGTTATATCTCAGCCATAGATTGATATATGTCAATAATATTTGGTAGATTTTGGATTTTGATGAGAGTAACATCACCAAATACAAAACCATACGTAGCCTAGTATTGGGCTGCCACAGCGGCCGCATCTTGATAAACGATAAGACGTCATATCTCTGCCGTGATCATCATATCCGGTTTTGGTATTTATGGTGCTGCGGTTGTCCCGGACTCCGGGGTAGGCAGTGAGTGATCCAATATCGGTGAAATGTGGCATGCTGACGCAGAATGACATGACAATTATGGTGATGATGTCAAAATCGAAACTGAAAAAGATGATGGACTGAAAACGAAAAATTGTTCATTGGTCGTGCAGTTATGTAAGTCCGGGAAGTCCAACGCAGAAGATGGATCTTCAGGAAAGCTGACTGGGCTAGCTATACTGTCACCACAGAACGTTCCATTCCGCTGATTCCTGTCAACAACATCAGCGTTGAGGAATCATACCAGCGTTTCTGTGGTGCTATGCAGAAAGCAGCCCGCCATTCCATTCCACGAGGCTACCGCCCAACG
>Ga0209149_1001779_pt1 | contig 11396 bp, 5 predicted proteins | sample WorMetTyACAVOLI2_FD_187423 | JGI IMG/M metagenome (GOLD analysis project Ga0209149, IMG submission 187423) | Marine gutless worms symbiont microbial communities from Max Planck institute for Marine Microbiology, Germany - Olavius algarvensis... ...
GTGGCATGCCAGATCCTCGTAGTGCCTTCCATAGTGCTACCCTGTCAACTGAATCAAATGCTGACTTAATATCAATATAAGCCACGTCAAGTTGTCTATTAAAATTTCGGTGTAATAGCGGCACGATACCATTAAACATGACCGTCGGTAAACCAGGGAAATAAACTTTGCGTTATTTTTATACAAACGTTTGCAATACATTAACATTACAAGAACTCAGTAGCTCGTTACGCCCCGTCAACGTACTGGGACTTGTAGTCTTTACATAAAGAACGGTACCGTATTAGTGATATTAGAGATATTAAACGTCGAATAATGGCGTGCCCATAAAATCTAGATTAAAGGTAGTTGAAAATTGCGCCGATCGATAGATTATAATACGACTTTATATTGATCTGCCGTTGCAACTATTGCTCTATCTTGCACCACTTTCGAGTTATTTGACGTTCAAAATATGGTGATTCAAGATCATTGGAAATGGCCCCATCGTTAGATCGCATACGAGTTCCTATTCGTCTTCCATTGTCACTATGGCCGTTTCTCTTACCGTTTCGAAATAAATCGACGTATTGGTCGAAAAACGCCAATTTTTCATACCCCTTGTATTTAGCTTGCATGATTCCCTAGGACCATTCGATTTTTTCCCAAAATTTATTTCATACAAAGTATATCCGACTGTGGGCTATTAGAAGGTGCAAAAATATTTCGAATAGTTCAACCCTCTGAGTTGTGTGCACCAACGTCACAGACAGACGACAGACAGACAGACGGACGGACAGACGGCTCATTCCATAAGCCAAACGTAAAGTAATTACGTTCTGTTAAACATAAATGTCCCACTGCAAACGACAATAAAATGAATGGTCTGATATCGTTCATTTAACTAATAGTAATATAAACAGACGTCAACTTACGTAATATCACAAAACGATTTCAGCTGTTGTCACTGAACACTGACAAACTATTCTTCATTGCCGCGTCTATATGTCTTAACGCAGTTTTGTAAGCATAACATCACCTCCAACGTGTACCAACGGGTCGCTTACCACGAATGAACCCACAGTTAGCTTTATATAGTCATAGCTTAAAGCATGGGTGGCAAAGCACGCAATGATGAGAATGGCATGCGGGGTGGAACACACACAGTGTCAGTAAGCCAGCACAGCAAGGCACCGGCGTGGCAGTAAGGCACAACAGCTGAACGCGACACAAACAATTAAGCTGCCATTTTACACAAGTGTCACTGCATTGCACCACATCCTTGTCAACCGACAGAAACTTAGTAATCATTACTGATCCATGTATCGCCGTATTTGTTATTCGCACTCGAAGCGTCATTGGTCATTGTTTAACCGTATATATATATATACCACTACTAATTGGCACCAGAACTGCAATTGTTGACCCTTTAACGGGCACGTTGAACCCGCAGAACAACGGACCATTATACAGGAATACGGTAATTGATACACTGGCCGTTGATGGGTGGGCTGTTACATTTGGTACAGCGAGGATGGGCCTGGGCGGCAGCGGCGCCGCCCCAGTACCATCCTCGCTATACCAAATGTAACAGCCCACCCATCAACGGCCAGTGTACCAACTTCATATTATTCGATGTGGCTATAACTGCCTTTGCACTATAAAGGGTTAACTCGACATTCGACATTCGTGAGGATGAAAATCTACTTACAACGCGAGCCATAGTCATCAGCTTCCTGCTGCATGTCTCGACACTGCAACGTCTGAATAGAGAGAGAGAGAGAGAGAGAGAGAGATGAGCGACAGCGAGGTCTACTCGTTCACTCGAGACATGACTAAATTATTACTCGCAAGCTGTAACTCAGCACGACTGATGTTCGGCGACACAGTAGTAACAAGTGACGGCGCTGCTTCGTCAGCTGCACGTTTCTGTAGGATGCTGCACATACGTTAGCGCATGAATGAAACAGTTTCAGCTGAAGCAAAAGATGGCAGCGATAATCAGACGATGGACGACGTTGTCGACTAATTTACAGTTTGTAAAACTAGTCTTTTTTCCAGTTACAACAATCAGTGTGATACAGCTACGCTCAGCGACGACCGCCCACTGCAGCAACCTGGCAGCGATCTACCGCCGTCTCTGCACTGCTAGTCGTTATCGTCTTGGCAGTTTCAGCGGCGTCGCATCACCGACCAATCACCGTCGACCGTCCGCGACACGTGACTCGTGACGTCATCACTGGCTGCTGGCGTCGCACCTGCTCGTCCATCACTAACTCGAGAATCTAATTTCGGTTTCGAATTACCGACTGCCGAGTCGCGGCACGTTGACTATATACGGTTGCGCACAAATGTCCGAAGCCCTCGAGTGGACAAGTCGCCACCCTCGGCCGTCGGTGTTAAGTCCACAAATCATCGAACGGCAGGGGTCGGAGCTGGCGACAACCGAGAAAATGACCATCGACTACGACAGGTGCGCGTGCCTTACAAACACTTGTCGCATGGCGGCGCCGCAGGTGTTACTTCCAAGTCTCATCACCTACGTGTATAATAGCCGTGGAATGAGCTGCTATACAGTAAGTCCCATCAATCAGTCGGTCTGCATGGACTGCTGGTAAATTGGTATGCACGACATCCACTATACGGGGACCAGTCCACAACGTTATGGAATCCACATCCACTGGCATACAAATCTTCAAAATTGTTCGGAGTTGATACCGTCATACCCATAACCCCGTCAGCTCGTCGAGAAGCAGGTTTGCTGGTGTTCGTTTCTGCGTGTCCACCCGGCCATCTAACATGGCGTCACACTCGTAACATCCATCAACCATGTCCTGACAAAAATACCACTCAGGACGCACCAATTAAAGCACGCCATTTCAAGTGAAAAATGAAAACTAGAACACGAAGCCATCGTGACGGAATCTCACTACCCGCGACAGAATAGTTCACAACCTTCAACCTTGAACCCTCCAAAATGACCTTGACCTTCACCTGTGACCTTGACGTGTGAACTCTTCCGAGATTTTTCTCCGATTCACGTAACGCCAAGGAGAAAGCAAATGTCTGCAAGTTCTCAAAGTTATCGTGCGGACACACACAGACACACACACACACACAGACACACCTCTGCCAAATGTATCACATAATGCATGCATCCATGAAACTGTATGACAATAGTCAAATCTGAAGAATAAGAAAGGCTTCAGGCAGACGCACTCGGCTGAGAACAACACGACCTCGCTCCGACGCCGCGGGTAGTAAAAATTCTGGAGACGGGGGCAGTTTCCGAACATAAACGACGTTGGCCGAAGCTAATCTGACCAAGACACGCCTTCGTGACCCAGAAGATTTGGTTTCAGTTGGAACGAAACTCAGTTAAGTATCCTCAGTTGTTAGATACTATAAGACTAAATTAATAAAACATTAGACTATGACACAAAGACGCGTCTGCCTTCAGCATTTACACAATTTCCCATTATATTTCGCGAGTGTTAAATACTATTTTAGACCCAAATGATCTAACGCTCAGCCAAAATTAAACCAACCATCCACGCATTCATAACTCAATAGTAAGTCAACTCCAGCGCAACAAATCTGTTTTCAACGCTGTGTACGAAATTGAACGTTGTTCTACTTATACAAAATGGATGTCATCACAGGAAATCGTTTTCTGCTGGATGGAGCGTGCCATCCTTCAGACTATTAACTCAGTTGTATGCATGCCTACATCAGGTCGCTGGGTTATAGCAATAATTGTCGCGTCAAGTGTCCCAAGTAAGTGCGTGCGTAGTACCGCGCAATCGTTTCTCAAGTGTAAACGGCCTTTAACTTTTGACCTTCAACTCAACGACAAGGGAGTGGACATGACACGGGCTGGGACCGGCAGGTACAACGGGTCAGTCGGGTCACCTGACTATAAGGTGCGTTCAAATTGTGTCCGCAGTGCTGGATGTTTCAGGCAGGCGTGAATAGAACAGTCGCTGCGGCTCGAGCACATGTAGCATCTAAGCGACAGATATTGCACCAGCGGGTCAAGATTTCGGCCGACGAACACTCAGCGACAAATGAACCTAACTCTTTTCGGTCTAGTGCGACATCTAAATAATATATGATAATTAATATATGACATTATTAGCGCCATCAAAGACCGACACCCGAAGTATTTAATTCGTATGAGAATGCACTGGCATAATTTTTGTTACTGTGTTAGCAAAAAAATACGTTTTCAAATAACTCAAACAAATCTGGCCAAATACAACAATTTATGGTATGCAGAATCGACATTAAAATCTTACTACTGGCACTTTACTTACTTGCTCTTTCGTGAAAGACATGCAGCTGATGTTTTCCCGGGAGGCCGGAAGAGAAACTAGGGCACAGCTTTGAAGAGATAACGCAGTTTAGCGTCAGGCACCGCACGGAGTTGTGGGTCATTTCACTTCAGGGGACATTAACAGTAAATACAACATCACAAATCAGCGAAAACTTAACTTTTAAGACAATAAACAATGAAATGTTTCAACAAAGCGTGATCTTATGCGCTTATTATGCATCTCTTCAGTACCGTCGTGTTAGCGCACTGCTATTCTTATAATTCTAACCAGATCTACGCCTTTCGCGGAAAACTGTGTAATAAAGTGTAGATTAAATTGATGATTCTTTACACTAAAACTTACTGACAAGGGATCAGACTTGTTGGGAGATATTTGAAAATATAACAGGGTCCGGTTTTTCAGTTTTTGTGTATTTATAAGAAATTCAGCTACTGCGTTCGGTTTTGCGCCCTTTTTATCCAACCAGTCTCGTTTAAGTCTTCATAAGCGGTGTTCCTCTGCGACCTACCGTACAAAATTTGGTCCCTGAGTTACCATATAGCGAAAACTGCATCAGTCTATATCCATTTATCGCCAGTGACAGACAGACGCAAGGACAGACATCGCAATTGCACTTATTATGTGCTCTGCACAGCGTGGATTTCATCTGTTGGATTGTTTGTCTCGGAAGGCAGGCCCCTGAAGTAAGCATGAAATAAAAACTCCGACAAATCATTTTTGATAAAATATGTCGAATACAGTAGAGGAGCTCCAACAAAAATGACGATTCCAAACCAGTTCTCAAGAAACTTTTACAGAAAAAAAATTGTACATTTACTTAGTTCATTTCATTTATTAGTTTTTTCGTTATTGTCATCAACGAACTATTTAAACAAATTTGCCACAGTTTTAGACTTAGGCCTACATTTTAGACTGAGCATTACTACTGCTGTTGTGTTCGTCGTACGTGGACAGTACATCCATATTAAATAGAACGCTAATCTCACGTTGAAAATTAATTGATTCAGAGATGGTTTGGTTAATGAAACAAACGATGAAATTCTTCAGTCGAAACCAATATCCTACTGTGCTGTGTTCTGTTACGGAGAAACCGCGCGACGCTCTATGTCGTTGGAAAATTTACTAAAATTTATAAGTTACTGAAGGTCACTCAAGGTCATTCGAAATTACACTGTCGAGTACGGTGTAACTTTGTAAGTATGGCCCTATTGTACCATTTCCGAGATAAAGCGAGATACTGATCGAAAATTGCAATTTTTTCATGTCTCACCTGCATTCAGCACCCCCATTATGGGAGTTCCCGTCGGAATATCACCATAACTTTTTCTACATAGAAACGACAGTCTTGACCGGCCTTCCTACTCTACCTGTCACGGCGTCTGCAGTCGGTCTTGAACGCCGCCGCGCGGCTGATCTTCGGCTTACGACGCTCAGACCATGTGTCCGACGCACTGATCAGCCTACATTGGCTGCGCATTCCGCAGCGCATCCAGTTTAAAGTTGCCGTACTTACGTATACAAGGTCCTCCATGGTTGCGCGCCATCGTACCTTGGCCGATTCGTCCGTGTGGCCGACTTACCGAGTCGACGAGCTCTTCGCTAAGCCAACACTAGCCGCCTCATCCATACTGCAGCCACAGTCCAACCGGTCCACCGTTGGCGACAGAGCCTTTCCTGTTGCTGGTCCCCAGGTCTGGAACAGTCTGCCACCGGAGGTCACATCAGCGCCATCACTGGACACCTTTCGCAGGCGTCTGAATACTCATCTGTTCACCGTGTCATATTCGAACATATAACACTGTCGTAACTGACTAACTTCTGTTAGTAGACCTTGCAGTAAATCCTTACTTATGCCACTTTAAAAATTCCTGATTGATTGATTGACTGACAGTTAACCGTCGCTAACTGGTCATGCTCAGCGTCCTTTTGTATGGCCTAGAAGCTTGTGCTCTTAATAAATCACAGATGGCCTCGCTTGACTTTGTCGTAAATCGATTTTTCATGAAACTCTTCAACACGAATAATATTGATACTGTTAAAGCTTGAAGAGCTTAAAGAGTTTTTCTCGTTTGCATTACCTAGTGTCAAATTGGCAAACGCGTGGTGAAATTTGAAAGTAAAGTAAATACCGTTTAATTCTGTTCTGCTGTATATATTGTCCGGCATAATGTGTAACTGTGTTAACATAATGTAACCAGTTGCTATTTATTTAAGCATTAGTTAAGTTTTCTTACTTTTTTTAATTTTTAATTTTACATTGCTACCATTTTTATGGTGAATAAAGATTCTCATTATATAACAGTCCCTCCAGTCGAATGCGAATACGAATTTCAAAAATCTTTTTCCTCGTTTACTGTTTAGACGGAGAATAAAGACGGGTGAGATTAGCCTTCTATTTGGCAGCTGTTAATGGTTGTGGAGTGAGTGAGCAAGATGCGGTCACACTCGACACACAATAGGTCATTTCGGAGACGAGCCTGTCCACTGTCCAGTGGGTCAGTTGAACTGGTGGTGACGAGTAAGTGTCGACGGTCGTTCAGTCTCCGCGCCGCCGCCTGACAACTTAGCAACGAAGCGCCGCGATAATCAACAACAGAACCCGGTGACGTATGCAAATGCTCAGCAGCCCTGACGTCTGCAATTAAACGCCGCTGACCGATTTTCAAGTGTTATTTTCCACGCACGCTTGCCATTAAAAATCATGTCAACGAGAAGCTCAGCTGTCGCAGAGAGGCCGCGCGATGCTTCATGTCATTGAATACTTCGCTAAGTCAGTCAAGGTCACTCAAATTATTCGAAATGATACCCTTGAGTACACGGCACGTGTAAGTCCCTACTGGTATTCCACTGTAGGCCTAACTGCCTCTATCTTGTACCGTTTATGAGATATTCAGCGTCAAATAATGCCGTGACCTTGAAATCTGGGTTAGGGGTCGTTCAAAGTCATTGAAAGTAATACCATTTGAAAGCTTGTAAACAGCTGCGCAACTCCCGCAATCATACGAGCAGAGATTGATATGTCAACCCCCCTGGGGGCCTGAAATTAGATGAGCATGTTGAAAAATAGCAAGGGGGCTCAACCCTCCCAACCCCCGTTAACGTCCAGCCTAATATTCAAGTACTTGGCGATGATCGGAAGTAAACGAAACGCATTCGACGAAAATAACACAGCGTCACTGCGGTCCTTCAGACTCGGTGGTCCTTCCGTCAGTTAGGTGCAGTAGTGCCCGGCTACTTCCTGGTCAGCGTGGAATCTGGCTTAACATGTCATCACCTCCCGACCAAATACCGACAGATACGTTCCGTGTTGCTAATAGGGAGCTAGCCGACCAACCACCAGCAGTACTTTGACCCTGCTTATCGGCTACGAGTCATGATCCCTGATTTCCGTTACTGCTAATCCGCAGGCCTGTGCTCCACTACTGACACATTAGCAACGAGTGCGCGAGACGTCTGCAGACTGGTTATGTAACACTGTGCAGTGTACACTACTCTAAGAAACCAGTGTCAGTTCACGTTCATAATTCTTCCAATATCCTACGACATGTCAACAAGAAGCTCAGCTGTCGCAGAGAGGCCGCGCGATGCTTCGTGTCATTGAATACTTCGCTAAGTCAGTCAAGGTCACTCAAGTTATTCGAAATCATCGAAATGATACCCTTAAGTATACGGCATGTGTAAGTCCCTACTGGTATTCCACCGTAGGCCTAACTGCCTCTATCTTGTATCGTTTATGAGATATTCAGCGTCAAATAATGCCGTGACCTTGAAATCTGGGTTAGGGGTCGTTCAAAGTCATTGAAAATAATACCATTTGAAAGCTTGGGCACGGTTTCCTAAAGTTTCATCAAGATCTTTAATCTTCAATACAAATTACTATTCATACACCCTCATCATTGTTTCTAACCGAACCATTCCGTAAGAAACACCAACTGCCTGGCTCCAACTGCGCCCCGTTATTGTCGACATTGACGCACGTCTATCTACATGTCGAATTCTAGTAAACGTCGATAAATGCTGGTTCGGTGTGTAAATTTAAGTCGTGTTACTGTTCTTGCGGACCCGTAAACGATGCAGCCGTAATCCAGTTTTGATCGAATGACGAGAGATCGGTAGAGATGCAACAACGTTTCCTAGTCCACTCCCCGTGTGTGAGCCAAGACACGTGGTAAGTTTAATGCTTTCATACACTCGTCTTCTAACTGCAGTATGTGAGGAAGAAAAGTGAGTTTACAAAATAAAATGATGCCAAGGAATTTTGTTTCCTGTACAACAGGAATAGGAATATCGTTAAGAGAGATTTACGTTGCATGCAAACAACTGTGGATGTTGAAAACTTAAAATTCGTTAGTGTCACCCCAATGAAACAGTTTATTAAGGCGACGTTTAAGATGATGTGAACGTGCATAGACCGGTAGCAGATGAGACCAGAAATTTAGCTACAGCTAACAGATCGTCAGCTGCGCACACAAAGTAACAACAGTATAGAAATGACCTTCAAAGGTCAGTCAAGGTCATCGGAAATGTCACGGTTCCATAGAACGCACGTGACTTCCTATTATCGTTCCATCACTAATGGCCCTACATCTAGTATAGCTTCCCACATATAGCTGATTGGTCGAAACGCAAAATTTATATAAACAACTCGTATTCAACGTCCCCGTATGAGGGGGCGACCGCGTTGGTATTTCGAAAATGTATTTAGTAACGTACTAAGAAAATTAGAATAACGCGGCTACTGTACGCTGAAGAAAGTATGATGATTAGTGAAGCCGTTTCGACACAGCACCGGAGAGTGACGGACGGACAGATGGACATAATTCCTATATCAATATCGCGCGTCAGCATTAAAAATGCATAGAGAACATTTCAACGCCAGATGTCGTGATTGCAGCTAGGCATTATATATGTTGTCACTGTATGACAAGAGTGACTTTTATGATAGGCCTAAATGGTTGCACCACAAGGCCATCTCTTTGGTAAGATCAAAGGAGACATACGTTGCCTGCCACCTAGAGGAGATGCCTTCTAGTCGCACCTTCGTCGAGCCATGCATCAGTTGGCTGTATGCCAGCGAGTACACCTGTATCACCTGTATCAGCCGACGTACCCTGTTGCCACAGACTTTGACAGAGAGGTAAGTTAGTGGCAACCGTGATGCTTTCCGCAGCCTGTCCAGGCCCCTCCTCGCTGTACCAAATGTAACAGCCCACCCATCAACGGCCAGTGTACCAATCACCGTATGATGGTCCGTTGCTCTGCGGTTTCAGTGTGTCCATTAAGGGTTAACGCCGAGTCAGTTACGTGGACTTGACGATGCAGTTCGTCGCCGCTGACTCTGGACGGTGCGCGGCGCCTACGAAGACCGCTTTGAAGTCGACAGTAATCCGGAGCCACGGCCTTCATGTGGCTAGTGGTGATGAGACCGTGCATCAAAGCCGACCGACCAGCTGACAGACAGCTGACCGGGACGGCTAACTGCGTCGCCAGTTGTGCAACTTAGCGTCATTACCTCCCTTACAGCCACCCACTGATGGTCGCCCGTATTGCACCGCTAACTACAGAACTAGGTCCGCTCGTTCATTGTCCATTTGTCGTCGGGACCGTTGTCATCCTCGCTGGCTGTATCGTGTCTCACTCTCATTACGCTGTTCACTCAGTAACGAACAGACTGTGTCTGGTCTGGCGGTGCGATAGGTAACAAGCGAGCGCTGTGATCGAAACTTCGCTTTGTATAGTCGCCATCAGCGCGGTTCAAATGTTGCTCGTTAACGACGCAGAGACTCGCCTTGTCGTTATTGTGGCTTTGTAAGGCAATCTATAGTCTACCACTCAGTCTCAGTTGAGGTTACATGGACAAGTCATTGGGAACAGTTTCATGTCAATTATTGACTAAAATATCTGCATTCGTTGAGAAACATGGAATGACTATATACTACAGGGTGGGCCAAAAAACCGGACCGTTTTAGAGATCAGATAACTTTGCAACGACTGACGATAGAAAGGCATGTAATATGTCAAAAGTTTCAGAATTTTGTCTATAGAATGAGATGGATAATTTGCATGTTAGTGCAATTAAATATTATTTGCCTAATTTCTCTAACACATATGGTTAGTCCAGACGAAATTCAACATGTCAGGTCAAAGAGTGAGTGTCTGCCAAGCGAATGCTGAAGGGAAGAAAACATTTCTCGCAAAGCGTTAGGCCTATGGTTTCTGTCGCTGTTTCGAAACTTGGTAAGATGAACCTTGTGTTTGTGCAGCCAGGTGCTAAAATAAACAGTGTTTATTACTGTGAGAACGTACTCGATACTCGAACAAGGTTTACTGCCGGCAATTCCCTGTATCTCGAACAACGACTTACTTTTGTGCTGCAGGACGGAGCGCCATGCACGTCATTCACCACACTGTCGCTTACCTGCGTTCCAATGTGCCCGAGTTCATTGAACCAGAAAACTGGCCGCCGAACAGTCCAGATCTAAATCCCGCCGATTATTCAGTGTGGACAGCGTTGTAGCAGATGGTGTAACGTCACAAAATTTCAGACACTGATCAGATCGGGTCCTGGGCTCAGCTAAGTCGGGACACACTGAACCGACCGATTGATCAGCTGCCAAAAAAACTGACGATGGTTATCAAGGCATTTTATCTTTGTGTGGACTCACCATGTCCATATGTGTTAGAGATAGTCCTTGTTTTACTGTATTTCGAATGAAAATTGAACAAAACTCATGCGTCATTGTCAAATTCAATACAGTTTTGAAGGTACTGAGGATTTATGCAAATTAGGCAAAGAATATTTAACTGCACTGAAATGTAAATTATGCATTTCATTCTAGACAAAATTCTGAAACTTTTGACGTATTACACGCCTTTCTATCGTTAGTCGTTGCAAAGTTATCTCAAAAACAGTCCGTTTTTTGGCCCACCATGTATATAATTAAGTTGTAGTAAGTTGTATACTTGCTCCTGCGCTCTTTTGCTGTGCGATTGATTGGCTCATGCGACACTGTTCTGGCTGTTTTGGAGTCGATGTTGGCAACTTTCATCTCACCGATATCAACTACGCTGATGACGCAG
>Ga0209149_1001780_pt1 | contig 11396 bp, 10 predicted proteins | sample WorMetTyACAVOLI2_FD_187423 | JGI IMG/M metagenome (GOLD analysis project Ga0209149, IMG submission 187423) | Marine gutless worms symbiont microbial communities from Max Planck institute for Marine Microbiology, Germany - Olavius algarvensis... ...
AAAATTCATTACATTTTGTAAGTTTCCCAAAATGAAATCCGTTAAAATTCGTTAAATAATTTATAACAAGACTTTTGTTCGGTTGCTCTTCAGTCGTTAGTTTAACTTTTACTAAGATTGTTCGGTTGCATGTTGTCAAACTTTACACAACATAAAATTCAAGTCAGTTAATTCTTGGTACGAATACAAGTAAAGTAAGTAAAGTAACTAATAGTTAGTGAAATTCAATAAGATGAATGGCTATGTATTTCTAATACAGTTTGAATTAGTTCACCCGGTAAAAGGTAAAATCCGTTCACGGAAAAACTTTCGGTAAAATTCACGAATTGTTTGCTAAAAATAAAAGTCATTTTTGCTTGTTGCTGGTTGCTGTAAACGTAAAGGCCGGTACACACTGGCAACACTGTTGAATTCAACACGGTCAACTTTGTTGAAAGTCAACAAAGTCGACCGTATCGGCAACAAAGTTGAACGTATCGGCAACAATGTTGAAACTTCATGAATATTAATGAACACCGTTGAGTCGCAGCATGAAATTGCGCAACCAACATGAGCGATTGCGCCGTCGGCGTTTCTTTGCAGCAGCTACTGCTGTTATTGTTGACACCGATGCTGAAATAATATCTTCGTCTGCCATTTTATTGAAATGACGTCACGTGATGACTGGATCATCACGTGACTCATAAATATTCAAGTTGTTGCCGGCAACATTGTTGAACGTTGAACGTGTTGAATGCAACATTGTTGCCAGTGTGTACCGGGCCTAACAGCTCAACCGCCAAGGTGGTGTACGGATTATTTATCAGAATAATCAACAAGTTAAAGTCGAAGTGTTGATTGCGTACAGATCATGGCCACTGCAAGAGATGTTCTACAACCTTTGATTGACACTCTGACGTGCCCGATCTGCTATCTGGTTCTTGACAAGCCGAGATTACTGCAATGTGGTCACACATACTGCCTCAGATGCATCCAAAACTTATGTGTACGAATACGCAATGATGACGGCAACTCTAGTGATTCTGATGACTCTGGTGATGACGACCTCAACGCGCTGCAGGCTGTAAGTTTTGGTTTTCTTCTTATTGTGAATTACGTCAAAAGTCTTTGTTGTATGCTGAAAGCGTGCGTACCTGTTATGCAGAGTAAGGTCGCGGTTTGACTCCTTCGATTTTGAGGTTTTGGGGGACAAATAACCATAAACGGAAAATTGTTGTGGCCAAATTTGGTGAAAATCGGACGTTGGGAAGTTTACGAAGTGGTGTCTCGTATGCCGAGCTAAACAAGGAGCTCATCTGTCGTGGAGAGACTGCATAATGCTTTGTGTCATTGAATATTTCGCCAAGTCACTCAAGGTCACTCAAGGTCATTCGAAATGACACCCTTGAGTAGGGCGTACGTGTGTAAGTATTCTGCTGTAACAGTCTGTATCTTGTACGTTTTCTGAGATATTCGGCGTCAAATGATGGCGTGACCTTGAAATCTGTGTTAGGGAGTCGATTAGGATCATTGAAAATGGTGCCATTCGAAAGCTTGGGTACAGTTTCCTATTCGCATTCTATAGTAACTATGTCTCAAACTTGTACCATTTCCTAGATAAAGCGAGATACTGGTGGAAAATCGCTATTGTCCTGCACCCTGCATTCGACGTCCCCGTTAGGTGGGTCCCCGTCGGAATAGTTCGTACCGTTTTGTATGGAAAAACTAGAATGATGTGGCTACCTGGTGGTGATTGGTGAAACAAGATTGATGATGTGTTTAGTAGTTTCGATAGAATACCGGCGTGTGACAGACAGATGGGTAGACAGACGGACAGCACAGTCCGCTCTACGCATAGCATCGCGCGGTAAAAAGTGGCTTCGTCGGAGACGTCTGAGCCCCCCATTTTCCCACCACTCTTGGCTGATCGCGACCAAATTTTTCCCAACGTCGTCGCCCCTCGACCGGTGCATGTGATGTGCACCAAATTCGGTCCGGATCGGTAGGGGTTTGACGGAGTTACCCCGAAAGATATGTTTTGGATCCTCTGAGTGATTGCAATGTAGTCTGAATGGTATCGTATAGTAGGGTTTAACGTCCTACTCGACACATTATTACGCAATATAGTCATGGGCGCCGATTTGTGTTCAACATTGGGGGGACGAGCAGGTATGACGTACCTGTGTCTGGGGGATTGGGGCCTGGGGTGCTTGCCCCTCCCACCACAGGTATCCGGGAGAACCGTATGACCACGGGGAAATTTATATATTTTACATTGTCGTGCAAATTTGCATGACATTAATCCCTGAAATTTCTCCTAATAATGAATATATTATACGTCAGGAAGGCCATCTCATTTTGGCAACAGCCGTTATAGCTATTTTAATGCACAGAAACACGAGACAAATGAACAGTTTGGCAAAACACTGGGGGACATCCGCTATGTTGTCCCCCGAACCAAATTATTGGGGGACATGTCCCCCGTCCCTCTCCCCCGGTTTCGGCGCCTATGAATATAGTCCGAAAGCCTGCATTAATGAAAATTTAGCACTGACATGCAAGACAATTTAACAGGCTTTAAAGATGTTAAAGATGTGAGTTAATTACGAATCGACGGTTCTACCTTCACTGCCGCCGCGATGACGCTGTCAGTCTTTCGATGCACACGTCGACAAAAGTTAACGTATAGAGTCGTCGGCCGAAGATAGGCCTATATACTGGCTGGAGACATCCACATATTGTTGTATAAGTGCTTTATGTCGTAGGTTGCATGTCCAGTCTGCCGACAACCGTTTACAACTCCTGTCAATGTCCTGCCTGTCAACTTGATCGCTCAGGACGTGACTGCTCAGTTACTCCTATCCGGCGTTGGGATCTGTCAGATTTGCCGCCAAAATGGAGATTTAGAATTCCCGACAGTGAGATGCCGAGATTGTTCGAAGAACATATGTGACTTGTGCAGTACTCAGCACGCTGATGGAAAGCACGTCTGCGAGCCGCTGAAGGAGCCGCAGCCTCCAAGCACCGTCGATACGGAAGGTTGGTTGCCATAGGCATTTACGCCTATAGAAACTCACCTGTAGATGAGATAGGCGAACGTTACGAGGAAATTCTAATTACCGCTTGAACCATGTCATGGTTGTGAAACTTTACCACCACCCCCTAGCCCAGCCATAACCCTCTGTCCACATGGGGTGGTAAAGCTTTCCGGTAATGCCGCTGTGCCTAACAATAGTGCCTAAAACTCAGCTGTCGTAGAGAGGCCGCGCGACGTTGTGTATCGTTAAAAATTTTGCTAAGTCACTCAAAGTCGTTCAGTGTAATTCGAAATTGCACTGATGAGTAGGGCGTATATAAGGTCTTACTGGTTAGAACAAATGACTGCTACCGATGACGAGAAAAGAATAGTTAAAGAATAGTTATTAATTATTGTAATTAACTTAATTAATTAGAAATGCACACACTAATTAAAAATTGATTGCTATTTTTTAATTAAATAATTATAAATTGAGAATTGTACCCTGTAATTTCGTAGTCAAGAACTCGACCATCTCCCTGCTGTGTCACTAGACTGCTGCTGCTGCTGTTGATGATGATGCTGACTTTGGTATGCAGCCTGCGACATATCTCGAGCGACGTCGAGTGTTGTGGCTCAGTTGCCATCTCGCTGCTGTGATTGTCGTTGGTCAATACATAGTCACTACCGTGGCTACCTTTTGAGTTAATTCTCCTACTCGTCTATACGCATACGTATAGGCCTCATGATCAATATATCATAAGATCGATACAGCAGACATATACGACAGTGCTATAGTTACAATGGCGGTCTATCGAACCGCGCCATTTTTAATGACCTTGAACAACCCCAAACCCAGATTTCAAGGTCAGGCCATTCTTTGACGCTGAATATCTCCAAAATAGCTGCAGAATGCAGATACGGCCATAGTTACTATGGAAGGCGAATAGGAAACCGTACCCAAGCTATCAAATGGTACCACTTTCAATGACCTTCAGTGACCTCTAACCCACATTTCAAGGTCACAATAGTATTCAACGTCAAATAACTCGACTACTACTAAGTCGTGTATGATCTATCCAATGGTTCCGTTTCCAGTGACCTTGACTTACACCGTCACCTTGAAATCTAGGTTAATACCTAGATTTCAAGGTGACGGTGTAATATTTATGCTTATAGATGCCCTCAGCATATTGTGTGCACAGCTGACGCGCGATCTGTTGGCGATAGCTAAGTTCTTGTTTTGTCTACCTCCCTGTCTATCTCTGGACTTCGTTTGCAGCACTTTGCCGGGTGACCGTCGCCTGCCTCAGCTCACCGGAGCAAAGCTGCGCTGGCCGTAGACAAGCCATGCTGGCCGTAGGCCACCCTCATGGCCGTCTGCAGTTTTTGCCGCGTGACTGCAGCCTATTCGGGCTGCAAGCGCGGCCTATGCCGTCATATGGTGTTCGTCTGTCCGTCCGTCTGTCTGTCTGTCTGTCACGTTCGTGTATTGTATCTCAAAATTTTTCACCATCCAATACCAACACCATTCTAGTTTTCCGCTGCCTAACCTAATTGCAATATTTCGACGCCCCCTCCCCATAACGAGAGCGTTGAATGCAGGCGGGGTCGCTTGAAACTTGAACTCGACCGCGACGCCAGCGTAGCGGCCGCCACCAAGGTGTCACATGTTTGCTGCCAGGTGAACCCCCCACGCTGAGAAACTTCCAGCCGTGAAATTTATTTGCGGCGGCGCCTACTCGTGGTCGTGGCAGTCATAAACGCGCCACACTTGTTTATACAAGTAGCTCTGCTGTCGCAAAGAGGCCGCGCGATGCTTCGTGTCTGTCAGTAGTTAGCTTCAACATACCTACAGCGCAGTTTTTTTATTACTAGTTACTGCGGCTTCAGATTTACTAGTGCATAAAATTCTATTAAATTCTGTTTTGCTGTTTCCTATTGTCTCCGGCGGTGTCCGACCAAACCCCCCGGACAAACACTGCCTAGGTCATAACCCCCTTGTTTGCTGCCGTTCATGGGTCGGTTGGGGTCAGGACCCCGACTCGTGGGTCGAATAGAGTCAGGAGTACAGGTTAGTGTCAGTTTTCAACAGCAATACCCCGGGTTCTGTTCTGCGATGTCCTACGGCAGCAAAAACGGGAGTTATGACCAAGGGGGGTTTTACCTCTCTTCGTCTCCGGCGTATAACGTTGAGTTCGTCACAAACACTTCGTCGTCGTCTTGTGCGAACAACGGACGACGGACGCCGCAGTGAGTGCTCGACGCTTGCCGCCGTTTGTCGCGGCTTTGTTTTTCACACTTCGCGACTCGTATGGTGGTTGACAACACTGTAGATCTGTATGCAGCGATGCAGATATTCGTCCAGAATCTCGTTTTTTGCCTACCCCACCTGCATTTGACGCCCCCGTTAGGGGGGGGGGTCGCGTCGGAATATCGCCATTCCGTTTGGTACGGAAAAACTAAAATGGTGTGGCTACCCGATGGTGAAAAAGTTCGAAGGTATCTTTATTCGTTTTGACATGATCCACGAACGTGACAGACACACACACACACACACACACACACACACTGCATGACGGCATAAGCCGCGCTTATGCATAGCATCGCGCGGCAAAAATGACGTTTTCTCTTTAGTTTATTGTATTTGTCTGGTTGTCTGTGGATTGTGTTGTGAAGATCAACCAGCAGTAAAGCGACGCCCTCCGGCTGTACTGCCCAAACCTCCACTGTCCGAGAGTCAGAGACAGCAGCAGCAGCCACCAGGTATGGTATAGTAGGGTTTAACGTTCCACTCGACACATTATAGGTAATTTCGGAGACAATTTTACGGGTCAAATAACCCAACACTGTCACAGCACTGAAGGACGATGGTTAGTCAACCAGGTCAAGGGCCAATTTTACCACGCTCAACTCATTGAAAGGCAAGGAGAGCAAAAAAGCACCATGAAGACTGAAGACACAGAGGCACTTGGAAGACAGAGCCAAACTAAGCAAGTTCAAAGCCCGATACAGTCGAACGACCTGTAAGAACTGCTCGTACCTTTGTTCACCATTATAATAGTACACAATACCGTAACACAGAGTGTTTTTTTCAATATTCCCCTCCTCCAGACCAACATCACATCTCAGATGTGGCCAAGTGGAGGTACGGGGGAGGACAGGCAGACGCAACGTATAATGTGTCGAACGTCTAAACATACCATCATATCATCAGCTTTTTGCGACCACGTCAGAACTTTATTCGTCATAGCTTCATTATTTTTAGTTTTTATGCGCCTCACTCACATGTGAGACCGTGTCGTGACGTCGTTCGTTGATTGGTCGTTGGTTGGTCACGTTCGTCAATTGTGGGTGAACGGTGCGTTGTGTATAGACCTATAGTTACAATGGAACGCTAATAGGAAACCCTACCTCGGAAATGCAATGGTACTTTTTTACCCCCCTAGAGTGACGCCTAACCGGGGATATGTCCCTTTATTTTGCGATTTGTGACCAATATCTCGCTTTTTCGACTTTCGTGTCAACGCAATACGACCGTCGCAGTTGATCACACTGTTTGCTGGACTTTGATGACAACACTTCACTGAGTGACCGTCGCCCGGAGCAGAGCTGCGCTGGCCGTAGGGTGTCACATATTTCCTCCCCTGTGACAAACTTCCCCCATCAAAAGCTACCCATTTCCATGAAATGTATGCTTGAGGTGTATTTTACTCTACTGTATTTTAGTGGTTCTGTGTGGATTGTGTTGTCAAGATCAACCGGCACCACGGCGACTCCCTCCAGCTGTTCGGCCCAGACCTCAACTGACCGAAAGACAGATGCATGAACTACAACTACAACGACAACGACAACCACCACCACAACAACGTCATCATCATCAGGTGATGGACGAATTGGCAAGTCGACTGTTGCAGCGAGCAGCACAGATCCAGGCAGATTGAACGGACCCGCAACAATTGACTGCAGCTGCTGACGACCTTCACCGCCAGTCAACGCAGCTAACGATACGATATTGTGTATTTAACGTGTAGTAAAAAGCTGATGTGCAGCCAGTTAGTTATTCCCGCACACGGGACAAACAGAAAAATTAAAGGAAAAACGAACGAGCAATAAATCGAGAAGCATGATAAGTCCGGTCCGGTCCCATAACGATACAATACAATAAAATGAGAGATTTGTAAGGCGCCGCTCTACGAACCGTCGAGGAGCGCCGTGCAACAACAATAATAAGTCAGTACGCACGATCAAACGAAACAGTTTTAAGTCGTTTCTTGAATACGTTTGTGTCAGTAATGTCATGTAAGTCAGATGGCAGAGTGTTCCAGGCGGCCGGACCGGAGTAGTGGAAACCACGTTCGCCAAACTTGGTGCGTGTTCTCAGCAGTATGTAGTATAACCAACTGGTTCCACGTCCCCCGCATCCGCTCACCCACAAAGCAGCCACGATAAGCGTCCATCATCGCAAAGCCAATGAAGCGAATCTACTGCGTCCCTCATTTTCCTTCCTGTACTTCGCTGTTTCCTCCGACGACCGACTACGGGCTGTCGTGATCGGGTGCGAAGCTCCTCCAGCGCCACAGGGGACGGAATGGTTTAGGAACATCTGAAGTGCAAACTACGCTAGAGCGTTTTTGTCAAATCGCGTATAAGAGGCATCACGTTGTTTAACGGTTGAACCCGATGTTTACGTCCCCAAAATCCCGGTGATGCAAGTTCAACTTATCATCCCGCGGTAGAATTGACGCCACAGATCTTTGCCTTACGTAGACTAGTTACAGATGTTGCAGGCTTGAATGGCAATATAGACCACCCTCGCGAGACAGATCAAAGCCCGATATAGTCGACCGACCTGTAAAAACTGCTCGTACCTTTGTTCCTATCAGGCTCAGCTCATTAAAAGGTAAGGAGAGCAAAAAAGTACCATGAAGACGAAAGACACAGAGGCGCTCGGAAGACAGAGCCAACCAAGCAAGATCAAAGCCCGTACTAACCAACTAACTGCATTCAGCTGCTATGAGTGTTGTTGTGAGCCTTGCTGACCGGCTCTCGTTGCTTTCATTAGAGTATACTCTATTAGGTTTCTAAGCAAAATAAATGATGATGATGATGATGATAATGATGATGATGAACTCAGCTAACTAATGGACTGTATGTCTAGCCTGTGGGCCTACACTTCAGTCACACTCCTGATCCAGCAGCCACGGTAAGGCTGCGTTGTTTTATTCACCGGTTGATTTCACCGATGCATCAGACATGCATTAGAGTGATGCATGTCTGATGCATCGGTGAATCAACCGGTGAATAAAACAACGCAGCCTAAGCGTCCATCCCCACAAAATCTGCTCCGCCCTCCGTTCTCTCAATTTCCTTCCTATACTTTCCTGTTTGCTCCTCCGACCGACTACGAGGTCTGGTGAGTGGGCGTACAGCTCCCCCAGCGCGGCTAGGGACGGAATGATTTTGGAACATCTAAAGTAGAAATCAAAGCACTAAAAGCTGGAGTTTATGTCATTTCTGGTACGACACCCCACGCTGTTTGACGGTTGAACCAGATTTTTACATCCCCAAAATCCCAGTGACGCAAGCCGGACGCAACGTTCGTCAGCCTGCGGTAGGATAGACGTCCCAGATCTTTTCCTTACAACCTCACCAACCTCGACCAGTGCCTCCAGTCTGTTCACAACGCTGCTGCACGGTTCATCTGCAGACGATCCTGCGATCATCAGCCTTCACTGGCTGTGCGTCCAAGAACGCGTCTCCTTCAAGTTCAGATTGGCTGACCTAACGTACCGATCAGTCCGCGGCACTTCACGTAGTTACCTATACAGTCGTGTTTCACCCGTGTCGCCGACATGACAGTTAAATATACATGTAACCAGCTTATTCTGCTTATCTGTTTGCTGTATGCAGAGTTGGACATGACTTCAATATTCTCGACCCGACCCAACCCGACCTACAAATGAAGTGACCCAACCCGACCCGACCCAGAATTAACATGAAACTCTGGATCTGACCCAGTCCGACCATTTATAAACGATCTTTAGTTTTGCCATCAGCTGGCGAATCCTTCCGCTTGTCCACCAAATGAATTTTCACATAACTTCTTATTATTATGAATTATAGTCGAAGAATAATCGCTTTCTTGCATGTGACGGTAAATTGTATATTTATCAAATAGTTTTTACACTGAACCCGACCCAACCCGACCCACCCAAGACGCAGAATTTTGTGACCCAACCCGACCCATGTATGGACCCGACCCATGTCCAACTGGATTTATGTGCGATGTGCGTGTTAATTTGCGTATCGATACGGTTACTACTATGTAGTTATGTATACATTTATTTGTACGAACGCTGCGCCTAATATCAACGGTGTTATTATTACAGTTTATCAATTATGCCATGACGAAGGTTTGTGTCTACGTTATTCAGGTGCAACTAACGTGGGTCCGTATTGTGCAAACATTATGTGTAAATTATGATGATGCTGATGATGCTGATGCTGATGATGATGATGATGCTGACGATGATGATGATGATGATGATGATGATGATGCTAACAAGTCGGGTGTGACGTTTGATAGAAGCAAGCAATGTACAGTTTTCTTTGTATACAGAGACACAGTTGTATTCCATTTGTCAATCATAAAGACTTAGTAATCATTATGGTGACTTTGCTTTATATGATATGATTAACGTTGTATTACGAGTTACATTGATGTTTATGCGACAAGTGAGTTACAGCGGCTGAGAACAGTTGTGTGGATAACGTACATTATATACGCTCGTATCGTTTTTATAGGCCAAAGTTGATTGAAATTTGCCTGCGCTATTTGATTTCTTTCATTTATTATTATCAAGACTTCGAGCGATGGCAATGGCGATAAGATGTCAGTATTTATGACGCCACACGTAGCCTACAGTCGAAGCTGCGGAGGCAGATTTTAAGACCTCAATATAAAGTGGATGCGGCGTATAATTTGTCGGTTCAAGTGTAATTGGAACCAGCCTATTATGTCTAAACTGCAAGTGCCTATATCAACGGGGTGTGATACTGCGACCCCTTCGCTTGCCTCATGAGGATCTGTAGCTATTGAACGAAACGGATCACAAGTTACTGTGTGTGAGTTGAAGTGCCGTTGTAGTGAAAGCTGCGCTGGACGTAGCTATAAGCCAAATTTGGCAATACCTGTAGTCAGATAATTGAAGAGTTACGATTATTGGTTTTCTGTGTGTTAAATGACTGACTGACTGTTTTTTTTGTTTACGTAGTCGTAAGAAGAATAAGGCGTAGGCCTCCAAGTCGCTCTAGCACCTTTTTTTATCTCGGTCTGTGTTGTCGTAACGTATCGCAGTGTTATTTTTTTGCGCGTGTACTGCGGATGAGGCGACAGCCAGTGCTAGCGGTGGGTTCATACCCATTATGCCCAGCTGTTGAACAGATCAGATCACCAGTTACTGACCTATCTGTGTATGAGTTGAAGTGCCGTTGTAGTGAAAGCTGCGCTGGACGTAGCTATACACCAATTTTGTTAATTACATGTACAATAGCCAGAGAATTCCAGTGTTGACGATTATTGGTTTTCAGCATATTAAAAGTTAAATGACATGATGTGTAAATAAACTATGTTTGTAATCGTTTTTATTTGTTAGCACAGCAGGCAACGGGTCATAGGCAGTGACTGTGACTCATGATCCACTGACCCACCCATGACCCATTATGCGTGACCCATGACCGATCGGTTTAAAAACAGCCGCGATGTAATTGTAAAATACTGTTTAATGTAAGCTACTACAGTACGCAGATAGAAAACTTCCCGGTACAGATATGACGACTTCGTTGCCCGATTCAGGTTTGACATTTAAAAGCATTCAATAATACTGAATGCTTATAATATCACGTTCCGTGTATGTTTCACTGTGACTTACTGGGTTAATCGAATATTGGGTTATGGGTCAACATGACCCATGTGACCCATCTCAAAAAGTGACCCATTCGACCTATCGACCCACTGACCCACTTTACCCACTGACCCATCGACCCATTGCGGGCTCTGTTTGTCGGCAACATCGTTACAAAACTTTCATAATAGACGGCCGTTCGCTGTGGGATGATGCCATCAAATTCGCCAGGTGGCAGCACCATTTGGCTACGGATGCTGTGCCTCGCAACACTTGTTAACTGTAGCTGTTATTGTCCGTTAGCCTACTGCAGGGCCGGATTTACCTATGTGGAGGCCCCAGGGCCAGTTAGTTGGTGGAGGCCCCTGTCCCTTCCTCTCCCCTCCCCTCTCCTCCCCTGCCCTGCCCTGCCCTTCCCTCCCCTCCCCTGCCCTGCCCTCCCCTCTCCCCTTAGAAGTAGGCCCCTTAATCCAGCTAGGGGGTCTGGGGGAGCG
>Ga0209149_1001781_pt1 | contig 11395 bp, 6 predicted proteins | sample WorMetTyACAVOLI2_FD_187423 | JGI IMG/M metagenome (GOLD analysis project Ga0209149, IMG submission 187423) | Marine gutless worms symbiont microbial communities from Max Planck institute for Marine Microbiology, Germany - Olavius algarvensis... ...
TAGGCAGAGCAGCCACCCTGTAAAAACCCTGCTTCAGTATTATGGCAAGTCTTTAGAGGCGTTGCCAGGTGTTGCCTACCCCGGTTTCAGGGACAACCGCAGCACCTTAAATACCAAAACTGGATTTTAAAAAAAATTACAACTTTACTCAAGTCAGCAGATCGCCAAATAACCGGACTGTCCCGCTCAAAAACCAGACACCTAACCCCAGTAATGCCCAAGAAGCTGTCTGATGTATTTCAAACGAGTCCATAGGAGAGAAATGAAGTATGAAAGAGCAGAAACTGTTCACAGAAGAAGATGTGAAAATAATGGAGAGCTAGAGCTCGAAGATAGTCTAGAGTTACACTCTGCATGAACGTTTATGTTTTGTCGATGCTGAGACTTCTGTTTACAACAATTACAATATGCTGCTTATGATGTTTTCTTAACGGTGTAATTTTAGATGAAGAACTGAAGGACGATTTGGCTGGCTCAACAGCAAACATAGTTCTAATAAAGGGCTACAAAATATATTGTGTAAGCTGGTGTCTTCTAATTTATCTTCGGATGTTTTCAGAGTGTGCATTGTACAGTTTAAGAATATAGTTTGTGAAGGTTCTAATACTTTCATTTATGGCATTGTTTCGGATGAGTTGGCTATGCGTATCGTAGACCAGATTGCTTTAAGCAACAGTGAGAGGTAATTGCTTTGTGTCAGGGAAGTAACGTGAGTGAGACCTGGACGGCATTGCCCTCTCACAGCTCAGTAATTATATGGATGCGACACTCATCTCCATCTCCTGATGTTAAGCTTGCAGTGAGGTTATACATAGTTTGTGGACAGTTATCTGTTACCTTCCCAGTTTTCACAGTGCTGCATAATCATACTGCTTGGTAACAGAAGCACAAGGGTATAAACGATTCAATTTGCCTAATGTAACTTCGTGCAGTGTCTAACCGGGAATTGAACCCACAACTGACTTCTCAGTTGCAATTCGAACGGCCTGCTGTCATTGTCATGCCACCATCACCACATATCTAAACAAGGAAGACACAATAGTTCATAGCAGGTGGAGGAATTAATGAATGATAACCACACTGACATCAAGAGATTGCTTGTTTTCTTGCTGCGTCATGTTTGCATAAGCGCGGCCTACTCAGTCATACCATATCCATCCGCCCGTCACGTTCGTGTCAAAATGAGTAAACATGTTCTCAAATTCTTTCATCGTTGGGTATCCACACCATTCTGCTTTTTCCGTACCAAATCTTACGGCAGTGTTTCGACGGGGAGCTTCTGGGCAAAAATCATGATTTATTTCGACTGTGGAGTATGTTGATAGCAACGAAACGCAATGCATGAGTGAATCTTTACATGACTCGTGTAGTGTTGTCAGCAAATTGGTATGGTGGTAGCATGTCAGTAACAGCAAAATTCGACTTGGTTTATGCCAGTCGACGGTCACGCCGAAGAGAACAGAACAAAATTTATTTATAGGAGAAGGAAAACTCTGATTTCAAACCGGGGCAGATGGAGCCCGCTTAGCCTCTTCAGGCAAGTCCATCTAGGAGTAGGTAAATCCGAATATAACCATCCCTTCTCAGGGTTACGAGCTGCTTCAACCTGGGAAGCAGTAGGCTTCTGCGGCAGTCATCGACAGACTGATGTTCTGGCAAAGTTGTCATCGTGGCTAGGCGGATGATCCCCCTTTTGCGGGGACAACGGCAGGCACACAGCCCAAGTGCGGGAACGGCGGAGTCTCAGATGCCATCACGTCTGAGTTGGGGGATAGGCATAGGATGTTAAAAACCCTGCTTCAATATTTTGGCAAGTCTTTAGAGGCGTTGCCAGGTGTTGCCTACCCCGGTTTCAGGGACAACCGCAGCACCTTAAATACCAAAACCTGATATAAAAAAAATTGATAAATCTGAACAAACTAATTAATAATAAAAGTCTAATAATGCACTTGAGGTATTGTACTGTCGAAGCTAACTACCGTTAGATATGAAACATTGCACGGCTTCTCTGTGACAGCTGAGCTTCTTGTTGATGAGTGTAGCACCGCTGACGTAGGTGTTAAGATGGAGTAATAGTAATATTTATTATGGCTGTAAATGAATTGTTTGTTGTTGCTGTCGTCAGGGCAACGTTGGCGACTCGCGGGCTGTTGCCAGCGTGGCAGGCCGAGTGGAAGAACTCTCGTTTGATCACAAGCCGAGCAATGAGCTGGAAACTAAAAGAATCGAAGCCGCTGGCGGCTGGGTTGAATTTAACCGTGTTAATGGTACGCATGGTTTGGCCTGTTTAATTGAAATGTTTGCCGGTGTGGCATAGTGGTAATGCGTTGGACTTGATCAGCATAGTTATTGCATGCCCGGCCCGGTTAGTGCCTGGATGGGTGATCGTTTTAGGATGGGTAAAGCACCTCAGCACAGAACAAGGCACCCAGGTCGACTCAGCCTGTACTGTCCCTCTGCGGGTAGGCAAAAATGAGTGCTGGCTGTGGCTCTGGCCGCTGCTAGGGAAGAATGGCGAGTTCAGTGTAACAGTAGCCCCTGTGATCAGGACTGCTGGCATACTGGCTTGTAGTCGGTTAAAGGCGCTGGCTGTTAACGGGGGGTACCGCCCGTGCATCTGATGTAGGTCATATGCTAGCGTAATTCTGATCAACCCTCGCCGGCTCAAAGCGTCATAAAGGGGATGAGTTCCCTCGCAATGTACCTTAGCTGTCTATGCAAACTCTTCTGCTCACTCTTCTTTAACTGCAGCAGTACTGTACAGTCGCATGATATTATTGTTGCTAGCTGGCAACAGTGTATTGTTCCAAGTGAATATCAGATGTACCATAATCAAAGCAGTGCTTAAAAATCCCCCCCCCCCAAAAAAAACTCTAAAACATGGAATTACAAGATAATTATTTTTTAATCTGTGGAGAGAGACACCCCTCCTACACCCAAACTCCTTGTGGCCTTCAGCCACTTGGTTACTCGTAGCAAAAACCTGGATGTGGGCGTGTGAAATGTTTTTGGTCTCGTATGTAATGTGTGCTTATATGACTGAGCACTGACGCCAAAGTTGGACTGTGCACTGGTATAGAACTGATTAGTACATATATATTATTGCAGGTAACTTAGCATTGTCTAGAGCTCTCGGTGACTTCGTTTTCAAAAAGAACAACATGAAACTGCCAGAGGAGCAGATTGTTACAGGTTTGTCATGTCTACAATGTCATTGTTTGCACAGAGTTCACTTCAGTTGTATTTTATACCATCACAGATGTTTATAACATAACATGTCTGATTGCTATAATAGCATTTAATAAAATTAAATATTAAACGTCATTTGGCACTGACTATCGTCCGACTGGAGCAGTGCAGCACAGACATTAAACACTGGATGTCTGCAAACTGTGGAAGCTGACAAGATCGCTGCTCTACATGTAGGGGCTGATATGAGGCATATGCTGGCATTGTGGGAAGGCAGTTTTCCGTTGCCACATCTTGGTGCAGACATCATTCCTCCAAGTCGGCATGTTCATTGGCTTTGAATGGTCCGGAGGAAGGGGAATATTAAGAAAACTCTCAGTGCTACAGTTTTGTGTTTTGTGTACTATTATAATGGTGCACAAAAGTACAAGTAGTTCTTACAGGTTGGTTGGCTGTATCGGGCTTTGGTCTCGCTTGGTTTAGCTCTCTATCTTCCGAGCGCCTCTATATCTTTGGTCTTCGTGGTGCTGTAACCATACTTTTGATAGTGAATGATTTAATCAGTTTGAGGGGTCACTAATGTGAAAGGTTACTGGTCCTAACCTTAATGTCACCATTGATATGCTGGTGCTGGAGAGCTGGCTACCTTTAGTGTTAGTCATGCATCAGCGTGACATACTACATTGTCTAATGCTGACCTTAACTCTAACCAGTAACCTTTCGGAGTACTAACTAGAACTGTAAAGTGATTAGTTTCTTTAATCGTGTGATTAATATTACACGTTAATCGCGGTTTTAATGCACATTTTGTTTGTTACATTTTTCAATTTGTTACATTTTTAAGTGCCTCACTTTACGTTAGTAAAAGAGGCGCTTATTGAGATAGGCTGTGTCGTGACGTCGTTGGTCGTTGGTTGGTTGGTTGGTCGTTGGTCGTCACGCGTGTGCACTGTGGCCAAACGGTGCATCCTAGGCCTATAGTTACTATGGAACACTAATAGGAAACCCTACCCCAGGAATTCAGTGGTACAACTTTCGACCCCCTGGGGTGACCCCTAACTGAGGCGCTTTTTGTCAAATTACTTTGACCTTTTGTTCAATTTGTTTGTGTTCCATTTACAGTTAGGCATCATCGGCCTATTGCTGTTGAATGCTAGTCTACTCCTAATAGTGATGACTGATTACAGCGACTGATTAGTGCAGGTCACTGAACTTGTTGACAATGACGGAGTCTTTTGAGTTTTGACTCATTATTCGTTTGTTTAACGTTGAAAAACATTCGATTTCAAAATGTTTGTGTTCACTAGTGCTGGTTTGTGTAATATTTTTCCAGGTTAAAATTTTTAATGGCATTAATTTTTAAGTGCCTCACTTTACTTTAGTAAAAGAGGCGCTTATTGAGATAGGCTGTGTCGTGACGTCGTTGGTCGTTGGTTGTCACGCACGTGCACTGTGGCCAAACTGTGCACCCTAGGCCTATAGTTACTATGGAACACTAATAGGAACCCCTACCCCAGGAATTCAGTGGTACAAATTTCGACCCCCTGGGGTGACCCCTAACTGGGGAATGGGCCCCCGTGAGGCGCTTTTTGTCAAATTACTTTGACCTCTTGTTTTAATCGTAGTTAATTCTTTAACACATTAATGACCGTCAATGCATTAATTTTACAGCCCTGACACTTTGGCCTAGTGAACTGGCATCAATACTGTATGCTGAGGTAATAAAATTCAGCGTTTTTGTCTGCATGCAGCTCTGCCTGATATCACCATACGTGACGTCACGAGAGACCATGAGTTCATAGTGCTTGCATGTGATGGCATATGGGACGTCTTGTCCAGTCAAGAAGTTGTTGACTTTGTGCGCGTCCGAATCGCTCAGCAGATGGAGCCGGAAATTGTAAGCGAGTGTTCGTATAACATTTGTTTATTGCCAATTTTTCAGAGTGTTCTGTGTGTGGCAAATAATGCGATATATTAGTGACTATCAAGAAACTGTATTTTCTGAGTTATTACAAGAGATTAGCAACTAGATATAAACATATTTTAGACTGTTTTTAGTGATATATTTATACTACAGAAGGATGGATATTTGATTTCTCATCCAAGTATGAACAAATTTCAACTGTGGAGGTATCGTCATCACTCTCCCGATACTGCTAGTATCAGGAGATTAGCGATGCTACTGGATATTTATATTGCCCTAACGCTACTTAAAGGCCACTGCAGTGTGAATATGTGACTGTTTGGTGATTTGTGGTGTCTGTGTGTTGAGATCTGTGAGGAGTTGATGACGCGTTGCCTTGCACCCGACTGTCAGATGGGCGGTCTCGGTTGTGACAACATGACCGTTGTCCTCGTCTGTTTTCTGCATCCAGTCAACGATGCGCCTGGCGACTATGCCGACCTGTGTCGGAGATGCTCGCGTACGTTGAGCTACGACAGCAATGTCGCTGCCGAAGCAAGTCCTTCCGCCCCAAATCCAGCCGAACCAGACACAGTCCAGGTGATAGCGAGCCTGTAACACGTGCGATTCGGCCACTGCCGGCTCATCTGCATCGTTATTTCGAGTTTTGTTGTTCCACACCGTTTGCTTGGATCTCTCGGTTATTTGTGAACTGTTGATACAATCACCCGAGACTCTGTATAGATTGTTGTTCTGCTATTCACGCTGCGGCTTCCATTCCATTGTGTGGTCTTTGTTTTTGGGTGACCAATAACGTGACAGACTTGTAAAAAATTCTGAAAACTTGAAACTAGTGAGGCGAAATTCATGGTAAGTGGGGAAAATGCTGTGTGACAAAAAGACAGTAAACGTGAAACATTATAATGAGTGCATTAAGAAATTATGTACTCAGTTATGCTAAGGGTAATTCACACCTGGGTTTTCCTGGTTGTTTATTTAGTGAATATTTTAAGGTTGATGTGACTGAACGCCGGTAAAAAATGGTCACCTAAATATTGTTTGTTGTTTGAAACTTGCCGTTATTATCACCTACCAGAAATCTTCATCACTTCATGTCTGTTTGTGGTTGTCACCTGAGCTTGCAGTCCATCAAATCATTTTATGCCAACCGATTCATGCAAACTGTACACATTGTGAAAGATTGGCATTCGTATAATTACGTTAAAATATCTAACATTCAGCAACTTATGCGTATCGAAGCATCTCAATGTCGTGTTACTGTGCAGAAGTTGTTTGATTATTCAGTGATTATTTTCCCGTCAGATATTTGCAGTTTTACTAACTTAAATTCATGTGCTTGTCATTATGATTTTTTAAAGTTACCTATGTTTATTCCCATTTAACACCGAGCTCGAACTGGCAGTGACCCTGTGATAGACGTGTAGATTTTTGGTCAGCAGATGCAATGAACTTACTGTATATTGTGTATACGGAGTGGTCATTGCCACAGCCAGTGCACTTGAATACTACACAACTGTACAGTGTACATGTCACTTTTTACGACGGCTGTGGTTGGTTCTTGCATCTTCTTACATGTAAGTTGTATTTGTGCCGTCGTGTTTTACAGTTTGATCGAGTGATGTTAAAATATACGTATGCGCAGCTTTACAGCTGTTGGCTGAAGAAGCTGCAGGTTTATGTTAGATTAGATCCTGTCCATTTCGTGACTGGTTGTTTAAGAGACCACTAAGCCAAGTGCCACATGTAGAATATGATACCATTTGGCACACTGGGACCCGATTTTTGAACATCTTAACGATCTTAGGAACTTTGTTGAACTTAACGAACATCTTACAACAAACTTAAGGAAGTGCTAATTTTGGAAAATCTTAAGAAAAAGTTAGGAAAAAGTAACAAACAACTTAGGAAGAGCGAAAGGCTCTCTTCAGAAGTTATCTCTCTGTGATGGCTGAGTATAGTGTGTTCTAAAGATAACTTAGGAATTCCTAAGTCAGTCATTGAAGATTGACTTAAGAAAATGTTGAGAAAATCTTACCGCATCTTACCTCGCCAACTTAAGAAAACTTGGGACATATTTACGACAAACATCACATAGGAAACAACATCTTAAGATGTTTCAAAAATCGGACACGTGGGCTTCTAAACAGATTGTTCAAGTGTCTTCCCTTTTGGTGTTTGATGACAGTTGAGCTTCTGTTAAACAATCGCTGCTTCCAAAGCAGGTGAGTGGTTTGCGCCAGTGCTGTGCCCTAGCTGCGATGTTATTCAACTTGCACACCAACGACCTGTGCACCACACTCAGTTTCAGTTTTGTCTATACCAATTACATTTATTGCACCTTTCGGGTTTTGTTAGTTGTTTGCATTTTTTTTTGGTGTTACCCTAGTTGTAGGTTTGGTTCATCTGTATCAGATCCAAGTCAGTGGCTGAAGCAGCTCCTCCAAGGAGACCTCTATCAAGTCGAGGAGATCATCTGCACAGAGCTGATCGAGGAGTCTGTGTTTCGATAATCTTTTTCATATTTGGATGTGTTTGATTGTATACTACAGTTGTATCATATCAGAGCATGACTCAGTGTCGGCACAGTATAACACATATGTGTTGAAAATGTTGTTAAATGCTAACCAGCCGTAATGCAGCTTCATACTACATTACTATATCAATGTGTTTGTGACATGTTGGTGTGGTAATTTAAAAGCTTTCATGCATTATTTCTTCACTTATGGATGTGCTGGCAATGTAAGATGTAAATGCATATGGTATACTTGTTCAGTACTACTACATGTGTGCCACACAACTTATCAGCATATGCCATGGGACACGTAATACTGTATGGAGTATGGTATATGTATAGCACCCTGTGAGGATGTAGAATGCTGGCATTTTATTTTATGCCCTTGTGGTGGTCATTCGCCGAAGCCCAGCTTTCACGTGCAGTTTTAAGTTGAAATTAATTGATGTGATATTGTCGTGAACAGATGTCCATTGTCTTGTCACTGCAGTTCGAACATCGGACAATGTTCACGTCACTTCTTTTGTCTAGTACGTTGTTAATTTAATAATAATTAATTTAATCGTCTATCACTGTTTTTGTTAAAGCTAGTGTGGTCTGTGTCTTTAGAGTCTGTGATGTTGTACAAATTGTAGTTGTGTTGTGGCCAACCGCACGTGGCATAGTGTACAGTACGGATGTTGCTTTTACCAGTGAGCATTGTGTAAATTGGAGTGATGTTAGTGAATAAGGTAGATCTTTCTGTACTGTGCACTGTGATGGATTTGAGTGAAACAGGACAAGAGGGGACATCCAAGGAAGACTTGGTGAGATGATGCAAAGGAGGATATGGTAAGTTTTTGGTCTGTCCTGAGATGATGCAACGAATGGAGAAAGAAAATCGAGGTGGCAACTGGCTAAACTAGGTTCATGTGGGAAAACTTGTTAAAACAAACTGAGTGTGTGTGTGCCTGTGCATTCTTGGCTAACTAGTGGTATTATACCGAAAGAACTTATCACGAGTGTCAGATGTAAATGTTTGTTTTTGGCTTAGATGGTGTGGTAAGCATGTTGTGTGCCATTTGGTTTACAGTACGCTTTGTCGTAAGCTACCATGGCCGATCAGCGAAACTTGGAGAATTCACTTACACTGTAGCAACTGCTCGTTTTTCTATACGTGCAGACTTTGTCATTAAAACTGATCAGTCATTTTGTTGCCGACGTTTTGAATTCATTAGGTTTCAAAGTGCAGTTGTGGTATAAATATGCATAGTGAATAGTGAAAAATAGTGCATAGTGAAAAAGAAATTTATCAGGTCTGTAACTTCATGTCTTTATTGCTGTGCAGCAGAGCGTTGCAGTGCAGTTTCTGTTATCTTGTGATGCCGAGCAGCTGCCACATTCATAGTGGTTGTTTGGTCTGTGGTGGTATACATAGTTACTGAAAACATTGAGTGATGATGTTGTACATTTCTTCTGAAACAGTCATTATGTATCCTAGATACTCCAGTGTCAAATAGTGCAGATCACTTCCATAACTTTTGCTTTGGCCAAGTAAGTTTGTGAAAGACATTACAGGCAACTTGTTGGACCTCGTATCAGCCAAGTCATAAGCACTGTGTATAGGCTGAGAGCCAGACTTGGATCAAGTACTCAAGCAGCAAGTACTAGTACTAGTACTTCAGTTGCAAATACAAGTACAACTTGTTAAAATCAGTACTTAAGTACAGCTTAAGTACAAGTATACAGCAAATCTGTTAATTTATGTTGTCTGCATTAAACTTGGTCATAACCAAAATGTCTAACTACAAATAATCCATCTCAATGCAAGTCAAAAAAAAGTTTACAAAAATACCTTGGCAACAAGTACTTTGTCACAAGTACAGGTATTTAAGGTGCAAGTACAAGTCTACTGTGAGCGGTGTAATGTCGAATTACTATTTTGTTTTCATTTGAAATAGATGTCTGTAATATTCTCAGAAACGAGAAATCATGCGCCAGTTTGTGGCATCATCAGTAGTTGGAAGATAGCAGATGCAGCTCAGCAACAAGTGTGTGATGATGAATGTTGAACTTCAGTATGCTAACAGTCTGTGTGAATATTGCAAGAATTTACATGACAGAATGATTTTACGCAGTGTGTTGATTTTATGCGGCATCTGCTAACTGACCTAGAAGTTATAATAGTTGGAATATCTTTTTGTCTTTAGTGCAGCACTGATTATGTTGTCAGTGTCATAGTGGAAACGGCGTGTACCTGAGGCAGCTTTTTGTTTGACGATTGCATTATTAATTTGTCACTGCTCGCTGCTTTGTGTTAACATCTAAATGTTATGGATCGTACTCTGGCTAATTAATATCTGGCTAATTAATATAGCGTTGTACTATACATTACTTTTCATAACTATTTCAGTTGCCAAAATGCAAATTATATTAAAACGGTACCAGATAGAGCTATATTTACAATGGCGGACCAATAGAAAGTCGTATATGGTTTATCGAACGGCACCATTTTCAATGACCTTGAACAACCCCTAACCCAGTTTTCAAGGTCATGGTATACTTTGATGTTGACTATCTCACAAACGGCTACAGATACGGCCATAGTTACTATGGAAGGTGAATAGGAAACCGCACCCAAGCTTTTGAATGGTACCAGTTTGAATGACCTTGAGTGACCTCTAACCCAGATTTCAAGGTCGTGATATTATTCAACGTCAAATAACTCAAAAACGGTACAAGATAGAGCTATATTTACAATGGCGGACGAATAGAAAGTCATATGTGGTCTATCGAACGGCGCCGTTTTCAATGACCTTGAACAACCCTTAACCGAGTTTTCATGGTCACGCTATTCTTTGATGCTGAATATCTCATAGACCGTTAAAGATACGGCCATAGTTACTATGGAAGGCGAATAAGAAACTGCACCCAAGCTTTTGAATGGTACCAGTTTGAATGACCTTCAGTGACCTTTTCAAGGTCATGATTATTCAACGTCAAATAACTTGAAAATGGTACAACATGCAGCTATACTTACAATGGCCGACCAATAGAAAGTCGTATATGATCTATTCAGTGACCTTGAACGACCCCTACCCACACAGTTTCAAGGTCACGCCATTCTTTGACGCTGAATATCTCAGAAACGGTACAACATACAGACATAGTGTCATTGAAATACTAATAGGGACTTACACACGCCTTACACAGCAGTGTCATTTCGAATGATCTTGAGTGACTTAGCAAAATATTTAATGACAGGAAGCCGCACGTGGTCTCTCTGCGACAGCTGAGTTTCTTGTTACTGTGTAAGTGGCATATGCTCAAAACATTTTAATCGGTTATAGTTAACTTTACGAGTCAGTATACTCGTGTGAAATTGGTATGCTACTCGTATCAAAGAAACTATTTTACAGCAATATTTAATTCAGTTACACAACATACACAAAAGTGTACTTTAATCCCACAAATTCTAAAAATTATTTAAATACAAAATACATAAAATGTATTTGGAATTACTTGTACTTCAATTTACCACACTACGTGTACCATAATGATGTAGGCTTGTTGGTATAGTTGTCTGTATTGGTTGATGTATATTTGTACATTTTCGTTAATTGTGCTGCCGTCTCAAGTGTGCTTGATTTCTAGTGCAAAAACGTTTTTAGTAAATGTTCAGTATAGAGATTGCGGTTCTGTTCTCTAACGTGCTTACAGTGATCATTCATTATAGTTGTATGCAGTGGCGGATACAGAGGTAACTGCAAGGGGCATGGATTATGGACGAG
>Ga0209149_1001782_pt1 | contig 11395 bp, 11 predicted proteins | sample WorMetTyACAVOLI2_FD_187423 | JGI IMG/M metagenome (GOLD analysis project Ga0209149, IMG submission 187423) | Marine gutless worms symbiont microbial communities from Max Planck institute for Marine Microbiology, Germany - Olavius algarvensis... ...
TGTTTTTGAAATCGTTTCCCGACATAGTGTGATATGTTGTTGTGCTACGTTATTGACAGTGGTCTAAGCACCAGCTTGCTGTTATTAGCCACTTTAATAATTATGTTTTACATTTACATTACATTAGTTGATGTAATGTTACATTACATCAACAAAGTTAAAGATATCGCACTGATATTTTAATCCGTGTCTTTACCCCACTATGACTTCATCTTCTGTCAAAAACATTTTGAGCAAGCGTTTTTCTACGTATAGGCTATCACATCATAATGATATGTTTATCGTCAATGGTAAATCTAACTGCTGTAATAACACTTTTTACTGACGTCTGGTTTACATCGCTGCTAGCAAAGAATATTTAAAAATATACATTATTTTGTGCTCTTAGAATCAGCATTTCATGAGCTATTTTGTCTGAAATTTTCATTCAAATTGGTTACTGTTTCTAAGAGTTATGCAAGAAAACAAAGGTGGCTGTTTTTTTCTGAACACAGTGTAGGCCCTATATTAGGCCAGAAACCAACTTTAAATTAGAAATCAACGTGCAGAAGATGTGTTGATGTGTTGTATGGTAATTTACACGTACATGAGTAACATGCTCGGGTGCACTGCAAGTGTTGGTATTACAAGAAAATCTGTTGTCGCAGAGATGCCGCGCGATGTTCCGTGTCGTTGAAAATTTTGCTAAGTGACTCAAGATCAATCAAGGTGATTCGAAATGACACCGTTGAGTAGAGAGTGTGTAAGACCCCATTAGTATTTCATTGAGATATTCAGTGTCAAATAATGGTGTGACCTTGAAATGTGGGCCAGAGGTCGTTAAGATCATTGAAACTAGTACCATTCGAAAACTTGTATGCGGTTTTCTATCCACATTCCATAGTAACTCTGGCTCTATCTTGTATCATTTCCGAGATAAAGCGAGATATTGGTAAAAAATCGTGAATTTTTTCATACCCCCTGCATTCGTGTGCGCTGCATGTGTTGATATTAAAAGAAGCTCAGCTGTCGCAGAGATGCCGCGCGATGCTCCATATCGTTGAAAATTTTGCTAAGTGACTCAGGATCAATCAAGGTCATTCGAAGTGACACCGTTAGGGGGGTCCTCGTCGGAATATTGCCATACCATTTGGTGTGGAAAAACTAGAATGGTGTGGCTATCGGGTGGCGAAAAAAAGTTTGAGAATATTTTAGCCGTTTCGACAGAATATCGGCGTATGACGGACAGACAGACAGACAGACGGACGGGCGGACTGACATCTCGCGACAGCATAGCATTGCGCGGTAAAAATTGAAAGTCGCCAGTCAAAGTTATAATCATCTATCGAATTTTAAGAAGAGGTTAGCATAGCGTTAGGGGTCACTCAAGGTCAGTGAAAATGGTAGATACGGCTTCGCATCAGTCTGCCATTGTAAGTATAACTCTATCTTGTATACCATTTTCTGGTTATTTGACTTTGAAGAATGTCGGAACCTTGAGGAGTCACTCACGATCATTGGAAATGACACCACTGCATAGATCGCATACAAATTCTTATTTGTGTTCCATTGTCACTACGGCTTATCTTGTACCATCTGAGAGATGAAGTGACACATATGTCGAAAATCGCGATATTTCATACCCCTTCAAACTATGGAAAACAGTTGCGAATATTTTCGCGCTGTTTTCTTCACAACCAAGCCAGATCATGGCTAGGCTACAATAAGGTGCAAAATATTGTGGAAAAATTCAACTCACTGAGTAGAATGCACAGACAGATGACAGACGACAGACGGAACTGCGATGACAATAGCCGAACATAACATAGTAACGTTCTGCTAAAACAAGAATATCGCACTGCGAAAAAAAGCTGCAGCTGGCCCGACTCCATTTCGACTTCGGCGTCATCACAGCGGACGATGAATGTGAACAACAGGTTCCGACCGTCGCACTCCGTTTATAACAGTGGACAACACCGGCGGTGAGATTATGATCTGCTCGGTTGACAACAGCTGTGGTCTGACGCCAAGTCAAACAGGACGCCGTATTAATGTCTGAATATATTTTGTACTTGAAACGAGAATATCTCCCAGGAGACGTCTGGTGGAGAATCTGAATGCAGCAACAGAATCAGCGACGCCAACTTCATTATAGTTTCTCATAGTAACTATGGGCCTATCTTGCTCAGTTTTCGAGATATGACCATGGGACGGACAACGGACGGACGACAGACCGACGTCGGCGACCCTCCCATATTTGTCCTTTAACCCTTTAATAGGCACATTAAAACCGCAGAGCAACGGACCATTATACAGCAATACGGTGATTGGTACACTAACCGTTGATGGATGGGCTGTTACATTTGGTACAGCGAAAACAGGGACCTGGGCGGGCTGCGGCCCCGCCCAGGTCCCTGTCCTCGCTGTACAAAATGTAACAGCCCACCTATCAACGGCCATTGTACCAACTTCATATTATTCGATGTGGCACTATAATTGCCTATGCCCATTAAAGGGTTAAAGCGGGTCAACAATAACTAGCTCTTTTGGGTCAGATAAATACTGACAGCACGCAGATAAGCATACGATACTGCATAGGATGCTTGGTATTCATCTCTAGTAATGCATGTTTTAGCTGTTAAGTTCAAGCGTAACGAAGTCAATGCTACATAGCAAAAAACTTACTGCAGTTAATCACCCGAAATACGTCTACAGAAACTGGCGCTACGCTGCAAGCGAGCAAATATCACGTCAGAAAATAAATGGTGGAAGCCCGCCGGGACACAGAGAAAGAAATCAGGTGACAAGCGAGAGCCAGCATCAAGTGTTTTTATTATCAAGCACCTGCCGTAATAGTGCATTATACGTCCGTCATGGCTTTGTTAGTCGACTGCGTCAATGACAACACCTTCGCATTTCTACTTCCTTTTCCGGTTGCGCCGGCGTCGCCGTTGACTACGCCTGCGGAGGAGTCGAACTCGCCGTTTCTCAGCAAACGACCGGACATTTCGTCGCAGCCTTGGGTTACTTCGATCGCCGCCCGGGTCACGCCCTGCTGCTCCCTCCCGCCGCTGGCTGGCCGCTTCCGGTCCGTGGCGAGTGAGGCGAGCAGGGCGGCCAGGTCGGCGGGGCGCGGCGGGGCGCGAGACAGGAAGTCGTCGGGCAGAGCGACACCGAGCGGCCTTAACACGACGTCGCATTCGTCGCGCATGTAAGAGTCTGACGTCACTCGGCGACGTACGAAGTTTGTCAGCAGCGTTGACAGATTGGCGCCGGGTGGCGGCGAGCGCCCGCCGGAACCGGAAGGACGAGTTTCTGCGCATGTGCAGTAGCTGCGCAGCGTGTCTACCGACGCAAGACGACGTAACGGACTGTAGACTCGATGAATGTCGTCATAACGAACAGTCACCTACACAGTCACAGCCACTAACTTCACCGAAATACTATACGATTAGTTATTATTTATAACTACAGTTAGGACTTTCATAAATGATATATTATTAGAATAGGCAAAACTATTGTATTACGTACGTACTTCAGTCATTGCTGGCCCGCTTTAAGGGCGAGATATGCATTGATTGCCGACGTCCGTCCGTCGTCCGTCCCATCAGGGAAAGCACACTGCAGGCCAACTTTTATTGCACCAACGATATTCCGGTCTTGATACAAAGTACGTTTCATGCAGTTTAGAGCGACTAGTCAATAATCAGAAGTACGCTGTGTCCACAAAAAACAAAGCCGGATTTTATTAGCATAATTTTATTTAGGACTGATGAAATTTTATAAAATTTGGAGGATTTATTCCAGAATCTACCCGGGACACAACTAGAGTTCCATTTCCAACGAAGCCCGTGTAATACCCTTATTTAGACGTTTTATTTCAATGACGTCTTGCAGAACTGAAACAGAGACTGTTAGTGAAATGCAGAAAGCTTGACCATTCGATTGTTGCAGCCATCAGTCAGTGGCGTCGCCATCTCTGTGCTTGTGTCAGGGCTCACGGTGGACATTTTGATTTTTCCGCGTATTTTGTGGTGTTTTCGTGGTTCAGTGTGTTAAGTTAATGCTGAAAATTTTTGAATTTGGGGTTTAACTGTCTGACTATTTTGTTTATCGCCAAAATGTAACTTGCCTGAAACGCATTACCAGATATGGGCATTACGCAAGTGAGGTGGAACTGAGGTGAATCATATACAGAACTGCAGACTCGCAGTTGTCTCTCAAATCGCTGCGCCAAAAAGAGAGCGTTTAGTTGCGGTTTGATGACGCTATGCTAAAAAGTAGTTGGCTTTGTTTTTGTGGACACACTGTAGATGTAAACAAAACTGCAAGTTCTTGATTAAGAGTAGATGGCCACATTCTCAACATCTGACATCTGAGTCGCGCGATCTCAGTCTCTAATAAGCTATAATCTTGATTCGTTAGCCTAACCTGCCTCATGATATGCAAGCTAGCATATTCTGAGCCGGTCCTCAGCCCGGAAATAGAGAAGGTTCCGACAGGAACGGCATCCGGCGTAAAAAATACTTCTGGGCGCATGGATGGGCTTACTCTTGCTCTCGTTTGTGTGGCTGCTGCAGGCCGGCGAATGGTCATACGGTGAGTGAGATGGGACCAGCATTTAACCAAGGGTCTCATCAAATCCAAAATTAGGCGAATACAGAAGTTTGAGTTCTTGTCCTCGGGTTCTTCATGTTTTTTCAGCTGTTTTCCCCGGGTTTTCCTTAGTATAGACCCTAGAGATAGTATGGCAGGCTTGATAGAAAAGGCTGGGAGTGCTTGTGAAGAATCTGAGGACAATGATGGTGTTATATTGGGTTAATGTTTCTCAGAGTAGTGGTGCCGGCTCACCCGAGATGTCCCGGATAAAGGACCTTCAAACAGTTGTTGTTGTTATGATGGCTGCCACAGATGTAAAGATGTAAAATAAACTTCACGTCTCATGTCGTCGATAATAAACAAGATAAGCAATACAAGACCTCCTCTGAGAACGATGCTTCGTCCTCGGAATTGAGTCGATAACAGCCGTTGACGTAGTCTTTCTCGATGATCTGACCGCGGTAACCGTAACGCATCGGTTCACAGCGCGACGACGTGTAGAAGGTCCACGGAGCCGGCGATGACATCGGCCAGTTGGCTGCATCATCACTCGTCTCCGAGCTGCCGCCGCCGCCGCCGACGCTGGAGCTCAGGGACGAGACGCGACCCGACGACCGCGCTGGGCTCGCCTGCTGGCCGCCGGCCAGCGTCGCCGACGCCGCGGCCCCAGCGCCGCCATTGGTTGCCGTCGCCAGCGGAAGTTCGCGTCGCAGCGCCGGCTTTTTGAACACGTCGTGCAAGTTCCACTTGAGCTCGCGATTACCGATGAACACCGAGACGACGGCGGCGGGAGTCGGCGGCGGCCGGCCGCGGATAACGCCGCGGACTAGGGCGCCGTGGTCCAGCGTCCTACTCCTACGTCTAGTGGCCTGGAGGATACAGTCAACGGCATGTCTGGCCAGCATACGAACAGCGACAGGTTCGTTGATGAGTGCCAACTGGTACTCGAAAATACGTCCGAGTTCTGCAGCAGCTAGATGAGCCATGTCACTGGCTAGATCGCGAGCTACTGACAGTCGACGTTCAACGGCTGTTGAACCTTCCTGCTTTAGACTCTGAACAGATGGATACCTACACGAGAGACAGTGCATGCAACTGTCTATAGCGCTTCTCTTTTCATTTAAACTGGCTCACTTCATATTCACTAAAACCACATGAGTGAATCAATGAAATGTTAGAAATTAACAAAATATTTGTGTGCCTTGTGTATAGCCCCGACTTTGTTTATCAATTTTTATTAGCAAAATCCTTTCCGTAAAAATCTCCAAATATAGTTGGCAAATAATTTATTTTAGTAGTCAGTTTTTTCTAGATATCCAAAGATGTAAGAACAAGAGGTCTTATACGCCACAATGTGCCTCACTCACCCCAAAAATCGGACCGTACGTACCCGCAGCTGTGCCCTCAGTGGCTAAATTTTTACATCATGCCCTAGAACTTGGCAACGTCTGGCTGCATACCAAATTTATGGGTCATGCTAGGTGGCTGAGGAAGGTACCACAGGTTTTCTAGGGTAGGGTTGCCTAGAGTAGTGTTAAATAGTAACTATAGGCCTACGAGACACCGTTTAGCCACAATTCACCGCCACTAACCAACTATCGACTTCACGATACGGTCTATCGCACAACGCGCCTGTCACTGTGTGAGTAAGGCACGTAAACAACACTAAAACCATTAAATAACTAACTGCATAACATTTACGTGGGTCAGTGAAGTTTGCTGCAGTGAACTTGCTTCCTGTGTCCTGTATACAGTAAAGGCCCCTACAGCATATCAGCTTAATTTGATGAAAAATCGCGACTGTCGATACGATCTTCAGATAACTGGCATTGATAGCCATACAAAACTTTGTTCCATAACTATAGTGAGTGAGTTATCAATGATTTTATGTGCTTCAATATTATCAAATAAATCTTTAATGGAAGAAGCAACAAAGTGTTTATTTCGTACATCTTTAAGATCAACACATTCATAACTATATTTTATCAAAACCAGTTTATGTCGTTTTGTAAGGTCTTATTATTGTCAAGTTACATTTTGGACATTGAAAGGTCAAAGGTCAAGGTCAAGGTCAAGGTCACGCAAATGCTGAAATGGTTTTTCGGCGGTAACTACGCCACATACACTGTGTTCAGAAAAACACCACTTTTGTTTTCTTGCATAACTCTTAGAAAAAGTGAACAATTTGAATGAAAATTTCAGACAAAATAGCTAATGAAATGCTGATTCTAACAACATAAGAATAATTTGTATTATACTTAAATATCCTTTGCTAGCAGCGATGTAAACCGGACGTCAGTTAAAGTGTCATTACAGCACTAGGATTTACCGCTGGAGATTAAATGCTCGTGACTAAATAAAACGTATGAAGCAAACCACTTTCTGAAGATGTTTCCTGACAGAGGATAGAGTTTTAATGGGTTAAAACATTTAACGGAGAAAGTGACAGCAGTGGCATCAATGACTCGTGTTCGGGTTGTGGTCGACCACACAAAGCCCATTCCGCCATACAACAAAGTTAAAGGTCTCGCATCAGTGTCTTTACTCCATCAAGGCATCATCTTCTGTCAAAAGCATCTTGAGCAAGCGTTTTTCTACGTAATGTTTTTCACTGACATCCATTTAATGAGATATCTATCGTCAATGGTAAATCTCATTGCTGTAACGACACTTTTACTGACGTCCAGTTTACATCGCTGCTAGCAAAGAATATTTAAGAAAAAATACAAATTATTTTAATGCTGTTAGAATCAGCATTGCATTAGCTAGTTTATCTGAAATTTTCATTCAGAATGGTTACTTTTTCTAAGCGTTATATATAAGTAAACAAAAGTGGGTGTTTTTTTTCTGAACACAGTGTATAATACGATATATTTCAAGTATAGACAGCAATGTTCCAATTCCGGAGGCGCGTATGATTGCTTTGCCTCATACTGCAGATTTTCTTGTTGCCTTTTGTTTCCAGCTCTCTAATCGTCAATCGTCATCTATGTATACACGTCATAAGTCAGTCAGTACAATAGACAAAAGATTTTAATACTTACGAAGTCGTGCATAATTGCCTACACTACACGACGTCACACTTAAAGACGACGAAAGCTACACTGCAGAGACAGGAAGCTCAGCTGTCGCAGAGACCCCACGAAAATTTGTGTCATCGAATATTTCGATAAGTCACTCAAGGTCATTCGAAATGAGACCTTGAGTAGGGCGTGTGTAAGTCCCTATTAGTATTGCATTGTAACTATGTCTGTATCTCGTACCGTTTCTGAGATATTCAGCTTCAAATAATGGCTTCAAGGCTTGACCTTAAAATTTGGGTTAGGGGTCGTCAAGGTCATTGAAAATGGTACCACTCGAAAGCGTGGGTACGGTTTCCTATTCGCATTTCATAACAACTATGGCTCTATCTAGTATCATTGCCGAGATAAAGCGAGATATTGGTCGCAAATTGCGGTTTTCACACACCCTGCATTTGACGCGCCCGTTAGGCGGTCCCCGTCGCAATATTTCCACAGCGTTTGTTATGGAAAGTCTAGAATGGTGTGGCTATCCGAAATGCAAAAATGTTGAGGATATGTTTAGCCGTTTCGACAGAATACCGGCGTGTGACAGACGGACAGATAGACAGACATACAGACAGATATCTTGCGGCGGCATTGTCCGCGCTATGCATAACATCGCGCGGTAAAAAAATATGACGTGCCTCGCTGGATCGATGGTCAGAAAGAACTCTCTGTCTTCGGCTCTAGTCGAGCCGTCCTTAGCGGTCAGAAGGTAGACGGGGATGGCGTCCGACTCGAGGTACTGCAGCAGCGAGACGGCCTGGTTGGCGCGGTCGGGGCGCGTGGCGACGGACACGGCGGCCAGCTGGTTGAGTGGCGCCAGACATTGAAACGCGTCGCAGAAGACCGTCACGAAGTTGCGTTCGAAGTCGCTGACTTTACGACGCACCGTCGCCGTGTCGGGCAATTCCTCCGGAGTCACGGCTGTGCACGCACGTCGTCAACACGTCCACCATTTAATGGGTTCGGGTAATTATAGTGCCACATCGAATAATATGAAGTTGGTACACTGGCCGTTGATGGGTTGGCTGTTACATTTGGTACAGCGAGGAGGGGACTGGGTGGGCTGCGGCCCAGCCCAGTCCCCTCCTCGCTGTACCAAATGTAACAGCCCACCCATCAACGGCCAGTGTACCAATCGCCGTATTGCTGTATAATTGTCTGTTGCTCTGCGGTTTTAATGTGCCTATAAAAGGGTTAAAATCAGTTTCACGGTTAATTCCTGGATGGGCGACCGTTTTAAACAAAACAAAACAAACAAACTCATTTTATTAGCATACAGCAATACGAATTAAAAACAACACATTAAGAAAAAGAAGAAAATGCAACAAATGAGCGGATACTAAAGGGAGAAGCAGGTCAAAACTGAATGTGACGCCTCCCCATCCCCTCAACACCCCACAAAGAATAATCAGGCAAAAACTTAAACGGGTAACCTCTGCGCAGAACCAGCCACCTAGGTCAACTCAGCTTGGGGCATCCACCGTGGGTAGGCGCAATTAGTACCAGCGAAAGCACATCACGTGACACACTAGCCCGTATCCGTGGTCTCGCAGTACTAGCTGGTGTCTGGCTGAAGGCTAGTTAACGGAGATCAGCGCCGAAGTACAGGAAGCGGCAGCGAATTAGAGGCTGTTCGTGACGATGCGCTATACAAATTCAAATTTACTTTACTGAAGTTAAGACTCACCCTTAAACCCGCTGATACTGACGACAGAGCTACGCGCCGATGCTTTACGTGACGTGGTACGGCTACTATGCGCGATGGCACTGACTGAGCCGTATCGTGAGTTGACGGTCGACGTTACGGCGGACGACTGGAGGTCGCTACCGACACTGCGGTTCAGTTCCATGCCGCGGGGCAGCGACTGTGCTCGGCGTCGATCATCCAGCATCGCCAGCGTCTCCGTACTGCGCCGGTAGACGCGTACTTCAAGCATGCCGGGTGAGTCGGCCAGAACATCTCGACTGCCGCCGTGGACAGTCTTCAGGTCACTACATCGTACATCCGCATCCGATGCACAACTTACCAGCAACCAAACGACATTCGATAAAGTTTGGTCTGTTTTCTGTGTGCTTGGTGTTTTTTCCATGGACCACGATGCCTAAAATAAATAAAGTGATTGACTGCGTAAACTTTATTTGGCAATTAAGGCAGTACGGTACAAAGTTTGGCGATGCGATGCGATGCAATGCAATGCAATATAAAAACTTACAACGCGCCATATGTAACATAAAAATGTTATTCGTAGGCGCGGGGGTGACACGTGACTAGGCAGTATAGGCAATGCTAAAAAGATAACTTTTAAGTTTACGCTTAAAAACGCTAAGAATAGAAATGGGAACGATTTCATGGGAATGGGAGGGAATGGTAACAGCAAGAGTTATCCCGCACACCTCTAATACAAAGTATAAATCAGACGACAGACAGACGACTAACTGAACTGGGTCGTTCAGTTCAGGTCAGTTTTCCGCTGTGCATTGAATCGGCGACGAGTTGCGACGACTGGCGACGACCGTCGCCGGTTCTTGACAGCCAAGAACCGGCGACGGTCGTCGCCAGTTCAATTCACAGCGGAAACTGAACTGAACTGAACAGTTCAGTTGAGTTGAGTTGAGTTCAGTTTCCCGCTGTGCAATGGGCTTTAGAAATGGATAAATGTTTCATCTTTAAATCAAAATCTAGAAAAATAAACCTCTAAACAGTGTGGAGCAAAAGTAGGAGTTTCACGGCACGTTAAACTGTTTGGAAGTTAGGAATTCTTCTAGAACAAGAACCATGCTGCTTAACCTGTATGATCTGTAGATTTTGACGTTGAGTTTGATCGGCGGTTGGTCGACGTCGTTTCTCTGAAGTCGCTGGTCGTCAGTGTATCCCGACCTAGCTGCCACCTGCAGGTCGGGACACGAGTTCAGTTTGCTGTAGTTGGTCCGACCATTGCCGTCGCGCTGGGTCGACCCGGCTTGACCAGTGTCGACTGCTGACACTGGTCGGTCGTCCACGTCCGTTGCACCGTGACGGCTCGACCGGTCGTTGTGCCCGACGTGACGTCTCGAAGTTCTCGAGTCGTTGCGAAACAAGTCGCGCACGTTGCGCGGCCAACTTCTCCCCGACGTCGAGTTACCCATCGTGTTCAGCAATCTGGACACAATTATAACGAAGAAACAAGTGATCTCAGGCACAGAATACCTCGTCCCGCCTCCCATTGCTGAGTGCTGCCACCTGGCGAATGTCACGGCACGATCCCAGAGCCGTTGATCGTCCATTCTCTAAATTCCACGACGTTGTAACAGTTTTCCCGTAACGCTGCTTACAAACAAAGATAACTTTACGAAGTACAAATTTAGTTTCAAAGTTACAAACACAGGCGATGAGAAACAACACCTCGACGACTGTCACCGGGCGAGGTAACAATTAAACTGTATGTCTCAACTAGATGTCTTAGTGTAAAAATTATTTTAATTAAATAGAAATAATTTTTTTAAAGCCACGCATGAACGCTAGCATGATTGCCACCCGCGCAGCGATAGCGTAGCAAGCGAGAGAGCTCAGAGAGGTTGTGTTCGGTGGTGTCCGTTTGTGGATGTGTGTGATTGTTTGCGTGTTTGTCGACACGATAACTGTCGAACCGTTTGAGATATCATCGTGAAATTTTTGTCGGAGCAAGATATGGTCAAAAGCTCGGACGAGTTCGAAAAAGACTGCATTTCGATGCACTGCGGCGCGCAGGTGATGACCTAACGTCTCTCAT
>Ga0209149_1001783_pt1 | contig 11394 bp, 10 predicted proteins | sample WorMetTyACAVOLI2_FD_187423 | JGI IMG/M metagenome (GOLD analysis project Ga0209149, IMG submission 187423) | Marine gutless worms symbiont microbial communities from Max Planck institute for Marine Microbiology, Germany - Olavius algarvensis... ...
ACCACGGTCTCGGTCACCAAGTTCACTATTTGCCCTGATACCATTTCTTAAGAATGTTATTTTACGTGTCTTTTTATGCACAACAGAGCAACAACAATAAATATAAATAGATAAATAATTAATTAACTAATAAACAAACAAAGAAACAAACGAAGAAACAAACAAATAAATCAATGAGTGAGTGAGTGAGTGAGTAGGTAAGTAAGTAAATAAATAAGTAAGCAAGCAAGCAAGAAGACAAGCAAACAATCAAAGAAATAAACTAACTAAATAAATAATTAATTAATTATGAAATGAAAAAATAAATAAAATAAAAACTGAAACAAATAAATAAATAAATAATCAGACAGAAAAAAACTGTGAACAAGAACCACTGACGCGAATTGTTGTGTATATATCTGTAGAACGCACCGAATGATTTCCTGAATGAGGACCGTGTTCATTGACTGCTCGTAGAGCACGGGATACTTGGAAGTCACGTCTTCCAAGTCCACAGGTGCCGGTATCTGCTTCAGGATGTCATAAGCCGTCTCCTCCATCACCTGATGCACAGCATGATCATTGATTTAATGCTTCAGTGATTAAAGAGCACTGTTTAACTCACTGATCGATTGACTGAATCATTGATTGATTGATTCAATGATCACCTCCGCCAATGTGATCAGGTCGGTTTGTCTGCCTTTCTATCCTAGTAGGTTTTAAAATTCGTTCGTATATGCTACGGCCTCGCCAGCTACCAATGACGGTGACTCGTATTTTATTTTGTGACTGATTATTGTATGGTAAAGGTAAAGGTAAAGGTAAGTGTATTTATATAGCGCGCTTTTTGTAGTACATCACACTTAAGGCGCTCAGGCATGGATCACACAGTGTTAACTGCAATTACACCAATGCCTGCCTCTACCTCGTAAGCGTTCACCAGATGGCGCCTCCCCAGATTGAGGTTGCACATATCTAATTGCAGCCTACTACTCACTTATCTACCCGAAAGGATGAAAGGCTGAGTCGGCCTGGTTGGCTGACCTACAGCGGACGGTTTACCCACATAAGTGGTCACCCATCAGCTGCAGGTCGAGCGCAGGACACGGAAAGTTCGCCGGTCAGAGACAGACGTTCTACCAACTGTGCCACGCAACCATGAACGTATGAATGTACAGTGCCACGTTATACTGTCCAGTGAGTGGGGTGCATGGACAGACGTCGGAAGATGGGCGGCACCTGTGGAGTTACAGGTTATATCGTAGTCTGGAGTGCTGTAAGCTGACACGACGCTTACCATGGGACTATTGTATGGCGTAACATGTAAACGAATTTTAAAACCTATTAGTCCTTGCCAGGGCCGGAATAACCATAGTGCTATTTATGCCATGGCATAGGCCCCCCATTGTTAGGGGGCCCCCGCGGCCACCTGCTAATTTTTTTTCCTATCACATAACGTTTTATAATTACAGAAGTATCCGCATATGAAGACGGATTGTTTTACCAGATTGCACCAGTTTAAAAAAACACCGGACATTTTTTTATAGAAGGGGAGCCCTTAATCCAGGGCCACAATAGGGTGCCCGAGACAAGACTACCTGCTAAACTTTACGTTGCGCTATGATTACAGTTTGTGGTATGTCGTCATTTTTGTTGAAAACAGCAATGTGTTATACTTGGCGTTATGGGCCGAGAAAATCCTCAAACTAAACGTTTTCTTGTGCAATTTAAACAAGTGGTCAAAGTAATTTGACAAAAAGCGCCTCACGGGGGGCCCATTCCCGGTTATGGGTCACCCCAGGGAGTCGAAAGTTGTACCATTGAATTCCTGGGGTAGGGTTTCCTATTCGTGTTCCATAGTAACTATAGGCCTAGGATGCACCGTTTGGCCACAGTGCACGCACGTGACAACCAACCAACGACCAACCAACCAACGACCAACGACGTCACGACACAGCATATCTCAATAAGCGCCTCTTTTACTAACGTAAAGTGAGGCGCTTAAAAAAATGCATACACTGTGGTCAATTGATTCTCAGGAAAATTAGTAAAATTCGTGTAAGTGTCGCTACAGCAAGTGTCCAGACCTTTCAACGTGATCGAACGGATTAAGTTTGAGAACGCGGCCAATGATGGTAATGTGGGATACCTCCTCGCGTGATCGTCCACTGCCGGTGCTGGTCTTGGGCTGTAGCAGGAGCAGCGTGCCCAGCATCGTATAGGTCTCGTTCTGTGCAAACGTGATGTTGGCGTTGTCGTGCAGACCGAATATCTCCGGCGTGTCGTTGATCGGCAAACTTCTCATGTACGCCATGTATCCCTACAACAATCTCACACGGCTGCACTCTATCTTCGACATTCGAGTTACACACTGGGTTATTCCACTTGTGGATCAGTCTTTCGCTGCGACTATCGCTCAGTCCCAGTGGTTAAATTGTAAAATGAGAAGTGGCGGAGCGCCTCTGCCTTCCCAGCCCCCCTCCCCTCCCTTCCCTTCCCTCCCCACCCCTCCCATCCCTTCCCCTACCCTTAGAAGTAGGCCCCCTTAAATCCAGCTAGGGGTCTGGGGGAGCGCTGTAAGCTCTCCCAGACCCCCAGCCGAAATCGATTTTGGTGCATTTTAGCGGTAAAATCTGGCATCTGGTGGCAACAATTTTTAATGATTTTCCTGAGAATCAACTGATCAAATTTCGATTTCGTGCAGCTGAGCGTGGCGACTTGTTTGTTCCTAGAACAAGAACGACGAAGCTCAGTCGACGGAGTTTCACGGTGGCTGCTCCGGTCGTCTGGAATGCACTACCGGCTCACTTACTGTGGCGGTTTGGCTTAGTGGTAACGCGTTGGCTTCAATCAACGTAGTTGCGCTACGTCAGACCCGGTTAGTACTCGGATGGGTGACTGTCTGTGGACGGGTAAACCATCTCGGTTTGTAACCAGCCAGCTAGGTCGACTCAGCCTTCTACCCTCTGTGGGACGGTAAAATGAGTATCAGCTTTCGGGCTGAGTAATATTAATAAATGGCGATGGTGGGTGTAGTTTCTGCATGGCAGCCTGTACAGGTGGACTCACAGCCGAAGTCGTCCGGCTTGGTCTTGGGTCGGCGGCCGCTTGGCGCCATTCTACATTCATCAAATGAACCGGCTGAACTCTCGCAATGGCTCTGCCATGATGACAGCACCATAAACATTGTCTTGGTTATTATTATTATTATTATTATTACGATCACCACTGATAAGTCGAGGACAGTTTCGGGCTGGGCTTAAAACCCACCTGTTCAAGCAAGCCTATATACAGCCTCTGAGAACATTTTGTTTTAAGAGTGTAACGAACTGAACTGAACTGAACTACAACCGAACGACAAGAACCTCGAGTTCGGTGGCAGGGTCAAGCTGCTTGTAGACTTCGCTGGCGTCGTACGAATGTCCGACGTTGAGAACAGTGTCGTTGTAGTAGTCACCGAGAACGTTCATCATGCAACGTCGATCCCAATCGTCAGTCACACGACCACCGTAGTTGATATGTCCAGCCGTGTAGATCAGCACCTGTTCACAAACCGGTTTATTATATCCTCGACCGTAGGGAAGGGGGGAATAAGCGTTGCTTTTGTCCGTCCGTCTGTCTGTCTGTCCGTCGCGTACATGGCGAATAATTCCAGAACGCAAAGGCCTAGCGTGGCCAAATTTGGAAGGAAAATTCCCCACCTTAGATGTGACGCGCACACCAGTTTCAAGGTCAAAAGGTCAAAGGTCAGCGTTGGAGGCGGTCGGGGGCATAGCGTGTTGGCCGAACCCGGCGGCCACACGGCTTGTTGTTATGTGGCAGCCACAAGGCTCGATTAAACCAGTGACGTATTCAGGGGGGGGGGGCGATGGTGCAACCGCCCCCTTTGGCCTGACCGTGAATTTTTGGATAATTTTTGCGCTGTTTTTGTAAGCTTCGTTTCGCGATTGAACAATAAAAATCCGTGTCCCAGGGTTTCTAGTGACTGTCCATGTTTTCTGCCGGTTAAAACTGCGTCAAAATGCACCCAAACTTATCATTTTTGGGACAAAGAGTCACCACACCACACCCTCAACGCATATATGGCGCCTCGCCACTTGATTAAACAATCGCAAACAAACGCATACAAACACGCGCGCGGATACGTGTAAAACAGAGCAGTATTGTGAAATTACTCCACCAAGGTGGAGTTATGTGATCGTTTCAGTCTGTCAGTCATTATCTCTGTCAGTCTGTGAGCATGCCATTTCTGCTCTACGGTTTAGAATCTTGTCAGCTGAGTAATGTTGATTTGCGTTCGTTGGACTTTACTTTTAATCGCTTAGTTATGAAATTGTTTAAGACAAAGAGCGTTGATGTTGTTAAAGCGTGCCAATCTTCCACTGGCTCAGAAGTCAGAGTTGTGTTCTAAAGAGGAAAACAGATAGGCTAAGTTTAGATTAAGATTTAACTGTGTTGAAAATACTTTTTTGCAATTTTTGTAGCTCAATTTCATGTCAGAGTGGAATACTTTATTTTCTCTAGTTAAGTTAGATTAGTTTCTTTGCTGTTTTCTTTCCTGCTCACTGTTTCTACCAATAGAATAGAAATGTTCATAATTCACCATCGCGTTAACGGACGTCGACCAAACATGATAGGCATGGGCAAGGGGTGACTCTCCAGAAGTCATTAATTTTTCGTGTTAATCCCGATACGGATGTGGATCAAGGATCAGTTGTTCACTTCCCTTAACACTAGGAAATGGGCATTTTATTTTATTCAATATATTGTCACTCACCAGAGGGCGACACTACAGCGGTCGTTGCGGAGCTTGCACTCTCCGAGTACATCTTGTTTTATAATTTAATTGTTTAATATTACAATTTAATAACTCACTACAAAATGCAGTTAGAGATCGGTGGAGCTAGATTTTTACAGCACGTCTAAAACAGCAACGAAAAAAACAAGTAACTTAGCGATCGCCAACAGGTTGTGCATCTTCATTACATAAAACACAGGAACGGAATACGTTCAGCGAATATATTATATTTTGACAAAGTACAGGATATAGAAAATCCACAACCCTCCCTACTTCTAGGTGCGAGGCCGGGCTCGAATGCTGGCTTGCATATGGTAAGGCTAGACTCTGTCAAGTTAACCTTGAACGGAATTTCCTCATATTCCTCGAGGAACATCTTGAGCTGGCTGATGCAGATGCGGAGGTCGCCGTCGGTGAACTCGTACGGGATGTTGAAGCCGAGAGCACCGTATTTGCGTCTCTCCAGCACCACCCCGTGAAACAGGCACAGAGACTGTCGACACACGCCAGCACACAGCCGCTTTCAGGTGGCAAATACACCGTGTTTCCAAAAAAAACAACCCCGTTGATTATTTTGCATAACTCTTAGAAATTACGGACCTGCGAAGCTTCGAGATTCGATTCGAATTCGAATCGGACGTCCGATTCGATTCGATTCGAAAGTGAAGGGCCGATTCGAAAATTTCGAATCGCCGCGCCTGCCACGTTTGCCGTCGTACCATAAACAACACTCACTGTTCAACGACAAATTTCAATCGTTGCGGCATTGCTACTGGGATTTATATTGAGTTTAATTAATTCATGTACTTGTAGTTAGAGCATGCACAATAGTAGCCTAGTAGCGATCGCGCAATATTTTTGACGAATCTGCACATCTGTCCTATATATGGCAATCAACAAAAATTTAACATTGAAGCTGTAAACGATTATCTGCCAATTCGATTCAAGATTCGATTCGAATTCAAATTGTAGCCGCCGATTCGACTCGAGATTCAATCCAAATGGAAATTTCCGATTCGCAGGTCTCTATTAGAAATGTCAAACTATTTGAATGAAAATTTCAGACAATATACCTGAGGGAACGCTGAATGTACGTATCCGAAAATTGTTTGTCCTTTCGTAAAATATTCTTTGTTAGCAGCGATGTAAAAGATATTAGTAAAAGTGCTGACAAACACACCAAGCTAGCTGCCATGCAGGACAGCACTGTATAATAGAACACAAAGCTTTGGCACGCAGGCCTTCGATACAACCAAACATCATATATGTTTAGCACGGAGTCTTAGGCTCCTACTAAGCGCCAGGTGTCCACAATGTCGTACTTAATTAATACAACCGAAACAACAAACGGACGCATGCATTAACGTAGGACTAAACTTAAATGTAATAATTATTTACAAATTCCATCACTTCCCATCACTTTTAGCGACACTGGGATTCGAACCCATGACCTTTCGACCACAGTCCGGTGACGCTAACCTCACGGCCAACCCTCCCACAAAAAGTTGGAATTTTGGAATTACAGCATCACTTACGATGTGAAGAACGACCTTACCTCAAGTTGAGTAGCCACGCTACCTTGGAAAAATCGAGTGTAACTGGTCATGGCCGTTTGATACTTACTACCAGGGATGTTAACAAGGCCGGGAGTCTCACGGCCAAGGCCAAGGCCAAAAGCCTCAAGGCCAAGGCCAAGAGCCTCAAGGCCAAGGCCAAGGCCAAGGCCAGAAGTCTCAAGGCCAAGACCGAGTAGTACCAAACAGTACTTGGCGACGCACTATGCGGTACCAATGACGCTGATATACCAGTGTACTGTAAGTGTAATTATACCGTGATACACTGTGTTTGGAAGAATATTGGTCACTTTGACCTTGGCCTTGGCTTTAAACGAGGCCAAGGCCAGAAACACAAGGCCAAGGCCAAGGCCAAAAGCCTCAAGGCCAAGGCCAAAAGCCTCAAGGCCAAGGCCAAAGCCAAGGCCAGAAGTCTCAAGGCCAAGGCCAAGGCCAAGGCCAAAAAATTTGGCCTCGAGGCCAAGGCCTAACAGCCCTGCTTACTACACAGGCCCGGAAGCAGACAAGTGGCGATCGTAGCGGTCAAACACTACACTATACTGTGGTATAACGTTGTTATATAACTTCACGACAGCCTTGCTATATATGGTGTCGTCAGTCACAACGGCTAGAGTTGTGGCAAGGCTGTTGAATATTTACGACGTATAGTACAGTGTCCGATCGCTAGGTGGCAGTGTCTGCTTCAGGGCCTGTGTAGCAAGTATCAAACGACGTTGAAGTGGTGTATCGAAATAAAACTACGGGTACGTCGACATAAAATTATACCTGGAGAAGATGCTTGAACTGTAGACTGCGCTCTCCAGTGCCGCACGAGTTGAGGTACTCGTCGGTAAAGCTGCTGTACGACCGTAGCAGGTTCGCTTTGATGCCGCGAGGTGGCTCCACCGTCATCTTTGATCCGTTCTGCAGGATGTAGACCGGGAACTTGGGACTCGGCATGCTTGTCAGCCAGATGCGGAAGTCCTTGTGGACCTGTGGAAATTGAAAACAAATCAGGGTTCATCCAGGCATGTAATAGCAAAGATTACAGAAGCGTTTCATCGCGCGTCAGCTCACTAACGAGTGTCACTGATGACAGCAATCTGTCTGTCCGTCCTTCCGTCTGTCCGTCACGTTCCGGTTTTCTATCGAAACGACATAAGATTATAGTCATAGTTTCTTCACCACACGTAGCCCAGTCATTCTAGTTTTATGGGTATCAGACATCTTCGCGAAATTCCGACGAGGTGGCCCCCTGTGGGGGGCGCTAAATACACATATGGTATAAAATTTCACGATTTTCGACCATTAGTTGAATAATTCGCTATATCTCGAAAACGATACAAAATAGCGCCATTATTATGAAACGCTAATAGTAACTCGCATGCGATCTATCAAATGGTGCCATTTCCGAGGACCTTGAGTGACCCATACCCCAGATTTCAAGGTCACAAGAGTTACTATGCCCTCGAAGTACTGTATGTGCAGCTTACGCGCGATCTGTTTGCTATAGCTACGTTTTTGAGGGGACCAATTTTCATGGGGTACCATCACTAACGAATAACACCGCAAAAACGTCTTTTGGTGTAGATTTGGTGAAAATCCGTCGAGCCGTTGCTGAGCAGTCGCGTCAAAAGAAAATAGAAGACATACAGAACGGCCAGTAAAATATAACACGTCGCCTTCGCCTGCAGCGAGCGGCGCCGTCTAATAATAATAATAGTAATATTAATTATTATTAATCAGACTGAATGATGGCTGTAATTGCTCCGTGCTCACCCGTTCCGGGTCGATCTGCTCAATGAGTCGTTCGAGGCTCGGCATCCAGCTCGGTGCAAGGTGGCAGTTCTGGAAGAACACCCAATGTCCACGTTCCATAGCCAGCTTCGTCATCTCCTCGGCAATAGGACCCTGCACGTATCACAGTAATGTCAGTTATAATTATTTCACATAATTTGAAATTAAATCAGGCCAAGAGCAAAGAAATTGTTCTTAGCCTCCATAAAACCCCGGTTTCTGCTGCAACTTGCCTCACTAGAGTAGAGTCTCTGACAGTTCTAGGCATTACGTTCAATTCCAAGCTCCGTATTGCATAGTTTGCACGTTGTTTGCAGGCTGGTTTAATTACTTGACTCATTTCCATTTTTGTACTCATTATTCATGCTGTTGTCATTATCTGCGTTTGTCAGATTTTTATTAAAGAAACTGCTTGCTTGCTTAATCTATTTATAGGTAAAAGGTAAAAGAAGGGCCATATTCCCAAGGAGCGTAAGTAAGTAAGTAAGTAAGTAAATGATTTATAAAGCGCCGACGTCTATAAAGAATCAGGGCGCGTAGGCGGGGTGCTCATCTCCCTTTCATAGGCCGTTGAGCCCGTAGGTGGATAAACCACTATTGTCTGTGACCATAGCCAGTGCGACGCCAGACCTATACGGTTACCTTCCCAGCATAAGCTAGTACTCAATTCGCCTACCCACAGAGGGATGGCCAGGCTGAGTTGACCTGGGTGGCTGGTTAAGGCCGCATTCCATTATTCAAGCCAGCTGCAAACCTGGTCGAAAATCTGGTCGCAAGCAGGTCGAAAGCCAGCTGCAAACTTGCATTAAACGGTTTTTTTTCTACATTCCATTTGTCTAGCACGCGCACGAACCAGCGAACCCGTTGCGGTTGGCGACCAGGTTTTCCACAAAAAAAGTCGAAAGCTTGTCGAAAGCGTGTCGCAAACCTGCACGAACTTGTCGAAAACCTGGCTGCAAACCTCGTCGAAAACTAGGTTTGCAGCCAGGTTTGCAGTTGGCTAGAATAATGGAATGCGGCCTTCACAGCCACCACTAGTCTACCGAGGAAAACGCGTTATGTTTGGCGTCATTTCATTCGCAGCTATTTGAAAGCAAATAAAGTAAACAGAAGTGAAGAGACAAGGAAACTTGAATATGCATATAATTTTTGAAAGTCTGCTGATGCCGTTTGCTCCAAATTATCAAAATCAGTCCACGCTTGTCGAAGCTACAGCTTGCCAAAGTTGGCTTGCGTCTTTTACACAGTATAGACCGGCCACTTGGCCCACGACTTGCCTGTCCCTGCCCGAGAGAAATGGCGCTGAGCTTCTTGCTGAACTTCATCTCCTCGGCGAACTTGTAGAGTCCGGCGGCCGGGTCTGTGCCGACGGACAGGACGAAGATGAGTGGAGTGGTCGGCGAGGAATCCTTGAAGACGAGACTCAGATCCGCCGACTGCGGCTCGATGAACCGCTGTCCGAGGTGCTGCGACACGAAGTCCTGCATCGCGTTCGTCACCTTGTCCGGCCGCAGGCAGCGCAGCACGAGGATCTTCTGGAACACGTCCAGCTCCGTGTTCCAGCGGCCTGGAAGTTCCGCCCTGAAACCAGCAGTAACCATGCAGATCACTGACACTGAACACTAGAGAATCACCACTTTCCAGACAGAAAAAAATCCCTGACTTTTCCATACAATTGAAACTGAACGGATGCACAACATTTGTCAATTGTACATTTTTTACTAAAAAATTTAAATTTAAAACTGTTTGTGTCATGAAGTCAACCCATTGTTCATAAGCAAAATGGTCACCATCAGATATGCGACAAACGTTCAGCTGGAAGCTAAATTTACGCTGTGATACCGAAGTGTACTGTACTATTATAAAGGTTGTGTTACGACAAATTTTCCCTGACCACGCACATTTATCAGACACTAACATTTCCTGACTTCTGGCTTTTGCATTTTCCCTGACATTTTCCCGAACACGTCAGAATTCCCTGATTTTTCCAGGTTTCCAAGTTTTCCAGAAAAAAGTGGTAACCCTGACACTAATCGGAAATCCTAACACAGGAATTCAATGGTAACATTTTGAACCACGTAGCCTGATCCTTAACCTCGGATCTGGGCCCCAATTTTGGAATTTTGCCGCATTTCCACGACTTTCTCGTCAAATCACACGAGTTGTCAAGGTTAGGTAAGGTACAGGTAAAGTGGATTTATATGGCGCCTAGTCGTGAAACCTCTAAGACGCTCAGGTATGAATCACACAGTTTTACCTGCAAATTACACCATGCCTGCCTTTACTTCGTAAGCGTTCACCAGATGGCGCTACCACTGACTGGTAATGGCGTCCGTCCAATCGCAGCTTACTACTCATCTATCGACCCTGAAAGGATGAAAGGCTGAGTTGGCCTAGTTGAATAAGTTACAGTGGACGGTTTACCCACATAAGTGGTTACCCATCGAACGCGGGACAGGGAAAGTTCGCCGGTCAAAGACCGACGTTCTACATCTGCACCATGCAACCAACAGACTGCGACCGTCACAATTCGATAACGTTCACCGCTAGAGTTTGTTTGCAACATGTTTCGTCGTATTTTTCTACAGCCGGCGCGGCTGGCCAACTTTTTATTGCAATGGCAACATTGTTCAATCTAGGAAATTGAAATGTTCATTAGATGCCGCTAATTAGCGAGGGTTTTATCGCGCTGCCAGATTGGACGAACTGCGTCTGAAGAAGTCATTTTACAAATTATTTCAAACAAATGTATGCCAATCCTGATGTACGGTTTAGAGGCTCTACCCTTACAGAAAAATCAGCTAAATTCACTTGACTTTGTTACTAATAGGCTGTTCATGAAACTGTTTAGAACTACAGACATTCGAATTATCTCTCTATGTCAAGAGCTGTTTAACTTTGAATTGCCGAGTGTTCAGCTTGAACGCCGTTGTAAAAAAATTCATGAATAAATTTTCTGCATGGAGTTCTATTTAGTTAAGTTTACTTTCTAGTTAAGGTTGTTTTTATTATTGTTACTACCATACTAATGGTGAAATAAAGATCTACATTGTGTTAGGTTGTTTTGATAGGATATCATGCCACCGCAGCTGGTACAAATACTGAAATCCTACAGTAAGAAAGTAAAGAAAATATGGATTTGTATAGTGCATCATGGCGAACACGCCTCTAATGCGCTACCGCTTCTCGTACGTCGGCGCTGATCTCCGCTAGCTAGCCCACAGCCAGACACCAGCCCGCACTGCGAGACCGCCGTTACGGGCTAGT
>Ga0209149_1001784_pt1 | contig 11392 bp, 11 predicted proteins | sample WorMetTyACAVOLI2_FD_187423 | JGI IMG/M metagenome (GOLD analysis project Ga0209149, IMG submission 187423) | Marine gutless worms symbiont microbial communities from Max Planck institute for Marine Microbiology, Germany - Olavius algarvensis... ...
TAGGCCTTCTGTGTTGGCACTTAATGATAGTTGTCACTTACTAGTTCAGACAAAGCATCACTTTATACAAAAATCTGGGGGGGCTTGAACAAAATCTGGGGGGGCTTGAGCCCCATAGCTAGCGCCGCCACTGTTGCTTGTCCGTTCTGACTCCCACGTGTAGCGGTTGATTACGATTGTATTTGTAACAAAGCACATTATTTTTCCCAATTTGTTGCAAGTTGCGAAATGACCAGAGACTGTGACGCTGAAGTATTTAAGATGTGAGTGAACGTCCATTTGTGTCATACTAAAGCTGAAAGCAACCGTTGCAGTGGTTTACAGTAATAGTTTATTGATTAGTCGCAAAATATTGCAAAAAGTATATTGCCCAGGGTGAGGATCGAACTCACGACCTTCAGATCACTCACAGATATTGGATTATGAGACTGACGCGCTGCCTACTGCGCTACCTAGGCAATTGGACGGGTTTGCTTCGAGAACGCTTTTAAAAAGAATACTTAACATTAATGTACATGCTAGTTTTGTCATTAGTATTTGTATAGTATAATTTGCTAAGTTATATATTTTTCTTCAATTCATCGACGTATATATTCTTGCGCACGATCGAACTCAAATGCATGTGTGGTGTTTGATTTTTATGATCACGTGACGCAGGCGGGCCAGCGGGCACCACGTAAACACGACGAAATGACGTTCGATGGGTGTGGATGTGGCGATTTACGGTTAAGAAATATAATGGCGGTTAATTTGTGGAAAGTCGATGACAGTTGCTGATAGGATATGCACGTAACGCTATGAAGTTAGCTTCATTGTGTGCGCTGTTGAGTACGTTTTTTATCGTTGCGTTCGCAGACAGCGGCGTCGAGCATGATGACATTGGAGTACCTTCCCCCTTGTCTTCACAATCAAACAGCAACAGTGCATCGGATCTAAACGCTGCCGTTCAATTTTGTATCTTTGTGGCATAGATAGTTGTGACATATATTGTTAGAAAAATCGATTTAATTAAGAACGATGTTATGCACACGGCTAGCATGGCGCAATGGGAGCACACGGCTGGCCGTGTGATAAACTGTGAGTCACTAGCTGCTAACTTGAGATTCAACATCTAATATCCACTTTGCCTAATATCAGTAGGTTCGATAAGTATGGGTAAAAGGAATTGTTACTTTAACTCAAATTATAATTAATCAGACAGGCGACTTTTTCGTCACAAGAGAGCAGAACATCTTGAGGCTGCAAAGAAAATTGTCAGTATGAATTCACCAGTGAAGCAACGTGATGTGCTTAAATCTCTGTTCTCAAAGTTGTTCTCAGTAAGTATAAAATATTTCTCATTCTTGCCACATACGTACTGTTACAGACCCTTGTCGTCAGTCTTCGTATACAAAGCAAAGTATTGGCAGAAGAAGAAGAACTGTCTATTTTATGATATACACAGTTAGTCATAAGAATTTTTCATGGATTTTTTCATTCATTTTTATTACCATGCTATGCTATGCTGTTGCGAGATGTCTGTCTGTCTGTTGGTCTGTCCATCGCACGTCAGTATTGTGTCAAAATGGCTAAACGTATCGTCAAACTTTTTCCCCTTCTGGTAACCACGCCATTCTAGTTTTTCTGCACCAAATGGTATGGCAATATTCTGATGGGGACCCCCTTAGGAGGGTATTGAATGCAAGGGTGATACGAAAAAATTGCAGTTTTCGACCAATGTCTGGCTTTGTTTCGGAAACGATACAAGTTACAGACATAGTTACTATGGAATGCAAATAGGAAACCATACCCAAGCTTTCGAATGGTACCATTTTCAGTGACCTTGAGTGACTTTGAGAAATATTCAGTGTCGTGAAGCATCGTGCAGCCTCTCTGCGACAGCTGAGCTTCTTGTCTTGCTGTATTTGGAGGCGAATTACGTATGAAGTTAGTTCATCTTTGGACTCTCTGCCTAATAACTCTTTACAAATCGGTTGGACCTGAATTGTTATTCAGATGAATTTGTTGCGGCAGGAAGATGACATATTTTCTGACTGTTTATGTTTAACTTTTTTGATAACAAGGATGCTCGTGGTTAAATTTATATGTAAATCTAACTGCTTTGTTTATCATTCTTCTGTTATTGTTTATGCTGTAGGTGATGGTGCAGGCTAAAGTTCACCTCATGGAAGCTTCCTTTACTCCAGGAGATCCTTTCCCGACTGAAAACCACTTGAAGGAAGGCAAGTTTGGAAATTTTGTCTATGCATACCGACATGATTTAATGTGCTAAGTTTTAAAATTAAGGCCATACACCAGTCACATTTGAGTGTCATTACCATGAGTAACAGTTATGAATAACCTTAAAAAAATTGTCTTTTAACATCGTGCACTCTCCAATTGGGTGTAGGATTCCTTCTGGAGCACTGGGGTAGTTTTGGCCTGGTGCCATTTCTAATAGTGTCAATGACTTATATAAATCTCAGCAAAAGTTGAATGTGGGTCACCTAGATGATAGTCCAATGCCTTGACCACTGAGCCAAACCTGGTGAATAACATCAGCTGGTGAATAACAAAGCTAAATTAACACAGTGTCCTTTACTTTTAAATTTTTTATGTAAGAAGAAAAATTACAGATTTGCTGCATGCTCTGTCTATCTTTCTCTCTCCTACTCTCTTTCTGTGTATACACATCTTAATGTTCTCATCATTGTCATCATTATTTTTGTTGTCGTAAGAAAATAAATAATGTTAATTATTTGACACATAACTGGTTTTTGTCATGCTAGAGCATGACATAGGCACAGGCAGCATGTCTGTTTGTCCATCTGTCTGTCACATTCCGGTAATGTGTCAAAACTAGCGACCAGTTTTCAGCACTGGGTAGCCTAGGGACTCTGGTTCTTTATATAAATTTCGTACCCTGTGTCCCAGGGGAGCCCCCTTGTGAGGGCTTCAGATGAGACTAGGGTGTGTAAAAACGGTGAAAAGCAAAGATTTTTGAGCTATAAATCGTTATATCTTGGAAATGATAGAAGATAAGTATGTAGTTACAATGGAAGACTAAATAGAAATCGCATATGGGCTTCCAATATTACTAATTTTGATGACCTTAAACAACCGCAAAGCACCACCTTATGCTGTGTAGCTTTTTCCAGAGCTTGCTATGCAGAAGAGAATGAAGATAGACCCGACAGAAAGATAGTCATGGATCTATTGATTTCAGCGATGTACCTATTGTGCATAAATCTGCACAGTGCCCTCTAACCTAGATTTCAGACTCACGCCATTATTCGACGTTCAGTATCTCAGAACCGATACAAGATAGGGCCATAGTTACCATCGAATGCCATAGGAACTTGTATGTCATCTGTCGAGTCCAGGCACTGTAATGAAGGATGAGATTGCCAATGGTCTTGAGTAACCTTTGAATGTCAGTTCATGTACTGTGAACAGTTTTGTCTGCATCTCAAAAATTCAGCATATGTAATACATGAAGTCAACTACAGCGGTAGGACGTCATATTTGAACAGTATTTATACTGTCGTGTTTGACCAGAAGGACTTTTGTGTGATGCTGGGAATGACCTGTTAGTGATCGCTAAACTTCTTGTTATATTTTTTACTATTGTGCATGGACACACTGTTCATATTCTGCATAGAGCACCTATTATTTTACAGGTGATTCCTTTTTCCCATTTCTAGTAATCAGCACAAAATCAGATTTGCCACAAATTTTGCATGTTCATTAAAAACCTGCAAGTTTTCAATTAATGGAGATTTTGTAATAACAGCCTGAATCCTGTGTTGACATCATTTATTTGGGCCAGTAACAAACAAGGTCAAAGTCATAACGACTTGAATGATTACCCAAATTAATATTCTGTTTCAATTCGTATTTTGCTTTCTAGCACTGTCCACAGTTCTGGAGAGCACTGCATTTTTGGGCGATATTGTTTTGCGACTACCCGACATTGCACATGAATTGCTGGATGGCAATGATGATTGGAAAATGCTGACGCAGTGGGCCATTGATTTCACGAATGACACTCGTATATTTATTGAGAAAGATCGACGGCTAATCAGCATGGTTTGTTATCCTACTTGCATGTCGTTCTGTTGATGATTTGCTTGTGAATTGTATCACTTTCCATAGCACATAATGCTGGAGATTGTGCCTGTTTAAAAAGATGACGTTGGTTTGTTGGCATTGCCTTGCAGCCCTCCTCGGGGAGGCCGCATTACACGTTACACACCGTCCATCTGTCTGTACGTCTGTCCCACGCACACTGTTAACTCGAAAATGGAAAACTGTACAACGTTCGGGTTACCCACGTCACAAGTAACTGAGCAATTTTTAGGTCAAAAGGTCAAGGTCAATGGGGCGGAAATGCAAGAGTTATTTTTGGCGCATATCTTTGCAAAAAGGTATCAATATGTAAAACTGAAACCAGGATGATCCCCATTCGATGCTGCACATTTCGACCAATACCATGCGGCAGCTGAAATGAATGTGTACCCTTTGACATGACCGGGTGACAGCATTCCAGCAGTAGCATAGTGATGTGCCTTGTGTACACTCAACCATGACATGCTATTCAGCCAACAGCTGTGGACGCCTGTGCAGCAGACAGTGGAGCAAGTTAAGACACCAATTGGCAACAGAACAGCGGAGATTTTCATTGCCGTCAACAGGCCGACCGTATCGAAGACAGTTCACTGGCAGGATTTAAGCGCACTCTGAAGATACACCTATTCGCTCTGGGACAGTAGCAACCATCAGCTGGTGCTGCTGTGAATTTACAGTGATTGTGGCACCAGATACAATTTCTTCACTTACTTACTGAAGCTAAATGCAAGCACAGAGGTCCACATATCGTGCGTGTCGCTATTCTGAGACACACACACTCACTTGTTAGTATTAATGTGAGCATTGTGAATGAAGGTGTGCACATCCTTAGAGCTGTATGAACCCTTGTCATCATTTCCGGTTTGCACCACAGGAGTGCTGTGCACCACTAAGCCTTCAGAATGGCCGGCTCTGAGGCATGTTGACTGCTTCAGTCAGAGAGAGAGCTTGTGGGAATGTGGAACTGCATGAATTGCTAATCTTAACCTATATACAGCTAGCTGGCAGTTGCTTCTTTTGGGATTGATGGATAGTTATTGCTTTTATTTCGGTGTTGACTGTTAGAGCACACTGTATAAAAGTTAATGTCCAGGCTGATTGGAGGTGCCGACATTTTTTGAGTACCGGGGCAAATTTCTCATCTGCTTCAGGAGGAGACACAGTTCCTTCCATGAGGGTTCCAGGGTGTTGCCCCAATTTTTTATTTGAAAATTACCTGCAACATGTGCATCTTGGGTCGTTTTTAGTGAATTTGTTTCAGAATCCTGACTTAAGTTCAAGCAGTTTCAGCTGAGACGCTAATGCTGCTGTGAATTGTGCTGATATTGTGAGCAGGTTTGACACTTGACCTAAAAGTTACTGGGACAAAAACCACACCATTTGCTCCGTTACCGTCATAACTAGCTGATGTTGCATAGCTGTAGTGAGATCAACACTCTGTCTCAAAAAAATGTGACCACGTTTCTGAAGGTAAGTTGAACTTGAACTGTCCAGTTACAAAGACTTTTGGCACACTTGCTAAGGCACACTACTAAGACTAGGCCATCGACAGGTATTTTTAGTTTCCTACCTCACCTATTTGGCGGAGCTACTTTACCTTGGGAAACTGTTGAGACCTAAATATCATGAATTTAGCTTTAAAATGCAAATTTTCACAATGCTACAATACTATGACATTAACTGCAAAACTGTCACAGTATCATTTTACTTATTATTATTTTACTTACTTATTATTCAACTTATGGTTTATAATAGAACAATAACAAGATTTGCAGACGGTAAGGTGGTTTATTAGCGAATGAGATATGTGATTGGCTTCAGACAGCAGCTGAGCACAACGTCATTTGAAGCATTTGAGCTGGAGGTCACGGTGAATTATCCTGTGCACACTTGAACAGAGATTGGCACTTTCATGCGAAATCTCACGAGCTGATCGATGCCTTTTTGGCTTGTCCACCTGACTGAGAACAATGTCCTCCACTGCTACGTGCAGAATGCAGTCTGCCACTGCCCGGTTGCCGGACAGTTGTACCCATCTTGCGGATTCTCTTCAGCATATAGTCGATGCTTCCAAGTTACAACCCTTGTTGGGCGATTCACTCAACAGCCTTCGTGCACCATACTGCTTTGACAGATAAAGAATTGCATCTTCCTGTGAAGTTTTCATGATTTTGTTTAATTTTTACTGATATTTAGGTCTTGACAGTTTCCCAAGGTAACGTAGGTGCATGAAATAAGTGAGGTGGGAAAATAAAAACATCTGTCAGTGGCCTATGCTCTTGGTAATAAGTGTGCCAAAATTTGTTGTAAACGGACAATTCTAGTTCATCTTATCATCAGCACATGTTTTTTGAGACAGTGTAGGTTCTACGCTCTGCTGTGGATTTTTGTTAGCAATAGCATTTGTGAATGAGTGGCAATTTATGGACATCAATGGCATGTATATCTCTAATTGACCACTAGCACCTCAGTTATGTAAATTATGTCATTGGATGCTGCAGATGGCACAGGAACTTGGAGTTATCGAGAAGGATCCAGATTTCATTAATCCATATAAAAAAGAAACACGAGTTCCGGTAGTGAGTTCTCTGCTGTCTTTCTTTAGTTAGTCGTGAGAAATGCACAAATCGATGATTAGTCAACATAATTACGATTAGAAATTTTAGTGATTAAAATTTTAATCATTAAAATTCGATCAATGGCATTTCACCACTGCCGATCGTTTTCTTTGTGGGTGAGCCAGTGTAAGTTGTTTCCTCAATTAGTTGTGCATAGCTGTAATGACTGTACAGTACACACCGTTACTCTAGTTATTAGGGTTGTGTTGTGTTATTTATATAAAGAACAAATTGCTTGCAATTTTCTTAAGTACAACAGTCCAAACTAGATTTCGTCACATATCTTTTCGTAACTAATGATTAGTTAGTTGTTAGTTTTTTTTTTATTGACAGTTGGCATTAAAAATTGGTACTAGCCTGAATTCAGATACAACCGCTGCGATACTAAATGTTTATGTGAATGATCTGGATAACGTTGATGTATGTGTTTGTTAGCAGATAGACTGTTAATAGAATTTAACATATAATTATATAAATCTTTATTCTGTTTATCTGTTGTTTGCACTTTACTAGATAAATGTAGGCATATCATGATTAGTGTCGGTCGGGCCCATAGCCATCCTTCTGATAACGGGGGGTCGTTTTCCTCAGATTTGAGGGTTTGAAAATTGGAGTTCCCAGTGGCTGTCTAGGGGAAACCTCCGTTTAAAAAAAATAATAATGATAGACTGATGACGTTACTTTGTGGTCGGAGCTCGAATCTACATGGTAAGTCTACTCGATTTTATTAATTCTATTTCATGGATGGACAATATTCAAGATGCTAGCGCTCGAATAGTCGGCGGAAAAGTTGACCTTTTGCCACCGGGTGGGGGGGGGGGTCGTCCTGCCACTCCGACCCCCCTTGGCTACGGCCTGAGTATAGCATTACTGAAAGTTTGTAAGTGACTTCAAACATCTCTTGTGTTTACTTATGCTGATGCTGTAGAGATGCTATAGCTTCTGAGCATGTTTGTTGTTGGCTTTCTTCAGTAATGAGGATGTACAGCGATCCATACAGGTTTGTATCGTGTGGAACAGGAATTTGATCGAGAGTTGGAGCGCATTCTGGTTGAACAGAAACGCATGTTGCAGAAGAAAGAGAAACGAGAACAGAAGCGGAAACAGAAAGGTCCGCGCATGAGTGCTCCACCAAGAACTGAACTATAAGTGGTTGTTAGTGATGATGTGGCTGGCTAGCAACGCCCAGTGTTGCTACCAGCACTGTGACTTTCCAAACAACTTACTGGAGTACATTAATGCCAGAGTGGAGTGAAGTTAATGATGTCTGTGACCAAAAACTGTAGCCATACTAGATAATTCTATGGTTTATTCTGCTGTTAGCTGTTTAGTACATGCATCTGTGAGTCCGTTGTGCATCAGGAGGTGTGGTTTTAATTTTTTAATGTTAGGTCTGATGAGTTTATTGACTGCATATTTATCAGTCATGCAGCAGCTACTAGAAATGCAGCATGAGCACTTCAGCAGTGTGCAGATAATCTGTGATTCAGCACGTTAACAGTAACTTGCAGATTAATGCCGGTGGTATTTTGATAGCCATGCATCTGCTGTTGTTACACTGCCGTGACATGTGCAGTTTGTGTGCCACTTGAGCAATAAACAGTAACATACATTTGTGACTAGTATTTAGAGTGCAGGATTTTTATCGCGCGTCAGCACACTTACGCGCGATATTGATATACCAACTCTGTCCATCCGTCCGTCCGTCTTGTCTCTCCGTCTGTCCGTCCGTCCGTAGCGTCCCGGTATTGGATGAAAACGGCTTAACATATCATCATAGTTTTTCACCGTATGGTAGCCCAATCATTCTAGTTTTACCAGCATCAAACATCTTCACGAAATTACGACGGGGTCACCCCCTGCGGGCGATAAATACAGGTGGGGTATAAAAAATTTCGCGATTTTCTACAAATAAGTCGCTATATCTCGCAAACGATACAAGATATCGCCATAGTTACTATGGAAGGTGAATAGGAACTCGTATGCGATCTATCAAATGGTGCCATTTCCAATGAACAAACCCTAACCCTGTTTTCAAGGTCACACCAGTTTTGACGCTAAATATCTCACAAATGGCTACAGATACGGCCATAGTTACTATAGAAGGCGAATAGGAAACCGCACCCAAGCTTTTGAATGGCACCAATTCCAATGACCTCTAACCCGATTTCAAGGTCACGATATTATTCAACGTCAAATAACCCGAAAATGTACAGATAGGCCCTAAGCATTGTAAAGATCGTGGGTAAATTCGCAGTATGAATGACTATAACCCAGATTTCAAGGGCACATCATTATTCGACGTTGAATATCTCTGAATCGATACATGATATGTGGCCTATCACCTTGATCGACCTTCAAAGTCATTTCAGTTGTTTGAACGTAAGTTATGTTCAGACAACTGAAATGACTTTAAAGGTCGATGTAGCCTACTTGCCTATCTGTTGGTGCTGCCTGGATCGCGGGCCAGGATCATTCGATGTGGAGGACGCTACGACCCTCAGCTGGTCAAGCGCAGCAGTGAGTGAGTGAGTGTAGCCTACTTGTGCAGTCTGGTAAGTCCAGGTTATCTAACAAAGGATGACATTGCTGATGACTTGAGTGACTTTTGAAGGTAATTTCAGGTACTATAAATGATTTCATATTGTATCTCAAAAAATAAACCTGTACCACGTACGAAGTCAATACAGTGGTCGGACGTCATGTGAGCAAAAATTATTTCTGTTGTCTATTCGATCGGAATTGGACTGCATAATTGATATTTTCAGAAAACTTTCTAGCAGCTTTTATTGTAAGTATGACCTATAGCTCTCTTGCACCATTAATTTTTCGAGTTATTTGCGCTTTTTTCTATATCCCCTTATATATAGGAACCCACTGGGTAAAAATGGTTGCGAATATTTTTTGCGATATTTTTCAAAACTGAGCCAGATGTCTGGCCTGTTAGATGGTGTATAGGGAGGGATATAATGAAAAAAGTACTCTTGATTTGCATTGCGTCTCACTGAGACGCGCTTGAATTGCAAGTAAACTGAGTACTTTTTTTTCTCAGAGACAGTCTTGCACACATGGAAAAGCGATCTCAATAGTGGAGCGATATACTATGTAATTTATGCGTTGCAGACATAGGCCTAAACTCATGATATTGAATTATGACTAATGGAAATTCCAGACTTCAAACTTCCAGTAAGGGAGAATGATCTGTTTTCTATACAATATTTGGTTATTGATACTGCCTGCAATTTGTGTTGCCTCTGAAAGTCTGAATTCTTGTAACACTGATCCTCAGATTGCTGTATTTAAACGTTATAAACCTATAATCTTAACCAATACCCACCAAGACGCCGTTGCCGTAGTCCAGCCGGAAATGCACCAGGGCAACTACCAGCTTATGGAATGTGGAGGTAGGTACATATCGGCGGATCTGACGCAGTTGACGAAGAGCGGCAAAGCAACACGACACCCGTTTTCTTGACATGCATCCGCATAGACAGGTCGGCGTCTATGTAGATGCCGAGATCGCGGACGGAGTTCACTGGAGTGATGTGGACGCCGTCAATCAGCATTCCAGTGGATGGAAGTTGATGCTGCGCCGGCTTGTCGCGCACCACAGAACCTCGGTTTTGTCCGGATTAAGCTGCAGCCTAGGGGCCTATTTGATTTCATCCAGGTCGCAATGTCATCTCATCAGCACATTCCGTGAGCTGCGATGAAAGTGCATCCACAGCAGCAGGCGGACACGAGATACCTGCGTGTCAGTCATCAGAGCAAACAATTCTATAGTGTTTACAAATTGCACATCAAACAACGCTAAACTAAGATGCTGTGATCACATCATGGAGCATGAGGCTTCAGTGTTAACGAAAACTATAATTAACGAAAAAGTGAAAACTGAAAGTAAAAGCTATGCCTCTTGTCTAACTGTGTTCCAGTCTACTCCCTTGCACTGTGGTATGAGCAATGTTATTTAAACGATGGATGATTTTTGTCATGCAATTTCGCAAAAGAAATCCCATACTTAACTACCGGTAAACGATTTTCTCTCGCGAGAACGCTCTAATTTTTTTTTAATTGTTTGGTTGTATGTCTTATTATGTTTCTTCTCATGGTACAATAAAAATTCATTCATTCAATCCAAGCAGCTTTAGTCACGTGACTTGCGTGTTTGTAACATCGAGGTAATAAAAAAACTTTTGTAAACACGTAAGTCACGTGACAACGTTTGTAAACAAATTAGTATTTTGTTGTTTTAAAAGTGTATCAGAAACTGCGGATACGCGGATCCGCTGTTCTTTCTGTTATTCTTGCTTATTTGTTGTTGACATTCGTTCGCTGACAGTGTATACATAAAATTCGATTTATTCATGTCACAGTCATCAGAAATATCACTCAAAATTGCTGGCAGAACAGATGTATGTTCGTTTAAGGTAGGGTTAGTTGAAGCGTTTAATAGTTCATCTAGTGATTCAGAATTAAAACTGAAACTAACCCTAATCCAACAGTAGGAAAGACTTCCACATGCGTCCAACGCTGTTTTCGTGAATTATGGACTTTTCGCTCCCAAGACCATTCGCTCCCGGGAGCGAAAGTTCCAGGTGTGGAACTTTCGCTCCCTGGAACATTCGCACCCTGGAACTTTCGCTCCCTGGTACTTTCCAAGCGAATGG
>Ga0209149_1001785_pt1 | contig 11392 bp, 6 predicted proteins | sample WorMetTyACAVOLI2_FD_187423 | JGI IMG/M metagenome (GOLD analysis project Ga0209149, IMG submission 187423) | Marine gutless worms symbiont microbial communities from Max Planck institute for Marine Microbiology, Germany - Olavius algarvensis... ...
ATAACAATAATAATAAAATAATTTTGTATTATTGTTTGTATTACTGTTTGTTTATTTTGTGTGTGTTTTTACTTAATTTACGATATTTTCTTTGCTACCATGTGATGGTGAATAAAGTTGTATATATAATAATAATGAAAACGGACGCTGAATCGAATCGATGAATACTATGGTGAATAAAGATGAATATATAATAAAACTTCACCAAAAACATGACGTGTCGTGACATTGTGTTCTCTTCTTTTTATTTAGTCGAGTGTTTTTCTATTTTGTACTACCAGATTGGTGAATAAATTTGTGTGTGTAAGTCCCGATTAGTATTCCATTGTAACTATGTCTGTATCTTGTAGCGTTTCTGAGATATTCAGCGTCATTTAATAATAGCGTGACCTTGAAATCTGGGTTAGGGGTCATTCAAGGTAATACCTTAAGAAATCATTACTCGACAGATCCCATACGAGTTGGCGTTCTATAGTAACTATGTCCCTGTCTTGTATCATTTCTGAGATAAAGCAAGATATTGGTCAAAAATTGCGATTTTGGACACTCCACCTGCATTCAGCGCCACCGTTAGGAGGTTCCCGTCAGAATATTGCCATAAGCTTTAGTAAAAAAGCTAGAATGGTGTTGCTATATCCGATGGTTAAAAGTTTGAGTATATGTTTATTAGTTTCCACGACAATACACGAACGTGACGGACGCCCACACAGACAGACGGACACACAGACAACGCACGACAGCATAGCGGCGTTTATGCATAGCATCGCGCGTCAAAATTGCGAAGTTGCAGCGGCAGCAGCAGAACGTGTGGCTGGATGCGGTGACGTTAAGCACGGTGGGCGTGTCCAGACGGAGCTCCGCCCACCAGCCAGATCACGGCTGTTTACTTTTCGCATCGTATCGTAATCACATCGAGAGCAATGCTCATTGTTCGCCGCCTCAGAGTCACGCGTCTCACGTGCGCAGCGACAAAGCGGGAGCTAGCTTTGATGTACTGAATGCCACGATGTAGAGACCAGTCTGTGACAGGATTAGGTGTTTAGTAGTGTAGAGATGGCGCCCTGCTGTATACATAGGCCTCTACCTCTTATTCAGGTTTAATACGCCAAGTAGGCAGCAGTAAGTACACAAAATACAAATATAATCGGTGGTTGGTATTGTTTTCATGCGCAGAGCTACTCCCATGGCGATATTCTCCCAGATATCACCACCATCGTCGGATGTTTGTGCCAGTTTTCACATTTTTAGGGGTAAGCTCGGGAAACGACATATCCAGGGGGGGGGGTATCAGAAACGTGGCTGTAGAATTTCAAGTTTGAGGTTGAAGTCCAGCGTTCGATCCGGGAGTTTACCATCTCCAGAGAAATGAGGACTTTTTAGATGAAAATCGCATATTCTGATGCATTCTAATGCACTAATAATTCTCACAATAATTTAACCAAATTGTAGCGTTTCTCTTCATTAGGCCTCGGGAACGGTTCTAGGCGATTTTTTTTTGGGAGGGGGCTTGGCCCCATTGTTTGGGGGCCAAGATTTGGGGAGCTATGCCCTAGACTCATCCTACAGCCGTCCCTGTTAGGCCTGCAGTCATTAAGACATATCCGTCCAATCGTCAGGCTCCGCCACCGTGCCGCCGACGTATAAAGTAGGACTAAACCCGCGTTGTCACAACTCAGAATATACCACAGTCCCCAGTTCGTAGTATAATCGATTAGTGGTATCGTATCCCTGACGTCACTTCATGACGTGATGCTGAATGGCGTCACAATTACGTAGAATGAATGGATCACGTGACCCCTCGGCGCCAAGCATATTCCCCGAATGCAACAGGAACAATACTACTATACCAAGTTACTTAACTGTTCAGTTCTCTTCGTGCGACAGAATATCGAAACCAAACTTTTAGAATCGATTACCAACCCGAGCATCCCTAATCAAATAGGCTACGGAAACAGTGGTAGGTAAATAACCGTATTGTTATAAAAACCACGGGCTTTCAGTTCTGCAGTATCCCGTAATGGAACGTAAATCCTATTCCTTGTAATTTGACCCCTACTATTTCAGAAGGGACGTAGTCGGTATTACGGCTGGGATATCAAAAATTTTCAATGGTAATTCAGTTCACGTATGAGGATAACCAGTAGTAAATGAGCAGCGCTGTTATCAGGGTGACCCCTACCCTCCAAAAAGCCTCATGGAATACTTAGCCCCGTGGCCAGCGGAGGATGAGGGGGCTGCAGCATCTCCACCAAAGGGTTGAGCTCCCCATCGACGCCCACGTTTACCATGTAGGCTATTTTTCACGGCATTTGGTAAGACGCTGCCAGTGGCTCACTGCAATAAATTGCATGATTTTGCACACAAAATTACATTTTTTCCAGGGATAATACCCCCGAACCCTCAGTGCGGGAGAGGGTGACAGTTCAGTGCATCCGTGTGTGAGGCAGAGCCCACCTACTAGCATTTTTCTGGCCACAGATCTGGGAATACGGACTTACAACATACTCAAGGGTGTCATTTCGATGGACCTTGAGTGACTTAGGAAACGAAGCATCGCGCGGCCTCTCTGCGACAGCTGAGTTTCTTGTACTTACTCTAATGTGGAGTTACAGTGTATATGTTGACCGGGATGATCGAAGGCAAAAGAGCTAGAGGTGGACAAAGGAAAACGTTTATATACGAGCTGTCATTCGCTTGTGGGGAACAATGGAAGATCAATGAAATACTGGAAATCTGCCAAGAACGTAATGAGAATATAGGACCGTACTGATCGCCAACGTCATGCACGGCACTTACATTGGATTCGATTACGACATACGTGAACGTGCGATGTCGTTTACTTTGAGCTGCTTAGCCCTTTAGACTTCAGAGGCAATTATAGTGCCACACCGAATAATATGAAGTTGGTACACTGGCCGTTGATGGATGGGCTGTTACATTTGGTACAGTGAGGAGGGGACTGGGCGGGGGCATAGCCCGCCCAGGCCCCTCCTCGCTGTACCAAATGTAACGGCCCATGCACCCATCAACGGCCAGTGTACCAATCACCGTATTACTCTATAATGAATGGTCCGTTGTTCTGCGGTTTTAACTGTGGCCTTCAAGTGGTTAAATCGTTGCATGAACGAACCGACTGCTCGGTATTTTTAATATAATTATTATGGAAGACACATAGACTAATAAAGATATGTAAAAACTAGAAGGGCACTCGGCGAATAAAACCATGTTAAAAGCACTCATCGCTGCAGCGACCAATTATGCCTACGTATACGTCGGATTTTCCCGACGTAAAATTCCACGTAGCAGCGCTGAAATGATATAGGAGAAAGCAATCCGGTTCCGGCATCCGGACTATAATCCGGATCGGGCTCAAAAGTTAAACAGTTCGTCCATGTCCCGACATCTGTCGACCCGCAACATTTCATGCAAATCCATGCACGCGTTTTTCAGTAATCTTCGACACATAAAATTTCATCGAAATCCGTCCATAACTTTTTCAGCTATCCCACTGAAATGCAAAAATCCGGTGTAAATCCGGTTCCTGGCCCTGCGCCCCATGTACGCCACCTAGCGGAAAAATTTTGTACCCCAAACGAGTACTTTACCACATCTAATTGTGTTTTTAATTTCAAATTTCTAGCTCTAGTAGTTTCCGAGATAATACGCGGTCCCAAATTTACATTAAGGGGCCTGCGCCCACCGGACGCCCCTAGGGAAACATTTTGACACACACCCCAAGTAATTGCCTATATCTATACAAGTGTATCGGAGACGATATGAAAGCCGCCGCTTGTCAAAGCCTAAACTGCATTAAAAAACAATAAAAAATAATATATGGCGAAAAACGATTTTCAATATGGCGGATTGAATTGTTACACCCTGAAATGTGGCATGTGGCTCTGAAATCATGACAGTGAATTCACCAAGTGGCAGCACCCTGCAATGTGATACGTGGCTCTGGGATGACATGCCATGGAATTCGCCCAAATGTCCGCCATATTGGAATTCTACACCTGGTTTCGATTTTGACCATATCACCGCAGTCGACATGTCATTCTGCACCAGTATCCGAAATTTTATCTAAATCGGACCACCCTCAGCAGTAAAAAATGACGTCATGTCGATTTTCAAGATGGCGGATCTCAGCCATATTGGATTTTAGGGGTCCAATAATGGGTTCTTTGAAAAGCCCACGTACGACTTCCTATAGGTCGTCAATAGAGACCGCAGCTGCCTTTCGACTATCACATGGAAAAATCGTAATCATTCTGCGATGTAGGCTGGTTTTGTATGCGGAAAATAGGCCAAAATCCGAAATTTGGGCAAATTTGACGCCCCGTAGCTCCGCAACCGTACGTCGTACAGAAAAGTCGACCTGACCCTCGAAACTCCCTGGCCCTTGGACTACAACGTGGAGTAATGGCCACACTCCATTATTCTAACCGGCTGCAAACCTGGCTGCAAACCAGGTTTTCGACCAGGTTTGCAGCCAGGTTTTCGACAAGTTCGTGCGGGTTTGCGACATGCTTTCGACATGCTTTCGACACGATTTCGACTTTTTTTGTCAAAAACCTGGTCGCGAACCTGCTGCATCAATCTCGATTTGTCGAGATTGACGCAGCAGGTTCGTTGGTTCGTGCGCGTGCTAGACAAATGGAATGTAGAAAAAAACCCTTTCAAGCCAGCCAACGAACCTGTTAAAGCTGGATTTTCGTTACGTATTTTATTATTAGTGCTTATCATGACGTAATTAAGTGATAAAACGCTATGAAAAGCTTGATTTTACACCCAAAAACGTTATAAATTGCGTCCATAATAAACCCGCGTTATGGGACACAGAATGCACCGACGTCCCTCCTGAAGTTACTGCACGTATTAACTCATGCATTGGCTTTAATTTCTGGAAGCATAGTGCTATACGCATCATATCTGTGTCTGTCTCCGATATACTGTTTAACCCATGTGGAGTGTTTCCGTTTCTTCATGGCCGCTAACATCGATTTTGTTTCAAGAAGGTTTGAAGCAGGTTTGAAGCAAGTTTGCAGCTGGCTTGCGACCTGCTTTCAAAATGATTTCGACATGCTTTCGACCTGCTTGCGACACGCTCACGCAAGTCTGGTCTGCGACCAGGTTTACAGCTAGGTTTGCAGCTTGCTAGAATAATGGAATGCGGCCTTATCTCTCTGCAGTGCATCACGTGACCAGTAGCCTGCTTTGAGTGAGGTGCCTGTTTGACGGACTTCGACAACTCATCGATTTTTCGGTTTCTGCATCCGGTCTATAATCCGGATCGGGCTCAAAAGTTAATCAGTTCGTCCATGTCCCGACATCTGTCGTCACGCAACATTTCATCCAAATCCACGCACGCGTTTTTGAGTAATCTTGCTAACAGACAGACAGATAGACAGACAAACGCCGACAATCGCATTTACCTCCGACGAAGGAGGAAGTAATAAAGCGAGTGTTGAATTTTATCGGACTGGAAAATTGTAATTATTAAAACTTTTGAAGTAAATTGATAGGAAGGTATAGAGGGCATACGATGCGGCTGCCATATTCGACCTTATTCAGATTAATTTAATATAGCAATAACGTTGACTCAACGGTGGATTTGAGGATGAAGTAAAATCGAAAAAAAAACAGTTCAACTTTAAATTTATTCGAATACACTGAAATACGCACATATTTATACACAGCAGGCCTATATTTACACCGTAAATCAGAGATTAATTGTTAAAAATCAATACAATATTAATACAATATTATAGAAGCATTGCACTGTACAATAAATTCATACCAAGCAGCTCGCAGAAAAAAACCTCGGCTGCGAAACTTAATTATTAAACTGTCAGTCTATTGCACGGACCCGCTAAATAATGCAGCAAATATTTACAACAACATGAAAACGAAACCGAATTCGATACTGTACAGACTCGAAAGTTTACTTCAGGTCACTTCACTTCTGTCAAGAAAAGCGGGTGAAGGACATACATGAGCGGTTCTGTGCGAATTTTTTAGGAACTTAGCCCTTCATTCGAATCATAGTTTGAGAGATTGTGACTCCCCGTTTTAAAATTGTAAAAATTTGTGAATTTTTCTATTTTTTTAATTCGTAAAAATCCGAATCCGTTGTACTATGTTTGGGCGGTTTTTTGTCGAATGTGAACGGCTGTTGTGAGCAACATCGACATCGACGAACGTGGTAGTAGACTGTATTATATGGGTCTGTTAAAAGAAACACATCCAGTTGAACGATTCATGAGGTGAAATTATAAACAGTCACTTTGATTTTACATGACAATTAGCACTTGCCATTTAGCAGAAGTCAGAGAAAGTTTTCAAAATGCAAAAATAAACATAAATGAATTAAAAATTTAAAATCCGTTCCAACTTTTACAATTCGTAAAAAAATCGTGAATTTTTGAAAATTTTAAAACTCGTAAAACGCGCATTCTCAAACTGTGATTCGAATATGGCACGAACTTCAATCATTTCAGCATCAAATCAATCCTCAAAAATTTGGGGTTCTGGGCAACATTAGGGGGCCTGTGCCCCGGCTCTCCCTAGAACCGTCACTTACATGCAGCAATACACGAGACACTGTCATGAAGCTGTGCCTAACACACTGTCGATCAAAACAAAAAAATACGCAGTTAGGCGAGTATCGAGATATTAATTCACAATTTCACACTGCGACCGACCGTGACTAGGAACAGAAGAAAGAAAACATCGTCAACGCCCATCAACAAATTAACTGATTTAATCGATACCCGCGAGACACGGAGTAAAAAAACTCAGCATATCGCAAATACGTCGACAGCATCTATAGTAACTTGGCAGCCTTGAGATCTGGGGTATGTGTCACTCAAGGTCATTGGAAATGGCACCATTCGATAGACCGCATATAAGTTCCTACTAGCATTCCACAGTAACTCTGGCGCTATCTTGTATCGTTTGTGAGAAGCGATTTATTGGCCAGTGATTTTTTATACTCCACGTGTATTTAGTCACCGTCGGAATTTAGCGAAGATGTTTGATACTCATAAAACTAACAAGAGGTAAAAGTAATTTGACAAAAAACGCCTCACGGGGGGCCCATTCCCCGGTTAGGGGTCACCCCAGGGGGTCGAAAGTTGTACCATTGAATTCCTGGGGTAGGGTTTCCTATTAGTGTTCCATAGTAACTATAGGCCTAGGATGCACCGTTTGGCCACAGTGCACAGTGCAGTGACAACCAACCAACCAACGACCAACGACCAACGACGTCACGACACAGCCTATCTCAATAAGCGCCTCTTTTACTAACGTAAAGTGAGGCGCTTAAAAATGACAGCTACCATGTGGTGAAGAAATTGTGACGATACGTTAAGCCGTTTTGGTACGGAACATAACGGACAGACGCGCACAGACAGAATTCCTATCAACATCGCGCGTCACTCAGCATTACAGTGCTGACGCGCGAATGCTGACGCGCGATAAAATAGATTTTTAAGCGCCTCACTTTACTTTAGTAAAAGAGGCGCTTATTGAGATAGGCTGTGTCGTTGGTCGTTGGTTGGTTGGTTGTCACGCGCGTGCACTGTGGCCAAACGGTGCATCGTAGGCCTATAGTTACTGTGGAACACAAATAGGAAACCCTACCCCAGGAATTCAATGGTACAACTTTCGTCCCCCTGGGGTGACCCATAACCGGGGAATGGGCCCCCCGTGAGGCGCTTTTTGTCAAATTACTTTGACCTCTTGTTCTTACATTGAGGCAGAGATGGGCTGAAAGTACAGCAAAACTTCGATAGTACGCGGCCTTCCTCTAAGAGCCGTGTTGTACGCACTGTTATCTGTCTGTCTGTCTGTCTGTCTGTCTATCCACCCGGCTAGGCTTGTAATTGAAGAACGTAAAGGCTTAGAAAGTTCATAATACATTTGGCGACGAAGTCGTTTATGATACGACGAAGTCATGTTTATTGCAATGTCCCAACACGCCACTGGATGGCCGCATATCGTGGCAGCATCTCGGGACTAGTCCTCTATATCTGTGGTCTCGATCGTATCCGTGGTCTCGCAGTGTTAGCTGGCGTCTGGCTGATGGCTACCGAAATGGAGATGAGCGCTGCCCAGAGGGCCTACGTGGCCCGGAAAAGACTTTGCTGTACTTCGCTTCACAAGTACATTTACGGCATTTTGGTTAGTTTGTACATTAGACGCAGGGTCGGTTTTCAGAAGAAAGTTCTGGGCCCTCGTTTATATTTATCATTTGAGTGAAAACTGTATAAATGCCAGTGTCTCCTCGTTATCAAATGAAGCCTCAAAAATTTTGGGTTCTGGACAATATTTGGAGACTTGTCAGGTCCGTAGCCAGCCTTCTAATTACTGGGGGGGGGTCGTTTTCCTCAGATTTTGGACCTTTCTAATACGGTTTGAAAATCGGATTTCCCAGTGGCCCAGTGGCTGTCTAGCAGAAACCTCGATTTTTAAATTAATAACGATTGATGACGTTACTTTGTGGTCAAAGCTCGAATCTACACGGTAAGTCTAATCGATTTTATTAATGCGGTTTCAAAGACTGACGATATTCAAGATGTTAGCACAAGAACAGTCGGCGGATAGGTGACCTGTTAGCGCCGCGGGTTTGTCCGACCACTTCGACCCCCTTGGCTACGGGCCTGCTTGTGCCCCTCCTGTACCCTAGCACCCCATGACTGGATTCCCCGATGTTTGGTCCAGAGTTTGACCCCTGTCCGAAAGGTTAGGCAGTGTTGGTGGGGGAACTAAGCGACAGCGCCAATCATGCCCTGACGCGTGGATCCGGTCATACAGTTCAAGCCGGCAAGATGGACAGCTGCGGCAGCTGCCACGGGTCCAAACCGATCAGCCGGAGTGCCGTAGCCGTCGTGCCCGAACGCCGCCGCCATGAAGGGGGCAGTCAGCCCATCAGCCGGGATCCCACCGCCGCCACCCCCGGCGTGGTGGAGGTACGCCGTCGCAGGGTTGCGGCCGCCAGCGTGGGAGCCCAGACCGGCCCCCGACGACGGCCCCAGCGCCCCGGTGGAGCCCCCGAACCCGTGGACGGCTGCCAGGTAGTGTGCCGAGGGTTTGTCGTAGCACGGAGGAAGATCAAGGCCCGGTTGATGATGATGTTGATGGTGGTGGTGGATCGCTGATGGAGGGATCGTGTAGTTCTTCTTGTGACGTTTGCTCTTCACCGAAGTCTTGCGGTTGCGCGTCTGGATCCCGTCTTTCTTCATGGTCAACGGTCGATTCACCTGTTCACAAAATCAAACTGATTAACGATCAGCTTTATTAAACCAAAGGGCACTCGGCAGAGCGCATTTACCTCCGACAAAAGTCTTCCGACGGCTCAGTGAATAAAACCATTTTAAAACCACGGCTCGCTCTAGCGGCGCGCCGCCAATACGTATAAGTGGGATTTTCCCGACGTAAAATTCCGTGTAGCAGCGCAGCTCGCTGGCAGCCTACGCAAGGCTGCAAACTTCCGTAGCCTATACGACATCGGAGAAATCAATCCGGTTCCGGCATTCGGACTACAATCCGGATCGGGCTCAAAAGTTAATCAGTTCGTCCATGTCCCGACATCTGTCGACACGCAACATTTCATCCATTCCATGCACGCGTTTTTGAGTAATCTTGCTAACAGACCAGACAGACAAACAAACACGGGCAAAAACATGTACCTCCTCCTCTGTCTGAGGTAATAACAAAATAGAAATAGACGATATATAAGACAACGAACTTAAATAAATTTTGATGAGATCTGTAAGCGATCTACGAAGTTTATACTGTCTTGCCTATGCAAAGGGTCAGCGCTTGTTCTAGCAGTGATAAATCGTGATATACTTGCTCGTTCTGACTCGTTTATTGGTCGTAATGTCGTGTTCCTGAGTAGTCGTTGTCATTCTCAGTAGCTGATTTTAACTCTGGCTTCACGTCTAACACTATTTCACGTCACTACCGGGACACTGTGTCGGATATGGATTTATATCCTGTTAACTTTGCAGCAGAACTATTGTGTTTGCGAGATAGTTCTTACGTTCTCATCGACGATGTGGTGTTCAGTAAGGATGAAGTGAATGACTTCCTATCAACAGCACTCTGCGACTAGCTATTCGCACTGAGTTCTAGTTTTTGCACTTAGTTGTGTATTTTCAATGTTGCCGCTGTTGTTTTCCTTTGTTCGTTTATTGTTTGTATGTTTGTCGGTCGTTCACGGTCACTGAGAATGGTACCATTTGAAAGCTTGGACGCGGTTTCCTATTTGCATTCCATATAAATGAATGAATGAATGAATTAGGGAATTTATGTCCGCCCATCACGAGGGTGCTGTGTGTCCACCATACGGTCGGTTATACCGGGTGGGCCAAATTAAACGGGGCCAAAGCAGGTTCTTTCGTTGTAGTAAAGCACGTTTTAGAGAATTTTGATAATTTTTGGCAGGTGAAATAACAGTTCATTTACGACTTTAAGGAGCATAATAATGAAATACTTTTCGCCAGAGGGCGCTACAAAAGCCAATGATTTTCTCTGTAGTAGCATTTTAGCTGTTTTAGTTAATATATTCATCTTTATTCACCATAACGTTTACATTAAAACGATTTTATTAATAAACAACTTCTATGGTAAAAACTCGTCTGCTTTTGCTAGTATTTATTTGTTAGCATCTATAATATACTGTAATCTTTTTGGGGGAAATAGCTACCTGTTTTTTTGCTAAAATAAGGCGTGTTGTATTTTCTGGACTCCGGACTAGAACACGACTTTCTTTGCAAATAGGCCTATCAGCATGTATCACAAGTGATGATGGGCGTGGCGCCCTCTACCGTGTTACGCTTTCGATACGATAAAATTGGCATCATGTCACTTGTTGCTCTATGTAGTTTACACCTGCCAAAAATTATTTAATTTTATAAATGCGTTCGCTTGCTACAAGCAAAAATATGAGCTGACTCCGTTTATGGTCTATGTATGAGTGTTCTATTGTATGCGGATGACATACTTTTAATTGCTCCTTCTGTCTCGTCGGTAAACAAACTGTTACATATCTGTGAGCAAGAACTAACTCTGCTGGACATGGCTATTAATGCTAAAAAGTCTGCATGTGTACGAATTGGCTCTCGTTTCAGACACCACTGTAGCACAGTATCGACTTTAGATGGGAGAGAAATTAGGTGGGAGGAATCTGTAAGATATCTGGGTGTTCACATCACGTCGGCTAAAGCCTTCGCCTGTTCATTAGCAAATGCTAAGAAATCATTCTACCGCGCCTTTAATGCAGTGTTTGGAAAAGTTGCTGGCGTTGCTTCTGAAGAAGTGACTGTGGAGCTGTTGAAAGTTAAATGTCTACCTGTGCTGTTATACGGTCTTGAAGCATGCCCGATTA
>Ga0209149_1001786_pt1 | contig 11389 bp, 9 predicted proteins | sample WorMetTyACAVOLI2_FD_187423 | JGI IMG/M metagenome (GOLD analysis project Ga0209149, IMG submission 187423) | Marine gutless worms symbiont microbial communities from Max Planck institute for Marine Microbiology, Germany - Olavius algarvensis... ...
GTAAATAGCTTTCTCTTATAGCTAGCTCTCTCTTAGTAGTATTGTGCTACTCTTAATGCTACCGAATTTGGCAAAATTAAGTTATTCATAACTTTTCATAAAATAGTTATTCATAACAATAGGCAGTTATAAAGGACTCCATCTCCGCGGTATTCCGGCCTCAATCAACCCCACCCCCGCGGTATTACCGCGGTATTCACGCAGTCCCCATTACCGTGCAGCTATCTAACACACACGCGTATTCTTAGCCGCCGCCGAATATCCGGATTCGCCGAAGTTTTGTAGCCGAAAATCCGCCGGAAAAATTAAGGCCGCCGTAAACGTCGCAGAATTTGTTAAATTCGGCGAGCTGCCGCAAAAAAACTTCGGCTAACCTTCGGCTGGGTTTACCATTTATTCCAAGTCTAGAACTGTATACTTTGCTTACTGATTACAAGCGACTGACAAGCGAGAAATCTGGGTTTATTTGCGAAATGTTAGTACTGAGCAGTAACCATGGTTTAAATAGCCTAGGTCTGACTGTTTGGTACGAGCGATATGGCACAGAAGTCATCTACACAGGTAACAGTGGTAACTTTTGTTTGCTTTTTGCTACATAGTTAGTTTCCATTCCATGTTCCATCGCGATCGCCTACACTTATCTTCATCTGCTGCTTCAGTGCTAGTTGCATGCAGCTTGTTTAGTGGCCAACACCAACGGTCGAATTTATCGTCATAACAACTTCATCGTATGACAATTACAAACTACTATTCTGAGTAAACTGAACATTCTTTTGTCTCATTAGCTGACTTTGAAACTCTACTGAATAAGCAGTTGCATTTGCGCAAACTGTAGAATCGGTGAAATGCAGCGGCGGCGTTTTATGGCTAACATTGGGGGAAGAGGCAGGAGGTCTAGGGATGGGAGTCCCCAGCGTGGTCCAGGGGCAGAGCCCCCAGGCCCCCCTCACCCTAACTCTAACCCTAACCCTAACCCTTTATGGCTAACATTGGGGGAAACGAGACAGGAAGTCTAGGGATGGGAGTCCCCAGCGTGGTCCAGGGACAGAGCCCCCTCACCCTAACTCTAACCCTAACCCTAACCCTTTATGGCTAACATCGGGGGAAAACGAGACAGGAAGTCTAGGGATGGGAGTCCCCAGCGTGGTCCAGGGGCAGAGCCCCCCTCACCCTAACCTTAACCCTAGCTGTGAATGATTCTGTATATTCAGGGCCTAAAATACCGTGTTTTGTGACACAAAGTGTGTTGTAGGAATTTATGAGTGTGTAGTAGGATTTTGTGAAATTGCAGGCTGCCAGTGTCTGATAGTAGGATTTCAGACATAATACAAAGTTTCTAATAATATAGTCTACCGCAACTGGCGTTTTGTGTTGGTACTTTCTATACCGGTATGCAATTTCAAGTAATTTAACTTTCTTCGCTTACACACAAGGATGGCTATTCCGGGGGTACTGGGTGCAGGACGTGTTCCCCTTAAGTCCTCCTTAATAACTGGTGTGAGTGCGTCAATGGGATTGTCTCCCCAAAATTTGTTGTAATTGTAAGCACGTTGAGCAGGTTGTTTTGTATTTGCGGTTTCTGCTGCATGGGGGAACTTACAGCCCTCCCAAAACCCTCTTGCTAGATTTAAGTGGGCCGCTCGGCGGGCCCGGCGGGGAGGGAAGGCAACGTGGAGAGGGGAGGAGGAAAGAGGAAGGAAAGAAAGGGAAAGGGAGGGATAGGAAAAGGAGGAGTGGCCTTAGCCCTTTGTTAAAAATTCCTGAGGGCACCCACGCTTCAATTTATTACTAAATTGGTTTATAGATGGAAAACTTGCTTGTCATCGAAATAGATAGTTCATTCAGAATTTCACTCGGTTTATATTTAATACTTCTCTTACAACAAATTTTCACTCAAAGTCAAAACGAGTCTTTTGAAGAGTTGTTGTCCTGCCAGCAACTTTAGCAGCGACTGCTGTGGCGACAGCCGGTCTTTATGTATGTGATAAGTGCTGGGCCGACGAATTGTTGTTCGTTTCAGTTTTTAATCGGTTCGCTGCCAAGCACTTACGTTTCAATCAATTTAACATGTAAATATGAATTAACTTATCATTTAACGTGTAAATTAACTTATCATTGTCTGCTGGTTACGTTGGCGTAGAACTGTATTCTTCACTATTCAACGTGCTTACAATTATCACAAACTTTGGGGGGGACAATCCCAGTTATTGAGGGGGGACGTGTTTCCCTCCCCCCCAGGAATGCGGCCCATGGTGAAATGTGACAATTGTACCCATTCATTGGTTAAATATATAGTTCTTTTGTTATAGTGCACATCCCTTCCACTGCACCTATGTTATGTATGTTGTTTGTTTTGATTTTTATTGTTTTTATGTATTATTTCACTTGCATTTCATTTGCTATTCGGCCCTCGGGCCGCAAGTCTGCTATTAAACTGATTGATTGATTGAATTTGAAATGTAGTTATATTGGGAAATTCGAATTTTAGCCGAATTTCAGCCGAAAATTATAACGCCAGCCGTAATTTAGCCGAAAATTGAAATTCACGAGAAAATCCGGCTAATCCGAATATCAGTCATATTTTTGGTTTAGCCGGATTTACTTTTTTTTAAATTTCTGCTAGGAAGACTACACACACGTAGGCCGCTGTTGACATACAAGCTGCCGGCCAGTGATGGACGCAGGCTAGCTGTCAGTCTGAGCCGTGCATCGGTCCCATGCATCATCACTGACACGTAAACTGACAACGAAACGTTCCTTCTTTCCACAAGAAACAAATTTTATTTAACACTTGAGAGGCTCTGATTTTGCTTGATTTCAAAATACTTTTTATGGACGCCCGCTCAGCGTAGCTTGAGCGAAGTCCATGTTATATTTTGCGAATGTTTTTTTTCATGTTTTTTTATGGCCGCCTTATTCTCCGGTCCAGGTTAACGGAGGTTCGCGAAACTTTTACACGTGGTGGACCTTGAGTGTAAATAGAGAAGATACTACTTGGATTTTTTCCTAGTCCTCGCTAAACTAAACCAAACTTTCTGCTCTTACTCCCGAACGCGGCAGAATATTGTAATTCTGAAAAAATAACTTGTTAAGCGCAGGTGGTTGCTCTACACGTAATGCCACGTTTGGTGAACTTTGGCGTACAAACCCCTGAGATCCACGCGTCATAAAATTCTCAAAAACTAATGACATCGGTGAATAGCCTGCGACATGTTTTATTTCCATTCGCTAGATGGCAGCACGACCACGCCTGAACTCCGTAGAATACGGTAATTCTAAAATAACAGTACATTGCTGCCCTCGGCTAAATATACGCGTCCACTCTTTCAAGGTCGAACTGGCTGCGGCGGGGCTTTGTGTATTCGGCGGACTCTGAGTAGACATGTGACGATTGGTACAGCAACGGTGATTTTTGCTGTTTTGACTGTCTTTTGCCTGTTTTTGACGATTACTGTACCAATCATCACATCATCTACCAAGACTGTACCAATAGTATACCAACAGTGTACCAATCGTCAAAAACAGTCAAAAGAGTAAAAACAGCAAAAATGACCATTGGTGTAGCAATCGTCACATGTCTACTCAAGTCCGCCGAATACACAAAGTTCGCATCCGCATCCGCGTCCGCCGTCCGCGTCTGCCGAATACACAAAGCCCTGCGGCGGGCGTCCATCCGGTTGGAATGATATCGTCACATGCCAGCGTCTATAGTTTTAGTTATTTCATGGTTTTCCTGAACGTTGACAAGATGAATCCAAAAATCTCAAATATCCTGGTCCGGTTTTTCGCTAGATTTTGACTTGTTCGTGATCACGTGGTTTTGCGCCTGATACATGTAGCCTGTAGGCAAGGGACGTTGCTATGGCAATCCATGACGAGTCTGACAATGTATCTCTATGTTGTACAGCGCCGCCACACCACACACACCGCGACGTGTGTTCGCATCTAACTTCAGATTTTTCCCAAATTACCAACAAATAACCATGGCATTTTGTTAATATCAAAAACGCAAGGGCTTCAAAACGCCCCATTTTATACAAAAAAATCAAACTTTTCGCCAAAAACCCCATATCAAAATATGGGATTTGTCGGGGTCACTTTGTATTGTACCCAATTTTTATATTGTATCTGTCCCTCTATAGAGACTAGCCCCCTCCCCCCCCCCCGGAGGAGGGGGCAGATCCTGAGACATATGCGAGTATAAGCTGGCCGGTAACTCGGCTGCGGACAGAGTTAGCTGGACATGTAGACAAAATGATAATGATTGACAAGTGAACGTACAACACATGACGTCATGACGTACGTCAGCAGTGTTAGATATGCGACAGCGGCATTGTACTGTCAGTAAGTAACAGTCGACCGCCGCCATACTGGATCGGAAGTAGAGACTTGGCGCGGTGTAGCAGACTATCAGCAGTGAAACTGGGGGCAGGGGAGCAGTGTACGGCGCTGGAATGACGGCTGGCGTCATGTGTGAGTGACACTGACAACGCACTGACTGCAGGCTCTGACTTGACGAGATTGACAGCCAGTGCCCTAGATGATGAGTCCGTGGGCCAGCCCACTGTGGCGTGATGATAATGGTGACGATGATGATAAGGTGATGCTGAGTGGTAGGCGGCTGGTCCAGCGAGGTACGGATGTGTTTGTCCGGCGCCGTGGTACGATAACATGTCGAGATGTGGTGGACAGTACGAAGCTTGGCTGTTAATAGTCGGTGGCGTCAAATAGCCGTTAATAGTGCCAGCGTAGCCGCCGACAGGCACCGGCAGCGGTCTCATGTAGCCACACGCGCCAGTGACACCGGCGGCCAGCGTGTAGCCGTCCTTCTTGATGACTGCCGGCGTCGTCTTCGTCTTACGTCGAGGTCGATACTTGTAGTCTGGGTGGTCCTTCATGTGTAGAGCTCGCAGTCTTTTTGCCTCGTCAATGAACGGTCGTTTCTCGGTGTCAGATAGCAGCTTCCAGTCCGCTCCAAGACGCTTCGAGATCTCTGAATTGTGCATCTTTGGGTTGTCTTGCGCCATGCGTCGTCGCTGTCCACGTGACCACACCATGAACGCGTTCATTGGTCGCTTTACCCGTTCCTCCACTTTCACTGCCTTCTGTGACGTCACGGTGGAGCTGATGACGTCACGAAGTGAGGACGTCGACGACGATGACGTCACATGACGCTGCTGTGGGTCGTCATGGAGACCATGACGTTGTTCATCACGATGTTGATGACAAGGCAGTAAGTCCTGCGACGCTGGCTGCAGCGGCGCTTGTGAACTGTCGACTGACGTCACTGGTCCTGCTGCAGCACAGAGTGATGACGTCATCATAACGTGTTTAGTGTAGTCGAGGTGATGGTGTATCCAGTGCTGAGGTGAAGTCATCGCGACGCTGACGTTGACGTCACTAGCTGTACGACGGCGCTCATCACGGCCTGTTGTCAGAGCGGCCGAGCTCCACATTGTGTTCAGTAAACCAATCAGTTGCACAGCACGACTCAATCACACACAGTACAGTCGCTCGCTCGCTCGCTCGGTCGTTGTCTCGTCTATTCACGCCACGCCGCGCCAGCAGCAGCAGCAGCAGCAGCTTTCGGATGATTCTCTGACTCAATACAGTCAACACTCAATACAGCGTCTATAGTCGCGTAGACATTGTGACTGTACAGTGTACAGAGTACCGACAGATAGCGCTATTTATCGTTAATAGCATTCAGCACCGACCGACTGCAGCGTCTGAGCTGATGCTGACGTGCTGTCAATAATGCTGCTGCTGCTGCTGCTGATGCAGCTCGTGATGAAGATGCTCGGTGAAGTGACCGAGTCGCCTATTATGCAGGCGCCGCCCGCCACTCGGCTGCGCTGACCAATAGACACGCAGAGACGCCCGTTACGCACTGACACACTGACCAGCATCACGTTTGCTTGCCTCGCTGTCTGTTTGTCTGTCTGTCTGTCTATCTGTTTGTCTCTGTCGCTCTGTTTCACCGTTTCTTAGTCAGTATATTTGTCACTTGTGTATCACCGAACCGAGTCAAAGACTGCAACTCTTTGATCATGCTCGTCAGTCTGACGTCAGTCCTATATACAACTACAACACAAGAACAGCAAGTAGCTCTGCATTAGGTATTTCCTTTGCTCGACCCAACAGAAGAAAGAAGTCACTAATGACAATAGGGCCATATCTGTGGAATGATTTACCCTTAACCCTCAACAGCACACGTGGGCTCCATTGGACCCCACGACACCTTTAGTTGGCAGTAATTTCTCTGCACTATGCAGCAGAATAAGGTGCTTTCAGTACATTGTCAGCATATTTGCCTACAATTCATGTATAGTGTCACTGCTTTGAAAAGTGCCAATACGTGGAAGATTTTGAGAAAAACTGTTCGGGGTTCAATGGACTCCATGCAGATTAAAAGTGTTGGACATTATAATTTGGGTGACTGTTGACATATTTACCGTTATCGTAAATAGTAATTGATCCTCATTAAAATAAAATAAAAATAAAATAAAATAAATAAATTGATCCTCATCTTTTACTTACTGAAGTCTATACAATCCTTTTTAAATATTCTATGTATTAATGCCTCGTTACTGTATAATATTAGTGTTGCACGGTAAGTCGAATGTTGCGCCGCGGTAAATAGCGTGTAAAAGTACCGCGATACTCGGTATAGTACCGTGCACTACCATGCACAGTGTGTGGATTCCTGCTAGATTTTTGTGATCCTAGAAATAAATCACTGACCACTAATCACGTTAGTCAACGACATATTTCTCATTATAAGTGTGGTAAAAAATAAGTCGGAAACAGTTTGCTATGACGCTACACACAAGTTTTTGGCTGCACAGTGCGACAGTATAGCACCATATTGCTCTCATTCTTGCTTTGTAGTTTGGAACGCTGGTGTTCAGTCCATATTTTTCTAGTTATTTCTGTAAATTAGTCTACCTACGTTCTTGACAGCACTTGGTGAACAAGAAGCTCAGCTGTCGCAGACGTACTGTCACATTACTGAGTCATTGAATATTTTGCTAAGTCACTCGCGGTGACTCAACGTCTTTCAAAAAGCCAGTCTTGTGTAGGAGGATGTGTGTCTATTATTATTTTACTGTAACTGTCTCTAACTTTTAGCATCTACTGTTTCTGAAACATTCGATGTTGAATAATTGCGTGACCATGAATTCTGGGTTAGGGGTCACTGACAATCGTTGTAAATGGTGCAGATATGGAGTTCTCGAGACGTGGTCTTAATCTCGAGACGTGGTCTTGATCTCGAGACGTGGTCTTGATCTCGAGACGTGGTCTTGATCTCGAGGCGTGGTCTTGATCTCGAGACGTGGTCTTGATCTCAAGACGTGGTCTTGATCTCGAGACGTGGTCTTGATCTCGAGAACGTATTTTGAAAGTCTTGGTCTCGGTCTCGAACACTAAAGTCTTAACGTAAAGAAAGTTTTAGCTGTTCCCCATCATGTTTCTGTTACTTTAGATATTTAGACGGATCGCCGTATGCATTCTTTTATGGCAATAACTGTACACGCCTTCTCTGGCTGTAAAGCAAATGCTTTCTTACTGTCGTTTGAGGCATTTAAGGGGTCTCATACAGGGGTCAGAATTGCTGAAGAGTATGAGAAGACTACTGGCTAACATCCTTGTCGGTAGTCACAGTGGGTTGCTCATGAGGCCAAACAGGGCACGAATGGGCGACAGGTTGCTGTCGCAGTTGGTGTTTCTGCGTTGCAATAACGCCTTGTAACGCGATGTTTTCGTTGACAATGACAGTCATGACGGTATAGTGAATCAAATCAGTTAAATGGTTGAATGTATGCTGCATATTGACAGTTACTGTATAAACCAGTTTGGCAATTAAATGCGTTACAACGTGCATCTTATGCATTTACATAATTACATTATACTAATATGATGCTATCTCAACTTCGATTAAGTCTTGGACTTGATCTTGAGACCATGGGTCTTGGTCTTGGTCTTGTGGCTGTGGGTCTTAGTCTTGGTCTTGAATGTGTGGGTCTTGTCTCAATGCTTCAAGACCAAGATCTTGAAGCATTGAGTCTTGAATCCAAGTATGAAATGGTGTTGGTGTTATTTCAAAGCTTGACACAGTTTCCTATTAGCATTCCACAGCAACTATGGCCGTGCCCTTAGCTGTTTCTACACAATACGCGAACGTGACAGACACCCAGCCAGTCAGATACCACATGACGACTTAGGCCACGCTTATGCATAGCACTGCGCGGCAAAAACTGGCTGAAGATGACATTATGTCGCACCGCGAATCACAAAGCTTTACACAAACAGACCGTACAGCGGAATCACTGAGAACGTTGGGATACATGAAGGTTCCGTCAGCTGACCATGCCGGAGCAGCAACGTGTTACGGAAAGAACATTTTTTTGTGACTGTTAAATGTTTGTGTTTTTTTTGTGACTGTTGCGTGTCCTTGCAGTTCTACGACTAAATGCCACGTTAATCTTTTCGTTTATAATAATAATAATAATAATAATAACATGTGGTCAGCATTCCACTCTGGCATGTCGAGACTGCATTAGGACCTTACTGTCCTCTGTCGTTATTGCACCAACGTGAATTTACACTATAGAAAAATTGGTCGACACAATTACCTACAGATAAACGCATAATGCAACTTTTCCACTAGGTCGGAGATGATATAACGCTTTGAACAGTGCTGTACGCTGATGTTTGATGGTTTACAGAACTAAAACTGGTGATGCGGTTTTCTATTTCATGACCTTGCCCCGGCAGTAGCAGCTGTCGAGGTGTCTGTTTTTGATCGCCTGTGTAACTTCTTCGTTTGTAACTTCGTAAATTTGTTTGTAACCACGTCACATACGGGAACACGGACACCGTCGGACAGTGCATATACACCGTGTCCAGAAAAAAGGTGCCACTGATTTTTTTGCTGTAGCTTTTACAACTGACGGATTTTCATGATTTTTCGTGCACAACTTCACAAGAGAATGCCAAAGTCATTGGCGTAAAAATTTCTTGCCACACATTCGCTATGTGGCTTCCTCGGGGGCACGTAACAGTGCTGTGCCACGCACCGCAGATTTTCTTGTTATTTTGTTTATCTTTCTTTCTTCGCTACCACGTGATAGTAGTGATAAAGCTATCTAGAGACACGTATGTCTGTAGAGTAAATCTATCCGACTGTATCTACAGCCTTCATCCACTTAATCAAACCCGGATTGACTCTAAGTAGGATAAGACCGGACTCGGTCTCGTTCAAACTGGGTTGGATATTTTTACGTTGGCAACAATCTGACGTAATTTTATACGAATATTTATTAACAAATGAAAACAGTATATACATATATTACAATAATAAGCTAGCTGGCACTATATATTTTGTAATATAGTTCAACCGTAGGCTACGCTCGAGACAAGCAATGCAGTTGAATGCACGCACGCAGGCTGATGGGTGCATCAATACGCAAGCGAAAGATGCGCATAGTGTTGTCGATCCGCTGTCTTCCAAAAATCTCGTCGTCGTCGTCGACTTCCACTGGTTCACAGATTGCCACCCTGAGGCGATCTTTGACGTGAACAAACGTCGAGACTTAAACTGTGATCTTCTTCACCGTCGACGGAAGAACATTCGTCTGTGCACCAGCAAACTCCTCTTCGAGCGCCGTTCAGCACAATACTTCACACTACCACTCGCTATAGTCTGATCTGACTTACAGACTATATTCAGCAACTTCTTGAAGTCTATTTCACTAAAACGGTGACTTTACCACCAAATGTTCAAACTGATGTTTGGTGGAGTTCAACTCTGTAGATCTCAGTGACGTCATCAATCATTCTTCACTCTGATTGGTTAATCCCCTCACAGCTGTGCAATGCCGTTAATATGACCAACGTTCAAGTATGTAAATATAAAATATAAATCGATTACAGCGACTGTCCTTTAACGCAAAGCAAGCACGCGACCAATAGGCCTCCTATTAGTGCTAGCAATTAAGGAGATGTCAAAACTATTATACTTTCTATTTTAAGCCAGCCTGTGCTAACTTAATTAATATAATGAAAATATTGGTGTGCATCACTAGTTTTCACTACATCTTTACAGTGTCAAGCTGAACGTTGAGATGCAGTGCAGTCGACGAACTGTGACGTCGTACGTCCATGTCGTGCTCAGCATCATGCCTCGCAGTCTGCTCTGCTCTGCTCCCGCTCAGCTCGCACTGTCTCGCTCGTTCGCCGCCTATTTCGCTATTACGTCCTCATTGTCGATAAAATGATTCAATTTTCGACCGAATTTATTTTGGTCTGCGCCGCAGTTCGGTCAATGGACGAACGCCGCAGCAGCTGCAGCCACTACACGCACTGTCCGGTCCGTGTCTGCACGGAGCACTGATGTATAGCTTGTGTCGCTATATGGCCATCACTATGACGATTACGACGACATAAACGCTAGTTCATCTCACTGCAAGCTGACTTGCAGATTCATGCTTCACCACATGTATATACACTAATATCAGAAGTTAAAAATTCGTATTCTATTGTTGACGACTTTCTGAGTGATACAATTAGCCTATACAATGCCGTTGCCGTGCTGAAAACATCTGCAAACGAATTCACTCTGCAGTTGATTGTTTCTCTTGTAAATCTCTTCGTAACCGCTACCATACCATAGTTTGATTCTTGCGTCAAAAAAGTACTATAACTTCAGCACTACAAAAGTTGCACTGGCTGCACCCGTCAAGTTCCGCATTATCTTCAAGAATGCAACGCTGATGCACCAAATCCTCCACAACTGCTGTCCGTCGTATCTCACCGACCTGGTCGAGTTCAACATGGCGGACTCACAACGACGTACGTCAGCTCTAACCAGAGCTGACGTCGTGAAACCGACGAGGACCCACTTCGGCAAACGCGCCTTCTCTGTCTACGGACCTCATACATGGAACAGTATTCCTCCGGCGGTCCGCAACATTGACAGTTATCTAGCGTTCAGACGAGCTCTCAAGCAGTGCTCGATTTACGGGAGAGGGGGGTGGGCGGGGGGCTCGGCACCCTTAGTTCTAAGAAGGGCCCCCTTAGATGCCGTGAAAAAGTAGGGTTAAAGGCCGGGGCCGGGTTTAGGCCCCCTAGTTTAGTTCGCATGTCGTCAGTATTCAGTGCTTACTTCTGAGACCAGTATTTGTTTCTGCCAACGACAAATGATCACAATTTGGCAATCATTTCTCGGCTAAGTATTTTCAGACATGACAAGAAGCATTTAGTATTTTAAGTGGTAATTGATTGTTTTCTAATATCTGTGTTTTTTGTTGAGGAAAATTTATTGTTTTCATCACAGGCTACGTCCAATGGTACTCATTCTTCTTCAATCTTTCTTCAATCTTTTATT
>Ga0209149_1001787_pt1 | contig 11388 bp, 7 predicted proteins | sample WorMetTyACAVOLI2_FD_187423 | JGI IMG/M metagenome (GOLD analysis project Ga0209149, IMG submission 187423) | Marine gutless worms symbiont microbial communities from Max Planck institute for Marine Microbiology, Germany - Olavius algarvensis... ...
TACTACCGGCATTTTGTTTACCCTTCTACTGATTTTGTTTACGGCAGATGCCACGCCCGGGTACTTTGAAGATAAGTAGGCGCAATATTAGAAGTCGACCGTCAGTCCCCGTACGGGACTAATTTTTTCACTATACGGTAGCCCAATCATTCTAGTTTTACCAGCATCAAACATCTTCACGAAATTCCGACGAGATCACCCCTGCGGGGCGCTAAATACAGGTGGGGTATAAAAATTTCGCGATTTTCTACCAATAAGTCGCCATATCTCGCAAACGATACAATATATCGCCATAGTTACTATAGAAGGCGAATAGGAAACCGTACCTAAGCTTTTGAATGGCACCAATTTCAATGACCTTGAGTGACCTCTAACCCAGATTTCAAGGTCACGATATTACTCAACGTCAAATAACTTGAAAATGGTACATGATGGACCTATAGTTACAATGGCGGACTAGTAGAACGTCGTACATGGTCTATCGAACCGCGCCATTTTAAATGACCGTGAACGACCCCAAACCCACATTTCAAGGTCAGGCCATTCTTTGACGCTGAATATCTCAGAAATAACTAAAGATACGGCCATAGTTACTATGGAAGGCGAATAAGAAACCATACCAAAGCTGTCAAATGGTACCATTTTAAGTGACCTTGAGTGACCTCTAACACACATTTCAAGGTCACGATAATATTCAACGTCAAATAACTTGACTAATAGTAAGTCGTGTATGATCTATCCAGTGGTTTCGCTTCCAGTGATATTGAGTGACCCTTAACCTAGATTTCAAGGTCATGGGTAATTAGACCTATAGATGCCCTCGACGTGTGCGCAGCTTACGCGCGATCTGTTTGCGATAGCTAAGTTCTTGTTGTCTGGTCTTCTTGTTGGCATGTCTGCTTTGATTTTGATTTTTGATTTTTCTGTTTCATGTGCTTTTTATGTGTACTCTGTGTACGATTTCATAATAAATAAATAATATATATATATAGTGACTTGAGTCAGTCCATTTGTCTTTCAAGTTTCAGTTTTTAATTACAATAGCTTAACCCTTTAGAGTGCAAAGGTAATTATAGGACCACGTCGAATAATACGAAGTTGGTACACTGGCCGTTGATGAGTGATGTATCAGCGAGGAGGGTTGGGTGTTCCTGGAACTATATTTTTTTCAGATGTTCCTGGAAAACTCGTTTTATCAAATGTAACAAACAGTCTAACCATCAAAGGCCAGTGTACGAATCACCAGATGCTCTGCGGTTTTAATGTGCTCGTTAAAGGGTTAAATATGAATGTAGAGGTTTACATTTAATCTCGCTGGTCTACTCGTAGACGACGCTGTTCTGCCGTTATTTAGTTTGGCATAATATTTACATTGCTGGTATTGTATACTGGGATTGCTGATCTCTTTTGTTAGCACATTTAAAGTAAAATTGTGTAGGGATATGTACAGTGTTTTGTATTTTCATCTATCTCTGATAGTATAGCCTCATCATTTCATATTGCAGCGTTTCCAGTAAACATCTTTGTTTCTTGATCAACCAACGTGATATTATATTTTATACAGAAACTGCATTGCACGTAACCTTTTAAGTTTGTAGTTCATAAGTTATTGCAACAGTATCAACTAGACTGTGCTCGGACAGCGCAAACCTCTGCCGAGGCCAAACTCTCAACCAAAAGTGATCCGGGATCTGACGTCTGTCGGATCGCTCCCATTATCTTGTCGGCGTCAGTGATTTCGCCGAGTGTCGTGAAAGTCGGTAGGTGACTGTGTGAGAAATGCTAATAGGCTACATCTCTTAAAATCCTTTATTCCGCAACGTTGAAGGAAGTGGAAAAGTGATCCGGAGTCCGTATTCGGGACTGGATCATGCACCAGCAAAAATTAATCAGTTCTTCCGACTGATAGGCCCAATCATAACACCAAGTTTCAATGAAATCGGTTCATTACTTTTGCATTAATCGCGCTAACCGACAGAATGACAGAATGAGAGACAGACTGCAGAGATCGTGTAACCTCTGCCTCGGCGGAGGTAATAAAAACAGTGACACTGTAGGCTAACTAGAGTGGCATCCCTGTTTTTATCGCTGCACTAAAATGATGCGGACAGAAAAGGTAAAAAAAACGATAAAATAAGCTTAAGCGTGACCCAACATAGAAAATCGTTTTATTGGACATATTAGTCGAGTAGGCAAAATATAGAGATAAACCGATGATGATGTTTATTAATTTCAGGCACGCCCGGGTTTCCCGGACCATCGGGTCCACCGGGAGCGGTAGGATGGACTGGAGGACCTGGATCGCCCGGTCCTGACGGTGTACCTGGACCGCCAGGAGGTGTTGGATGGACTGGAGGCCCAGGTTTCCCTGGCAATCCAGGTACGCACTGCTTGCGCAGTATTTAAACTTAAGATGATTGATTGGTTGACATTTTGATTTCTTTTGACGAATTCTATGTTTTTCTTTCTACCAACAGTTTTACGAGTTTTAATATGTCCGTGAATTTCAGAATTATCATTCAGTTATTGACAGCATTGCTGACAAGCTCATATTTTTTCTTTAAAAATCAGAATCAAACATAATACAGCGAAAGTAGATCTAACGTCGAAACGGAACTGTTCTGCACTGACTTCCGGTACGGCAGTCGAGACTCAAGACTGCCGTCCTCGTATGGAAACATATCCGTGGCGTTGTTCCTGCGTATATGCATATCCTGCGTAGCTATTGTGAGTGCCAGTAGCACATGTCCGAGGTCGTCCATGGTTACTGTCTGCATCGACTGGCTATATCCAGCTGACAAGAGTGCAGATATCAACCGGACAGCGCAGTTTCATCATCGTCATCATCATCATCATCATCATTTTCGCATTCTATGAGTCGACAGTCAATGATGAACACGATACAATGAATCATTTCACTTTTTGGATTAGTCTTCCGCTCATGTTTACAGCAAAGTAAGTAAAATCAACGGCTTAAGGGTAAACGTTATATGAACACAACAATATTACGAAAACTGTATACAGAAAAACGAACATTGTTTGTTTAAGAATTTAACAATCTATGTAGATCTTTATATTATTAAACAACTCGTAAACTATACAACTCGTATATGCAACTGTATGTTGTTTTTTTTAATTTGTGCACAGTCAGCGACTTTGACTCGTTTTAAATTATACCAGCGGCAGTATTCTATAGGGCGTGTAGGTAAAGTGCTAGGTTATATTTATATGGGCGCTGTATAGCACTGACATTCAATGGCTGCTTAGCTGAGTGGCACAATAGGTGAGAGATGTTGGATTCGACGCCCGTTAGTATCATAATTTTGGTTTTTTAAAATCTTTTTTTGCGTTTTACTTAGTTTTTATACTTCACTTTTTATTTAATATGCCAGTTATTCAGTTTAACGTTTATTATGCCCCCGCCCGTAGGGAAGGAGGCAGTAAGCGTTGCTTTTTGTCTGTCAGTCTGTCCGTCTGTCGCGTGCATAGCGAATAATTCGAGAACCCAAAGACCTAGCGTACCCAAATTTGGAAGGAAGGTTCCCCACCTTAGATGCGACTCGCGTGCCAGTTTTAAGGTCAAAGGTCAAGGTCACTAGGCCCATTAATGTTGACACACATCGTGCGGCATATTTTCCGAATGCGAACTTACCGCATACCGCTGGTTGTTGTTGTTGGGGTAACATTGGCGTATTTCTCAGCATTTTCTGTATCAATTTGCACCAAACTCGCACGCAGTATTCTAATGAGGGACCGCAACATTATAACTGAACTCAATTTTCGAAACTCGCTTTCTAAATCTAGAATTTTTTCGCCGAAAAAAACAGTTATTTGTCAATTTCGGCTCTCTAAGCAGCAACACTTGCTGCTATAGCCGATCGATCGACAGCGATGACGTCCCGCCCCGCCCACTAACATTTGGTCAACGCGCGTTCACGCTCAATAGCCCATGAATCGAAAACGAATAGTCGTAGTATCACCAGGAGGGTACTCCAGGACACGTTCTACATTGCGCACCAGTTTCAAGGTTAAAGATCAAGGTCACAAGCTCACATCGTCTGTACGTTTCATCTCTGCCTCTTCTTTATTCCGGAAACAAAATGCTGTACCTGTGTCATTAGAGGCGGGCGGGGGCATACCGGGTCGGCCGAACCCGGCAGACACACTTCTCGTTTCACTATTTATTGTATCAGTTGTGTACATGTATTTCGACTAGACGCTGATGTGGCGGTACGTGGCACGTGATTGGTCGGTATCTTTTTGTGCTGGTCTGTGTGTAGCTATTTGTCTATTTCGTTGTCATAGAAAATGCAACGTGAGCTGTTGAAGAACGTGTGAATTTTGTACAGGCGGTCCAGGAGAACAAGGTTTTCCAGGTTCGTCCGGAGCACCTGGCGGGCCTGGGGGACCTGGTCCCCCAGGACCGCCGGGTGCGCTTGGCTGGACAGGACCACCCGGAACGCCTGGATCATCGGGAGGGCCTGGAGGTGTGGGCTGGACAGGCCCACCTGGTCCTTCTGGACCTCCAGGTCAGACGCTGAAATTTGTACTGTCTGCTGTGTTATGAAACTAAGAGAACAAGAGAATAAGGTTGTAGTTACACTCTGTCCACAAAAACAAAGCCAGAGAATTTTAGCATAATTGTATGAAAGTAAGTAAGTAAGTAAGTAAGTAAGTAAAAAGTCGATTTATATAGAGCATCGTAGTGAGGCCTCTGATGCACTGGATGCAACAGTACGTTGCGAACAGAAACGTCTTTAGAGATTGTCCAAAACTGTTTCCGGCAACAACTGGCGAGTCATTTTCGGTCGATGTGACTTTGTAACTTTGTAACGATGTTTTGACAACCTTCTGCAACTTAGCATCATTACAGGAAAACAGTTACAGCTATCCTTATGAAACTATCGTATCGGAACCTACAGCCAACTGCTGTGGCGTCATGTCGAATTTAAATGCAACTACAGTGTAGTTGTGTTTTGAAGTTGAAATTGCTGTGCTGCATAGACCTACGTGTAATGCAGTTTTGCAGAGTGGTCTTGAAATTGGTTGGACGAAGACCAAGGTCAGAATTACAAATGATTGAATTAATGCTGCAGGTGTCAAGGGTCAAGGGTGAACGTCAAGGTCATGGGCGATGATGATGAAGTTTGTCTTTACGAAATCCATAATTGGCTCAGTATGAATATTCGTTTAGTCACGTTGCTCAGCTCGTGATATGTTGATATTGGCGATTGCGTAGGTGCGGTTGGCTTTCCGGGACCCGGAGGCGGGGCTGGTAGTCAAGGTGCACAAGGAGCTACTGGAGCATCGGGTTTTCCCGGTAGTCCTGGTATGCCAGGCGGACCTGGCGGGGTTGGCGAGACAGGTGCTGCTGGAACACCCGGCAACCCCGGACCAGATGGATTTCCCGGCTCTCAAGGTGAGACACATTTGCGTACAGTAATATAAAACTATACGACTTATAACGTACGCAGAGTCGACAGTAGCTGACAGAATCTGAGGCGCTGGTAGTTGCTACGAAGAGTAAAAGGTAAAGGTGCGAGGTAAAATGTAAAAGCGCCTCTGTATCTTCGGACCTAAAGGCGCTATACAAATCCGTTATTATTATTATTTATTATTAAGGTAAAGGTCTGGACACTTGTTATAGCGCAGCTTACATAAGTCAGACTCGTGACCAGCAGCGCTTTAAAATCGCGGAACTGGCAGCTGAGTGTATCGATTTGTAGATATTTGTTTTAAAACAGAGTGTTTTAACAGACATCACAAATGGTTAAATTTATTATTATCTTTGTGTGTCTACTGTATATATGTTTGTGTTCTGTGTTTTTGCTGTGTCTTTCCTTTGTTTAATGGACCTTTCAATAAAATGATGATGATGATGATGATGATGATGATGATGATGATGACAAATTACTCTTATTTTTAAATCCCTCCATTGCTTAAGGTCAACGAACACATTGAATATAAACTTCTTTCTCTTACCTACAAAGTTCTTACAACCAGTAAACCTAGCTATCTTAAGAATCTGATCTCTGTTCAACCCCCTTGCAGTACCCGCTCCTCATCTTTTGTCACCCTTTCTCGCCCATTTACCGTCTCCTCATTGAAAATCACAGATCGGTCATTCAGATATGCATCATCTCGTCTTTGGAATCAACTCCCAGATTCATTTCGTCAGCCTCACCAGTCTTGTTTCGATAAATCTCATCATTTATTTGTCAACCCATCTTTGTCATCATCACCACTCTCAGCATCCGATACTCATTCACTGTTTCACTCCAGGCTCAAAAATACTTTCTCAAGTGTCAACAAATCTGTCCATCTGTCCGTCTATCACACGCCGGTTTTCTATCTAAACTGTTACGCATATCCTCAATTTTTTACCCGTCAAGTAGCTCCACCATTCTAGTTTTTCCGTACCAAACGGGATGGCAATACGGGGACCCCCTTAACAGGGGCGTCGAATGGAAGGGAATATGAAAAAAATCACGATTTTCGACCATTATGTCGCTTTATCTCGCAACTGATGCAAGATAGAGCCATAGTTACTATGGAAGCCGAATAGGAAACTGCACACCAGCTTTCGAATGGTACCGGTTTGAATGACCTTGAGTGACCTGTAACCAAGATTTCAAGGTCACGACATTATTCAACGTCAAATAACTAAAAAAACTGTACAGGATAGAGCTATATTTACAATGGCGGACCAATAGAAAGTCTTATATGATCTATCGAACGGCGCTATTTTCAATGACCTTGAACGACTCCTACCCCCGGTTTCAAGGTCATGCCGTTCTTTGACGCTAAATATCTCAGAAACGGTACGAGATACTGGCATAGTTTCAGTGGAATACTAATAGGGACTTACACACGTCCTACTCAACAGTGTCATTTCGTATGACCTTCAGTGACATTGAGTGACTTAGCAAAATATTAAATGACACGAAGCGTCGCGCTGTCTCTCTGCGACAGCTGAGCTTCTTGAACATATAAATATGTGTACAACATACGAAGTATAGCCTAGAAAGAAGACGGTGCGAAGGTAATTATGGTGAAAAAAAACACCGTGACGCAACAACGTTCAACTGTTGATTCGAGACGTCGTCTAACAAACTTCAAAATGTTAGTTCATCAATGTCAGCAGTCTACTGTTGAATATTAAATCAAGTGCTCAGAGTGTCCGCAGGAATATGTCAACAGTTTGTTTCAAATGCTGTCAGAATCAGTAACTTTTTTATATTTTTAAATTTCACAAGATAGTGTAGCAGCATATTGCAGGTGCTGTGGAAATCTTTGTAGAGAATTTTCTTAGGAGTCAACCGGTGAAAAACTTTCGAAAATCGGTCCATATTTGCCAAAGTTATTAAAACATCAAGTGTCGTACATTTTTAGACACAATGTAGTTGTGACTTTACAAGAGCAGCACAGCGCAGTAAACAGACCATAAGCCTTTATGCCCGTGGTTAGGAAGTTAGGAAGTAAGTCAATGTTGTTTTTAATCAGCTTACTTCTTACAAGAGCATTGAAATGTTGAAGCTGACGATGACAACTAATGTGTTCAATTATTCTGCAGTAAAAAAGTTGCACATTACAGTAACACGAAGTAAAAAAGTCGATATGTTAACAATGCTTTTAGAGTCAGTACAGCTGCTATTATTTGCCGCTTTTGATTAGAAAATATAAATGTAATTAACTCTCTAATTCTGCAACTTAATTAGAATTAGCCTCAAATTTCTAATTAATTAGAATTAGGTATCTTATTGTTCTAATTAATTACAATTAGAATTAGCTCTTAATCTAATTAATTATCTAATCAATTAGTCAACATTGAAGTAAGTAAGTAAGTAAGTAAGTAAGTAAGTAAGAGTACTTCGAAGGCGCAACTAAACAGTGACAATGCGCCGAAGTATATGATGGATCACCGTGTCAAACGATTTACTGTAGATTTGGTGGCTAAATCAGTAGATAATTGTCTCACTGAAGAGTGCCCTGGACAAGGCGTCCGACCACGATAGGATAGGATGATTTCAGGTGCTGTAAAAACCTTCTACCTTCTGGTACTGGTTAGACTTCTGACGATAAATATTATAACACAAATAAAAGGGTATTACATAGAGTTTACAGTCTCATACGAGACGTGGCTGTCTACTACACGCCTGAACTGTTCATCGTTACTAATAGTGTCATATACTGAGATCGTCATTAACCCTAGAGTGCAAAGATCATTAAAAATCGAATAATATGAAGTTGGTATACACTGTCTGTTGAGGGGTGGGCTGTTATATTTGGTACAGCGAGAAGGGGACTGGGCGGGGCCGCAGCCCGCCCACGATCCTCGCTGTACCAAATGTAACAGCCCACCCATCAACGGCCAGTGTATTAGTTACCGTACTGCTGTTGCTTTGTGGTGTTAATGTGCCCATTAAAGGGTTAATATTTATCGTATTTAATATGTATCGTATCGTATCGTATATTTGACTGATATTGTGTTTGCGTGCAGGAGAGACTGGATTTCCCGGAGCTCCAGGTCCAGATGCGAGAAGCGGGTTTCCCGGACCTCCTGGATTTACGGGCGCTACAGGAGTACCGGGAATCCCAGGGGGTCCTGGCGCTTCTGGAGGTCCTGGCTTCCCAGGTCAGCGTGGGAGCACCGGTTGGTCAGGCACTCCCGGAGGTCCAGGCAAGTACAGCTATGTGATACGGTGCACTAATGTGTAAAGCTTTCGATGGTTGCATGTTTTACGTCGTCTCGCAACAGCCAGCATTGTCATTGTGTTTGTTTTTGGTCGATTCTATCACGATGTTCGTTACAATGTTGAGATGTTTGTTCAGAGTTGCACGACTCTCGACCCGACCTGAGGGTCGGGCCGGGTCGGGTCAGGTCAGGTCAGATAATTTACAGGAAAGGGCGGGTCGGGTCCAGTTCGGCCAGAGGCTAAAATTTAACTTTAAAATGCATTGGTATCTGTATTTTATTTTGCAATTTAGTTTGCACAATGTTTCAGCTGTATACTCAGTATCTCCCATGTAGTTTTCAGTGTATAGGCTATAAGGCGACGTGACGGATGGTGAATCTCTATCAGGGGCAGCGTCACGCTGGCATGACTATGTTAATTGTTCGCTGCATCAGCTGTAGAAATGTCGCCATCATTATTGTCTTGTCGTTAGTCGCGCTGTTTCGCAGCAAGCTGCGGCGGCAGACAATCACGAGCCGTTTGTATCTCACGTCTCGCTTACATGTCCTCTCATAAAAACATCAATACGCCGTAACTTGACTACCACGATAGTCTTTGATGAACTGGTCGTAAAAGGCGAGCAGGCGCATCAGAGGCGCTGTCTGTGTCATCACATGCTGCATGTGCTGTGACGTTGATACCGTCGAATTCAAATGGTACCGCATCAGCAACTGGCAGCGCTAAAGCTAGCCAGTTTCCAATTAGCTGCAGGATTAGAATAGCGACTGAAGTGTCTGGGACAAGGCAGGCACGATAGGTAGACATTCGTCAGTATACTCAGTTGTAGAGCGCAGAGTCTCGTCTCAGCTAAATGTTTGAACCAAATACTGTCGATATAGAAGACGATTGCGCGAGAAATGCGAAGCATTCCTGTTGAAACCACATTTACCTGGCGAACTATAGGCCTAATTCTCTGAAGGTGCCACCTGCTTTCAGCAACCCGCTGCAGTTCTGGGATAAGCACGCGACGAATTATCACATAATGTCGAGACTGCTTGGAGACTCCTGTGCATCCCTGCCAGTTCGGTACAGTCTGAAAGAGACTTTTCGTCCGTTGGACGTACTGTAACTGACATGCGGTCGCGACCCAACGAGAACACTGTATCGTTTCATCATTTCACTTTGTTTTCAGACTTTTTAATACATCGATTGTTTTTGCTGCTTTTCACAGTTTCGCTCACCATGCATTTCTACTGTCTACTGATAGCATATCTCATTTCATCATTATCCCTGCACTCTTCTACCGCATGTTCTCACACTCATCATTCTTACGCTTTCCCGTATCATACCGCCTGCCATGAACACTCCTACTTAACTCGTACCCCATCTTCTTTCTTCTTACTCCTTACACGTCCGCGCACTCTGCACTGTCATCGTTTTTTTCTTCTTGCTTTTCTTCTTCTCTCTGGCGACGTAGAACTTAATCCTGGCCCCACCAGCTTTACTGTCTGCACTCTAAATATCCGTTCTATTCTGCACCCACTCCACTCTGCCGCCATCTCAGACTTTATAGACTCTCATTCTCCTGATCTTTTCTGCTTTACCGAACATTGGGTTAAACCCACTACGACCTTTACTGAACTTGCTCACTTTACCCCACCTAACTACTCTCTGCTCAGTTTCCCTAGAACCTTCTCAGGCTGTCGGCGGTGGCACTGGTTTTCTTATCCGTGAGCCTTTCACACAGCTACCCATCTCACATACTGAATTCTTCTCCTTCGAATCGTCTTCTGTAACTCTGAAACTACCTCATTCAAAAATATCGGTGTTCAACATCTATCGTCCTCTTTCGTCTTCCACCTTCTCCAAACCTTTTTCTGTTTTTCTTGATGAATTTAATTCTTTCCTTTTTTTGCCGCTACCACACCTCATGAATTCATCATCACCGACGACTTTAACATCCACCTTCATAATCACTCAGACCACGCTACCTCTCAGTTTCTCTCTCTTCTGTCATCGTTTAACTTAACTCAGCATGTAAATTTCCCAACTCACAACCAGAATCACATTCTTGACCTAGTAATAACCTCTTCTGACTCTTCGCTTGCTCCATCTCTGTCTGTTACCCACTGCTCTCCATCTGACCACTTCCCAATTTTCATTAAACTGTCAGTTGAGCGCACCACTCCCTCCTCCAACGTTCCACTCATTCCGTCGTCTTCACTCCATAGATATAAACTCCTTTCTTTCTGATCTACAGTGCTCTAGGCTTATAACCAATCCTCCAAATTCACTTGGCTCTCTCCTGATTGCTTATAATACCACTCTGTCTTTTCTACTTGACAAACATGCACCAGTAATTACCAAATTCTCCAGTCGCAAGTCTAAATCTAACCCTTGGTTCACTTCTACTCTCCGTGCCTTTAAATCTACTGTTCGCCGAGCTGAAAACATCTGGAAACGCACCCACTCTGCTCTCGATTGGTCTTCGTTCTAATCTCTTCGCAACCGCTACCACAACCTCATTCTAGCATCCAAAAAGCAGTATTACTCCAACCTAGTCTCTTCATCTTCTGATAATCCCCGACATCTGTGGCAAACTATAAACAAACTATTACACCGTAATTCCTCCTCACCTCTACCTACCTTTACTTCAGCCAGTGCTCTCGCAGATAGCCTTGCTTCTTTCTTCACTGACAAAATATCTAAACTT
>Ga0209149_1001788_pt1 | contig 11387 bp, 4 predicted proteins | sample WorMetTyACAVOLI2_FD_187423 | JGI IMG/M metagenome (GOLD analysis project Ga0209149, IMG submission 187423) | Marine gutless worms symbiont microbial communities from Max Planck institute for Marine Microbiology, Germany - Olavius algarvensis... ...
TGATGACTCGTTGTCTCTTCTGACGAGATGTCGTCGTGTGCCTCTCGTTCACGAACTTCTGTGACTGACCGTCGGTTGATCCAAACTTGCCAACCGCGCCGTACGACTAGATAGATCTTCGCCTTCTATCGAACGGACTTCTGTTGAGTCGTCGACAACAAAACACGGCTGGACCTATCAAAAAGGCCGAGTTCGTCGACAAACACTCTTCTCCACAATATAACAGGTTCAGTTGCTTCCTGTTACAAGTTCCACAGACATTCGATTTGTCTGCGACCACTAAACAACGTGGTTTTATTCACGACTATAACGTGTCGTTTCAACATTCGTCCATACTTCCTACTAAACTTTTTCTCAACTGTCGTCCGTGACGTCATCAGTTAGTGATGGTCCTTTGACTCAATTCACAGCAAAATCGTTTTTTGCAATACAAGCAATCGCATGAGGCCAATGCAAGCGAGCGCGTGAGGCCATTTTTAGGTGCCAACAACTTAACGCCATATATCTAACAATATAACCTTGTGCCAGCTCCTAAGTTCATTCACACAGGCCTACAATGTAAGGTGGGCGACCATACTGCTTTACAGAGCTGGACGGTGCAGCCGAGGTTGAGACGAGAGTTATAAGTGCACAGGTATAGGGCCTACTTACGTCAGCGGCATTTTGTTTTTCACCTGCGGTGTTCGCAGGATGGCCGGCAGGTGCTATTATGAAATCTCACAGTAGCTTCAAGCGTCTAGAGTAGGCCTATAGCACGACAACGACGTGTATCGTGTGACTACACGTATATGTATACGTGTGTACGAGAATACAGGTAATAACGGTGATGATCTATAGGGTGCAGTCTAAATAGACGAAAACAAGCGAACCCGATACGTACATTCAGACGGACGGACGAACAAACGTGCAGTCAAAATGCGGGTAGCCATAAGCATATAGGCCACTTTAAAAAATTACGCATAATAATAATAATAATAATAATCAGCAGCATAGCTGATACTAATTAGCAAGTTTTCTGATTTATCGGAAGTTGAATTAGTTTGCAAAATTTAGTAGTTAATTATAATTATAATTGGAAATTGTCCACAGGTAATTATTAGTAATTACCATTGGTTGTTTCCTAATTGATAATAAACTATAGCTAGATACAGCGGACAGAACTTACGGAATTATGGCGCAATTGTGTATAAGCTGTGTGAGGTCGGGTGACCATGTTTTACCCAGTGCTTTCAAAATGATCTAGACAGTTACTTTTCTTACGCAATATATGCAAATTTTAAACTTTTTCAGACTTTTTGTTCATGAATTGATTGGTGTAAAATCACACGTGAAATACGTGACTACATGACATTGTGTCGACGCAGTCTACACTTGACGCTGTTACTCCGCCGAGACTGGTGGAGTTATGTTGTCGTTCGTTTTGTCATTCTGTCTGTGAGCAGGATAACTCACGAACGCGGCGACAGACTTCGACCAAACGTGGCAGGCGTGGGCAAAAGGTGACCCTCTCGAAGTCATTAATTTTTGTTGCTGATCCGGATCTGGATGTGGATGTAGGAGCAGTTTTCGATTTCCTTAACAGTGGCAGATACGAAATGTGCGATATATTGTCACTCACCAGGGGGCGACGCTGCAGCGGTTATATGCGGCATTTAATAAGACATTCAGACTTCAGTCACCACAAGGCGACAATGAAACGGCCTTGGCGGCGTTTGCGCTGTCTGAGTGCAGTCTAGTTTCTAATGAGACGCTTACAACGTTGACGTCGGCTGCAGCTGTGTAAACGAAGACAGATAACTCACTGATCTATATCGTGGATAGTCGTTAGCAGATCTGTCACTTATAGTGTTCAGACTTGAGACCGAAGACCGTGGTTAAATGGTTAAAATATTCGAACGGTGTTTTCCAGGGGTTGTATATGCATGTAGAAGTAGGGTGAGAAGAAGTGATGGCGGCGACTTTGCACCGATCTATGGTTGCATCTCGAAAACAGTTGAAGTTAGAGGTAAAGTCCTTATTCGTCACCAGTATAGGAACTCATACCTGACCTTTCAGTTGGCAACAACAACGATGACCTTCAGTGACCTTGAGCGGTCATTTTAGCGCATATTGACTTGACGAGGGTAAAATGTCTCGGATTGGCAATTTACACTGGCCAAACGGCCCGGCCGAGTGTTTCCGGACTCAGTTTGGGCCTATACTGTTTTATAGGCTGTATATTGGATGAGTGGCGCCTTTGTAAGTCTAGGTGATATGATATGATATGATGATACGATAAGAACGACGCGTGTGGTAGCTTATGTTGTCAATCTAACTTTTAGCACGTTGTGATTGGTTGTAGCTGTGTTATGTGCATGCTGACCAATCAACTGTTAGCTATGTGAGACCTTGCTTCGGTTGCTGTGTTCATTCTGAATGTGTTCGGAACATTTGAGTAATGAATTAGAAATTGTCAGAAAGGAATTCTAAATTATAAACTATGTGAAGAAGTTGACTTGACTTGTATAAAGAATTCTGCGTGTTTCAGAGCTAGTTCCCGGGTCGAGCCCTAGCTCCAGAGCTCGATTCCAATACCACTTATGTGGCTAGCGGCCTGAGTGTTTTGTAAAAGAAGATCGTTAAAAAATATTTGCAACGCTTTTTCCCATAGGCCTAATTACTATATAGAAAGGTTATCGAAAAGTGGATACTTTGCACCCATTTGCGGCTACCTCTGGAAAACGGTCGACGTTAAAGGTATAAACTGACTAAACGTAGCGAACTCATAATGCAACGTCTGCGGTGACCTTCGATGGCCTTTAGCGCATGTTGTCTTTTCGAAACGGCATTTTTCCGGAATATATTTATAGGCCTACCACCTCTTAGGCCAATGAAATAGGGTCCGGTTTTTTTTAAATGGCGAAAATATTTGCAGGGTTATGGAAAATTTAAAAAAATAACTTGCCTTTACCGGAACATAGTGTTCAGTGTGCTACTAATTTCGTGCTTACTCCACGCCACGGCCTGTGCACTGGACTGGCATAACCTGGCTGCGGTGCAACGCGCAGTTACTAGCAGTAGATCAGAAAATCATACCGACCAATGTTTTGCATGGAAATAAATGATTTATATGGTCAACATATATAAATAATCACGGACATTGACGTTAAACTGAATAAGTGGCAATAGTACAATGAAAAATGACTTAGAAAACGAAGTAAATGAGAAAAAAAGATAAAAAGTTATAATACCACCACGGGATCGAACTCACGACCTATAGCATAACGCCGGAGCGGCTATACCACTGAGCTATGTGGCCAGTCGGTGGGAGCGGTGTAAAGCTGCAATATAAGCTAGCGCATGTTAGGTACACGCCCTGTTAATACAGCGCGCATGCGTGACGATCCTACAACCGTGATTGGTCGGTATGATATACTGCCGATGCTGCCGATGCTGCCATCGAGGGGATGCTGCCGATAGCAGATTCTGCGGTGCATATTCCATTGGACGATTCGCCAGTCTATAAATAGATCGAAGTGGATATTTTGCCGGTCAACGGTTCGCTTGGCTGATTTTAGTTATAGCTAAGTTTCTTGTAAATTTATACGCTTAATAACTGAAACATTAGAACTAGCATAGGATAGTTCTGACCGCCTGCTATACTAAATGTGCCAACCCAGCCGTCAGTCAAAGATGGTTTCCTATAACTTTAATACTGTTTATAAAGATCAGCTGCCACTGTCTAAGGGATGGACCGATGGAGTTAACTTTGCGTGAGGTCTGAATGACGTACACGTACGTTGTACACATAATATCGACCTCTTGGCTGACAGGCCGTCAACTTTTGCAGGACTCAGCGTCGATGATGTCGTATGGTATTATGCGGACAGAGTTGTACTGCGCATGCGATTAGCGTAAGTAAGTAAGTAAGTAAGTAAGTAACGAATTGATTTAACCGCAATGGCAAAATCGTCACTACATAGCGGAATGTCATGCGGAATGTCACTCACGGTACTAAGCGGTGAACAGGTGCAAAATTTCACGCCGATCGGTGTCACCGTCGCTAAGATATCTGTCCACGGACAGATAGAAAGATACAAAGAATTACAGCAGACTTAATATGCGACAAAACGCACACTAGCGTTGCGTATGCCGGATAACAATACGCATAAATGCAAAAAACTATACAGGCAATGATTGTACAACCAACCGATTGCATGACTTTCGCGTGAACTGTGTCGTTATTTGATTAATGCAGATTTGACAACGGACGGACGAACGAACAGCTATCTGACTCTTTGATCCGGATTTGATTATTCATCTCAAAGGCGTCTTGTTCGCATACAGAAATATGAAATATCATCACGCCCACGCATGCGCTCTGCGACCACGTACGAAATTCGGAGCATATGCGTTCTCATTCGCTGGGCCAGCTGAGCTATACGTGGACCGATGTCTTGAATACTTACTGAAACTGTCTACAGTAGCGGCGTACAAGCGCGAACTTAAAACTTATCTACTTCTTTAGCATTTCAACACTGAATACATTTTTACCGCGCGACGCGTATGCATAGCCGTGGCAAGATGTCCGTCCGTCTGTCCGTCCGTCTGTCTGTCTGTAGATGCGTCACACGCCGGTATTGTGTGTAAACGGTTATACGTATCATCAAAGTTTTTTCACCATCGGGTAGCCCCACCATTCTAGTTTTCCATACCAAACGGGATGGCAATATTCCGACGAATGCAAGGGGGTATGAAAAAATCACGATTTTCGACCAATATCGGGCTTTATCTCGGAACTATAGTTACTATGGAAGGCGAATAGGTAACCACACCCAAGCTTTCGAATGGTACTAGTTTGAATGATCTTGAGTGACCTTTAACCCACATTTCAAGGTCATGATATTACTCAACGTCAAATAATTCAAAATCTGTACAAGATAGAGCTATATTTACAATGGCAGACCAATAGAAAGTCGTATATGGTCTATTGAATGGCGCCATTTTCAATGACCTTGAACAACCCTTAACCCAGTTTTCAAGGTCACGCTATTCTTTGACGCTGAATATATCATCAACGGTTAAAGATAAGGTCATAGTTACTATGGAAGGCAAATAGAAAGTCGCACCGAAGCTTTTGAATGGTACCAGTTGAATGACCTTCAGTGACCTTTTTCAAGGTCACCCGATTATTGAACGTCAAATAACTCGAAAAATGGTACAACACAGAGCTATACTTACAATGGCCGACCAATAGAAAGTTATATATTATCTATCGAACGGCGCCATTTTCAGTGACCTTGAACGACCCCTATCCCCAGTTTCAAGGTCACGACATTCTTTGATGCTGAATATCTCAGAAACGGTACGAGATACATACATAGTTGCAATAAAATAATAATAATAGGAACTTACACATGCCCTACTCAACAGTGTCATTTCGAATGACCTTGAGTGACCTTGAATGACTTAGCAGAATATTCAATGACACGAAGCGTCTGCGATAGCTGAGCTTCTTGTATACTTTATCATAGTATGTGTTTTTATTGCCTGGCGATGCCCTGCATAATTGATTATTCAGTATTGAATATGATACTACGGACGACCTGCTGTTCTTGTTGGATATTGCATGATCCTATTTTCCGTATTCTTGGAACAATACTACATTTAACCCTTTAATGTGCACATAATGCACATTGATCTTGAAATCCCAGATAACGTCTATAACTGCAGGCTTGTCGAGTTCTTCCAAGGACACTGCCGTTGTATAGATGTGGAAATATCGGCAATGTCCAGGGCTCTGGGATTGGCCCTACATCCGTTACTGCTAGTGACTGAACAACTACTGTCAGTAAACATGTGCGTTCTGTAATTAACTCCTGTGCTCAGACTATACACGCGATTCGCATACTTCGAAGCCGAGGGATGTATGATGCCCAGTTACCTCATTTACCGTGCCGTAGTTATTGCAAAACTTACATGCTTCCAACTCCTGGTGGGGTTTTACGAGTGCATCTGACAGACAGCGTCTCGAAGGCTTCCTACGCCGTAAGCGTCGCTATGGTTTGTATCCAGCCGATCAACATACAATAGTCCAACTGATAGAAGAAGCAAGACACTGTTTAATAATATCATATACAATCCACTCTATATTTTCCACCCCCTTCTACCCAAACAAATAGACTACTGTTACAGTCAGTCTTAGGCCCAGATATCATAATTTTGAACTTACCCACAAGCATGACAATAGAAATTCTATTGATCGAATGCTATTCAAAATCCATGTAGCCTTGTCTAACACATATAACACTTATTTGCGTTGAGGCTTCATAATTTTATTGTTGCTATAACACTGTCTTGGTACTTTGTTTTACATTACATTTTCATTTGTCGTCTTTATTGTACCTATATAGCATTGTAACATGTATTTTATTGTAAACTGTTATACGTTTTGTCATTTTTAATAATTTTCTGTGTGTATGTTCATTAAAACCGCAGAGCAATGGACCATTATACAGAGGAGGGGAAGGGCGCCCAGTTTCGCCTTCTCGCTGTACCAAACGTAACAGCCCACCCATCAACAGCCAGTGTACCAACTTCATATTATTCGCTGTGGCACTATAATTACCTGTGCCCATTAGTAGGTTAACTGGGCGATATTGGCTAAGGAAAAAGTTTCGGGTTCGGTATGACTTTTCATGGTTGTTCGAGTTAACAGTTTTGGAACCAACTTAAATGGCGTGCGACTTCCAGTTAATGGAGGAAAATTAGTAGACATGTAGTCTGCATGCACTATTTCTGATATAACTGCGTTGCAAGTTTGTAAAAATTGCCGTTATTAGGGCCTATCTACCTCAACCGTTGATGACCCCTTGAGAACTGCCATATGAAATTTGGCCTCAAAACGTAGGGTACCTGTATTACCTGACGTGAAACACGATTCTGCGTTCAGTTGTCAATACCAGAATGTGACAGTGCGTTTTGTCGCGCGTAAAAACTGGCTGTGCACGTTCTTCTGAGCAAGATTTGGCTCCGGTCAACGTACTGGAAGTTACAGACGTAAGAACGTAAGCATTACATGACGTTGGTCGGTTGGGACTGATGAGCTGGTAATCGTTGAATGATGCTAGGCTATGTTGTAAATAGCAGACAGTTAGTCGAAGAGATTTCGGACGACCGATGCTCGTTAATGACCACGTTGCCAGGCGTATAACGAAGCCAGGACGCAGTGAATTATTTACGCGGTTACGACTATGTACGACGACGTGCGACTACGACGGTCGCGATTGCTTGTCGTGATCAAAGCCCCGATGCGCCGAGAAATTGCATTTTCGTCTTCGGCGTCGAAGGCGCGGCGACGGTTGCGGATGCAGAACGCCCGCCGTCGTCGGGGAGGCTCGACGCCGATCAGGCAACCGGCGACGAACGACCGAACGAAGGAAAACGTGATTGCGTATACGCCGATTGACGACTACGGAATGAGATGTCCAGCACGGGTATAGGCACGCCAGGCCACCGACGAGACGACTTAAATGGACATCAGACCGCACGGACGGCGGCGCGTGACTTTAATTCCGGAATCCCGACACGGCTGCTCCGATGACGTTAGAACAAAAAACGTAATCTAATCTGTTGTCATGAATGACACGGAACGAGAATCAGATCGGTCTCTGTGGATACGTCGTGGCACAATTTTTTTGTCCTCGTTAGAAACACATTAAACTTCGGCCCCAGCAACTTTTGACTCATGCTTATAGGCTACAAATCGGCTACTACAGTATACTACTATGAACAACGACAATAACAATAACATGTGGTTGTGGTATCAGGCGCAGCCAACCTCGCCCCATGGCACACATTTTTTTACATTTTTGGCCTGTGACCTGGATGTTGGCCTAATTCTGCCAAAAACATATGATCCCAAAACTATTGCCGGTATATTTTTAGGCGGGTCCGCGTATTGCCATAAGTTTTGGTACGAATAAAGTAGAATGATGTGCCTACCCGACGGTGAAAAAGTTTGATGATATGTTTAGCCGTTTTGACAAAATACCGGCGTGTGACAGACGGACGGACGGACGGACGGACGGACAGACGTCATGCCACAGCATAGCGAGGTAGAAATCGTCGATTACGCTGGGAACACTCGCCTTAACACAGCATTATTACATGGATTTACTGTGCTTGGAGCCGCTGTGCTTCACATCTCTGATTATTTTCGCGAAAAGTGTAATTTATGTCCAACACTGCGTACTCGTAATACTCGTAACTTCTTTCCTTTTTTTCTGCGGAAACTGCGAAACATTGTTTCGAGTTAGCGCGCACATGGCGTGATGATGTCGGACGGCTCTGGGAGTGTACGAATGAAGACAGCCAGAGCCAGACAACAACAGGTTCGTAATAAAATCTAGACGCGTCTGTTGGCCGGCGGTTATAGAGTCTGCAAAGAGAAAGAGCCGCTGGCGACATCGCCGATGCCCCTCAGTGGGTTTTGTCGCGTCATTCGTCGGCATGTCTTCGACATGCGAACTGGCTGACACGCACAGGCTACCAAGTCGCCTTCCACGTCTCCTGCACAGACCGAAATGTTGGAGTATCGGAATTGCAGATTGCAGAATGAAACTAGATAAAAGCCACTCCATTACATTCCATGGCTTTGTAAGACAGCACCGTGGACCATTGGCCAAAATACACAACTTATGAACCCCCTATAACTGAAATTCACCCGAACCGAATTTCGCCAAACGTGGATGTGAGGATAGCCTATTATATTGTAGTTATACCAGTTGTCTTAGTTGTCCCAGAATTCCTTCTAGTTTCCGCGCAGCGGCCGCCCGAAGCTGGCGGAGTCTGAATCTTCACTCCAAAAATGGACGTTTTGAGCTCCCATTTTTTTTTTGGGGGGGGGGGCGATTTTTATGTGGTACCACCGTTAACGGATAACAGTGCAAAAAAGACGTCTTTTGGTGTAGATTTGGTGAAAATCCGTCCAGCCGTTGCCGAGGATTCACGTCAAAAGAAAAAACACAGAACGGCGACTCAAATATAAGACGTCGCCTTCGCTTGCAGCGAGCGGCGCCGTCTAATAAATTGTCGGAAAGTAAAAGGCAAAACAAAATCAATATCATGATCTCTGAGCCATTGTTGCTGTCTGAATGTTTTAACCGTTTTCCAATATTGTTGTCAACAGACAAACTGACGTGACGGAGAACAATACCTCGAGGTAATTGATGACGTTTTGTGTGAAAACACAGGTGTACAAGGCATACCTGTGGCGGCCGCTGACACGCCAGCCTGGAGGACGACAGCTCGGATGCAGATCTCCTTGACGACGACTTGGGATATCGCGAGGCGGACGATTCAACGTGAGTACTCTGCTAACATTTAAAAAGAAACTCGAGACCTTTCTTTTCTCAAAACAACTATGCTGATTTTACTCCATTTTATCATCGCCTTTTAGTGCACATTGCATATGTATCTGTAATCATCTGGTCATCTAGTCATGTAAACTGTATTGTATGTTTACATTAGATTAGATTAGATTAGATTAGATTAGATACGCATACTGTCTCCAAACGCGGTTCTTGGGGGAGCCTGGGGCCACATGCCCCCAAATGTTCTCTCTCCCCACGTTTTAAAGACGTTGAAGGGATACCGGGTCCCTCTATGCATTTTGTCTGGAACCGCTCTGATAGAAAGTCCAGGCGATGCCGATGACCTGGAGTGGCCAATAAAGGTCATTTAAGACACTATAAACGGTTTCGATGTCTGTATCTCAAAAACATGCAGCATAAATAATGCACGAAGTCAATTACAACGGTTTGACGTCACATTATGTGAGCAATTACTTCTTCTGTCGTATTCGCCTGTTCGTAATACTGAGCGCGACCTGTTAGCGATAGCTAAGTTTCGTGTATGGCGTGTAATCTGTGGATCATCGGCGGATCAGAGTGCGCAATCCGCACACATCTCAAGTCGATGCCTGGTTCCCAGTCACCAGTTCACAGTCACTGATGGTTACGTTGATCGTGCAGTGCGTGTTCAAGTACCAGCTTTCTCGGACATAGAGATCGTCGGCAGACCAAAGACCAAGTAGACGTGCGTATAGAGCAGCCCTAGCCGACCGCCATTTGCATTCAGGAGGAAGACCGGCCTTAATGGCGGTCGAGACGATATTATTTAAGCGAAACGTCTTTAACCTATACGTCCAGATGTACATACTAGATGTACACGCGAACTGGGGAGATAGTTTCGTCAAGTCGCTAAAGCTGATCGATGCATGTATTCTCCTATGTCAGAGGCGTGCGTCAAAGTCGTGCGACGCTATGCTAGATTTGACTAAAAATCACACATAGCTTGGTACTATGATCTCGAATAGTTGCTGGTGGTCAGGTCCAACATTAAACAAGCACTGCCAGGCCCAGGCAGAGCAAACCTTCCCTGCGGCCACCATTGCAGGGTGCTGCCACCTGGCGAATTTAACGGTATGAACCCAGAGCCATTGTCCGTATATTTTGAAAATATCATAACGATAGATGCAACTGTTTGCTCGTTAATGTTGCATCGTTACAAACAACTTACAAAGCTACACAAACAAACACAGGCGACCGAAAACAGTACATCACCGGGGCAAGTCTCTTTACCACTACGTATTGAGTTAACTCTTTAATGGGCAGCGCTACATCGAATAATACACTGACCGTTGATAGGTGAGTCGTTACATTTGGTACAGCGACGAGGGCACTGGGTGGGATCGTGTACCAATTACTGTATTGCTCATTGCTGTATAATATTCCGTTGTTCTGCGGTTGTAATGTGCCGGTTAAAGGGTTAATAGCCACGGAATCTCTGCACTTGCAGAGAAACCGTTTTCGTAGGCATTGTTCCGAGTCAGCAGTATTTTTATCGCGCGTCAGCATACTGACGCGCGATATAGCAAATCTGTCCGTCTGTCTGTCCGTCCATAACATTCCGGTATCAGATGAAAACGGCTTAACATACCGTCATAGTTTTTTCACCATACGGTAGCTTAATCATTCTAGTTTTACCAGCATCAAACACCTTCACGAAATTCTGACGGGGTCATCCCCTGCGGGGGCGATAAATACAGGTGGGGTATAAAAAATTCGCGATTTTCTGCCAATAAGTCGCTATAACTCGCAAACGGTACAAGATAGAGCTATAGTTACTATAGAAGGCGAATAGAAAACCGTACCCATGCTTTCGAATGGCACCAATTTCAATGACCTTCAGTTACCTCTAACCCCGATTTCAAGGTCACGATATTATTCAACGTCAAATAACTCGCAAACGGTACAAGATAGAGCTATAGTTACAATGGCGGACTAATAGAAAGTCGTGCATGGTCTATCGAACCGCGCCATTTTCAATGACCTTGAACAACCCCA
>Ga0209149_1001789_pt1 | contig 11386 bp, 9 predicted proteins | sample WorMetTyACAVOLI2_FD_187423 | JGI IMG/M metagenome (GOLD analysis project Ga0209149, IMG submission 187423) | Marine gutless worms symbiont microbial communities from Max Planck institute for Marine Microbiology, Germany - Olavius algarvensis... ...
CGGCGGAAGCAGTCACATAATTACCCCATAAGTACTCAAAACCCGACGGAATACCATGGACAGTAGTTTAAGAGTTCAACAGTGAATCTCCTGATTCACAGTTGAACGCTGATCGCGAGCATTGGTTCGCCCATATCGTCGGCCGTTCCGTCGTCCTGTCTAGTTTATTGCTGTTCCGCCTGCTGCCTCGCCCTATCTATTTGCTAATTGCTGTTCCGTCGGCCGTTCCGTCATTCCGTCGTTCCATCTACTTTTAAGGTGCCCCGCCTAGAGACCAGTCGGCTGCCTACTACAGCTATGAGAAAACAAGACTGGCATTCTATATAACCTCCAGGATTACGTCCGAGGGCGTAAAGCTGGAGGTTATATATAGAACGAACCACCGGAACGACAGTCAACGGCAACAATAACTGACTGAAAGACGAACTAAATGAGTCGATTTAAAGAGGTTTTCTTTGTGGGGTATATAAAGAAGAAAGGGGCTAGGTCTTTTTGGGGGAAAGAAAGAATACATACAATGAAGAAAATACATTGAAAGAATACATAGAAGTTGAATGTTGACATTTCCAGTAGTTATGAAGCTTGGAAACTAAGGAAACGTCGTTGGCTATCCGGCTCACGGAAACTAAGGAGTCACGTTTTGGTTATTTTTCGTGAAAATTCACGCAAACTAGACTAGATGATTTCGCTATTTTTTTGTGAAAATACGCATCAGCTGAGATAGGCCTAAGTAAGGTTTAGTTTTGTAAATTTTCCGTTAAAATTGCAAAACAGTTATAGCTTAATTGCGGCTATTTACCAATACACTTCATCTCACATTTAATGAGGTTTGTGATACAATAGGCCTACAAAAGCCGACGTATCCAAATAAGTAGTGATGGATGATTCCTGAATTCGAAAAGAGACGGGACGACGGACGATGGGTCAATTTATGCCAGGGACAAACATGCAATGAAAAATCGAACAGCATCGAACCAAGGGAAATACAATTATTTACGTAGCTTTCAAATTATTATATTCACGTCATATATGTGGTAATGTACACTTCCTGTGGTATCTGGACTTTTCGTTCCCTTGCACTTTAGATCTCGGGAGCAAAAAGTCCACAGAGAGAACTTTTGCTCCTGTGGAACTTTCGTTCTGTGGAACTTTTGCTCCCAGGGAGGTGAAAAGTCCAAGAACTTTCGTTCCATGGAACTTACGCACCCGTGTAATTTTTGCGGTGTGTGTAAATAGACCACCGGCCACAGGCGGGCCAGTCGTCATACAGTTGTCCACTGACTGGCCACCTGGAACTGTAGTTGGCTATCCGGCTCCGACGACCCACCGTATGTCCGGTGGGTGCCGTCTCGTCTTGGTCAAGTGACTGCCGTGATGGGATCTTTAAAGGCATAATTATATTTGATATTTTGACTAATAATGCAGTTTACTACTGAAATTTTTGTCTGAGATGATGTCTACTCTGTGTTCAGTACACTTGACATTCAAATGCTGACAAATGCGGCGACCCTTTAATTGTTGATAATTGCACACACCGCCGTCAACGCTTTCCTCTAACTCCACTCTGAACGGTCAGTCCTGGTCACGGGTTAACTGTCAGCGTTTAATCCACATTGTCAGTTTTATTAACGATGAGCCATCATTGGTGGATGTCTGTTGCAGTGGGATTACATCCGTGGTTGGGGTCTTATACAGTCATCTGCTCTTAGAATAGTATGGATGATGTTAATGGTTGGATTGTGCACTGCATGTTGATGCTGTACAAATACAGTACCGTACCTGTTTTGTGAACAGATGACATCTAGTGACAAAGACTTCCGTTTCATGGCGACTAATGATCTGATGTCCGAATTACAGAAAGATTCGATCAAACTTGATGATGACAGCGAAAGAAAAGTTAGTCCCATTCAAATCACTGATGGACAGATGTGCAGTGCTTAATGTTTTCATTTATCAGTTACTGTTGAGAAAGTGCTAGGAATTGGAGGCATTTTAGTATGATAAGTTGGTCGTTATTTAATAGAGTCTACCTCCTGCTTTTGGGCTTTGTAGAATCATGCTGTGAGCATTTGAAGGTGAGACATTGTTACTAGTGAATAATGTCCACTATGTTCTTTATTTTCTATTATGGTATCAGTACAGCATGTACAGGCCTACAGGGAACATCAAGCCCCCAAGCAGTGCTGTTACAATTATCTTTATTACAATTTTTAACGCAACATTTTGGAACTATCGTATCATATTGTTATCGCGGTATTTCCAGTGCATGTATAACGATATATTTGCCTGGCACATTTGCAATGCAAGCACGATCGATTCACCACCAGTCTACTCAAGTTTCAGCAGGCTTAAGAGCCGTTCACACTACGTACGGTGCAATGCAAGTGCCCATGCGGCACCGTACGACTCAATTTCTGCGATAATGACAGAACTTGACGTATGATGGCATGCGTAGTCACATGCCGTGAACGATGTCAAGCATGTGAGCAGCATCTCTGTGAAAGACGGCGGCAACTGCCTTTGAAGTCGTGTTGCAGATGGTCCGGAGCTGTCTTTTATGACGTCACAGTTACCAGCATGTGTCTGCATTGTGGCCTTCAGTTTAGTGCAGGGACCATGGAATCTGTTTGAAAGTAGGGGTCAAATCATGTAGTAAGGCCCGAAGAATTACAGAGTCGGCTTTTGGTGGCACCAGTGTTTCTTTTGCATGTGATGACGTTGCAGTCCTTTGAAAAACGTGATCACTGGTGATGGATAGAGAACAATCATTTCGGGGTTCAATGCCGATGTCTGATGTTAGCGTGGTCATATCTGCCGATAGCGATTAGTGATACCAGTGTGTATAGTGCCAGTCTGCCTGTACTGTGGGATGGACGGGAGTATGTTGATCAAAGCGACACAGTATATAATGCTTAAATGCCTGCCTGGACTAGGGTTGGGCTATCAGCTCGAGTACTCGGTATTGTCAATCACCCGATACTAGCAGTATGCGATCATCCTCACTCTGTGTCGTCTGTGTTGTCAGCGATCTCCTTTCCCGGTAAGCTGCTATGAAATCTGAAACTGTACACAATGGATCGTTGCTGTAGCCGCTGCAGACAGGCTCGACCACTCAGTCGTCAGAGATACACGTCGCAGACACCGGCAAAATGCATGTCTGAAACCTTTTTCGGCAGATGCAAATTTAAAATTCTTGATGACGCAACAGGGACATGACAGCGACATAACAGGGACATGGCTACACGGACGTGATGCGGATCCAAAATTACACAATCCGCACATCTCTGATAACCAATACCATCCATTACAGTGCTGGCGGAGTCGAACTTTGCCCAAGTAAGTCGACGGCTTAGACATTCCTGTCGAATTACATGGTATAGAGGTGGGAGTCATTGCCTTCCTTCGCCTGTTTATGTTTCCACATGACGTGTACAGTGGCACTAATGGGCTTCTGACGCCGTTTGTCGATGTTGAATGCAGTCAGCTTAAATCGTGGGTCAACAATGGTCGCCATGCAGTGAAGATTGACAGCGACATTATAGAATTATCGTATCGTATCATTATCACAATAATTTTGATTTATTGTATCATTTATCGATCGAAAAAAGTATTTGACATATTGTAACAGCACTACTCCCAAGGAATTTTGCTCATTTCTCAGTAGTTACATACTGCTGTCACATAAAGTTTTGGACACTAATTAGCCAGTTTTACCTATGCTGCTTGGGCTAAATTTTGTTGTAATATCCACAAGCTGACAAAATTTTGATGTTTGAAATGTGATATCACCGCTGTTTGAGCATTATCAAAACTTGTCTGAACTAACAACCATTCTGTGAGAGTGTTCAGTAATTTTTTAGGCAAACATTACTACATTGCATTTGCCAAATGTCATTGCATATATGTCAGTCTGTCTCTGTTGTTTGTCTATCTGTTGTCTGTAATGTTGCACCTTAGGCAGAGAGATGAACTTTTTGGCAATATTTTTACACTGTCTAATAACTTAGGGACTTGGGCAGTTTGTATTGAAATTTTGGAAAAAAAATTCAAGGGGTTCTAGGTGATAGTACAAGTTAAATATGTTAAATTAAATTTATTTAGAAAATGATAAAAGATGCCGTTTTAGTTACAGTGGAAGACGAATAGGAACTCGTATGTGATCTATCGAATAGTACCATTTCCAGTGACCTTGAGTGACTCCCTGGTGTAGATTTCAAGGTCAGGGTCAACATCGAATAACTCGAAAATGGTATGAGATCAATATAAAGTAGTACATGATCTATTGATTGTCGTCATTTTGGACAATCTTCAGTGACTTAGCAAAATTTTTTAGTCCATAAGCGAACAGTACTTGCCTATGCTCAGTAAATCAAGGTACATGTACAGTGTTTGTGGCAGGACTGTAAATAGCAGGTGAACTAGATGAACAGACCAGTACAAGCAACAAAGTAGTATATTTCTGTAGTGTTCATTTTCGCTACTTTTCAGTTTTGTGGTTTTATAATGTTGTAAGCTTTCATTGGAATATTTTTCATAGCAAAGGAAATGACTAGCACCATTAGCTGCATCAAACTACTGCATTTCATTATGATGAATAAGGTAGCTGATGAGCGTGTATGTTCTGAAAGGTAGTCTACATGCTGTGATCAACTATGGTATTTGTGGACTCTGTTTGTCTGTATGATGCTTGGGATGCATATTTACATTAAATTATCTCTCTGATTACTTATTACTGGTCTGGAGGAAGGGGAATATTAAGAAACTGTCTCTGTGCTACAGTATTGTGTACTATTATAATGGTGCACAAAGGTACAAACAGTTCTTACAGGTTGGTCGACTGTATTGGGCTTTGATCTTGCTTGGTTTAGCTCTCTGTCTTTCAGGCATTTCTGTGTCTTCGGTCTTTGTGGTGCTATATATGTATTAATTTAATTTTTTTGCTTACTTCCTTCTCTTTGTCTTTTAGTGAGCTGAGCCTGGTGGGATTGGCCCTTGACCTGGTTGAATAACCATTGTTCCTCAGTGCTATGACACTGTTGGTTGGGTCATATGACCTATAAAATCATCTCTGAAATGATACATAATGTGTCGAGTGTGAAGTTTAACCCTACTATACCATACTACTTATCATCGGCAATGTTTGTTTAATGTTTACTACCACATATGCTATGATTAAATTCTGTTAATTTTTTTCAGAAAATTTATTACAAGTATATAATGTGCACCCCTTTCTTAGACATACTTTTTTTCAGTCAACATTGTGCGTATTATGTTCGAGATTTTATGGGAAGCTCTCTCTCTACCAAAACTAATTAGTGAATGTTGTGAATTGGTGAAGTTATATCACAGCAATCGTATGGTCCAGTTTTTTTGAGACACAGTGTAGTTACAATGGACTACTAGTCTACTAATAGGAACTTAGACATGCCCTACTCAAAATATGTGTTTAGTATATGTATATGCCGTATATACACTGTGTCCAGAAAAAAGTGAGCCCCCTAAAGATTTTGCAATACTATGAGTAAAACTTCACCGAATTAAATATAATTTTACGTAAGGATAGCCACATGTATTTCACACAATGGTGTGAAGTTTTGGCAAAATACACCTTAGCATTTGTCAGAAATCAAACTCTAAATAACACCGGTCAAAAATTCGATTAACAAACACAGCTGCTGTCAAGTTAAATAGTCTGATCATTTAAATTTGATGCTCGAAGTGTCCTCCGTTCTCTCTGACACACCCATGCAGTCGCTCCCGCCACTGGTTGACAACTATGTTAATGATGTTCTGGTCAAATCGGCGCCATTCTACAATCAGTCGTTCTTTCAGATGGTTGACGTCACGGATCCGTCGATGGTAGACTCGCTCTTGCAAAATGCCCCAGACCGCGTAGTCAACCGGATTTCACGGAAGCAAGCGAGAAGTTTCTTCCTGGATATTTAGTCATTATTCTTTTAGCACCATATCCCTTTAAAACTCTATCTTCTTTTGACAACATTTTGTTTATCAACAAAATGACGTCATGCGTGACGTAAGTGGCGTGCGTCGTGCGTAGTAAAAGCAAGTCATGTCGGTAACTGAAATCTGTGACAACAATTTGTAAAAATTGAAAATCTGTTAAATGATATGATGGAATCGTATGAAATTTGGCGACAATAACTCAAATACTTCTGGGCGAGTGCATGCTTAATTTTGTTCAATACGGGCCATGTTTGCATTTGTCAGTGGAAAATGTTTGGGGGGCTCACTTTTTTCTGGACACACTGTAGAATGCTTCAAAATCCATGGCGACCGCGGCGCTGTGGCACCTAGACTCCCTCGTCAGTCAGAGGAAGGAAAGAGCCACGTAGCGGGAGGGCTGGGAGAGGGAGAGGGAAGGCTGGAAAGGGAGAATTATTTGCTCCATTGGCTCCAGGGAGTAGACGCCACTTTCTATCCGTTCCGCTGTCTGAGTCTGTTTCTTAATTTATCACTGACTTCTTCTATTGCACTAGCTGCACGATGCGGTCAGAATGTAACTGAAATTATACAGCGGCAAAATTCCTTGGATTCGGACCGGTATGTTAATCAACATTTAGTGAAGCTATTTTGGTTTTGATAACCTATTAGTAACAATAATAATTATGCAATGTAATGTAAATTTGACAATTTATAGGGCGCAGTAAGCGGTACGAAACACTTCTAGAGCCCCTAACATAGTCAATTGTTGAATTATGTTGAATTATGTTAGTGTACGTGTTTGCGTGTCGTGCTCATCGTGTTTTAAGTTATCCCATTGATCGCGTTCTACGGTGAATCCAACAGATTAACCGATCTAGGTCTGACTGTGTGGGATAGTCCAGAAATAAAGGCATTAGTTTGATTGATAAATATGATTTTTGACATCGACTGAATAAAATAAAGAAATAGGTAAATAAAGAAATAAATAAACAAACAAATAAACAAATAAATAGGCCAATTCCACTGTTAACAGAAATCAGGCAAATTGATTTAAGCGTTTTAAAAATGTGAGCAATGAAAAAGTGGCCTTATTTTTGGGCCAACCTGTAGATCAACGAGATCTGTTCAGAAGACAAATAACTGGCAGATCAAAAGCAGCGGTACAGCCACGCCGACGAAACACACAGTCAGTAGTAAATGTTGCTCTGCGCCTACACTCTGTTTCATAAAAAGAACCCCTTTTGTTTTCTTGCACAACTCTTAGAAATATCAATCGCTTTGAATAAAAATTTCAGACAATATAGCTGAGGGAATGCGGAATCTACAGATCTGAAAATATTTGACTTTTCGTTATATGTTCTTTGTTAGCGGCAATGTAAAAACGACGTAAGTAAAGGTCCCGTTACAGCAACGGGATTTACCGTTGAAGATCAATATTTAATTAAATGCTCGTAAATAAAAAGTACGAAGCAAACCGCTTTCTTAAGCTGTTTCCTGACACAAAAAAAGTTTCAGCGGATTAAACACTTAACAGAGAAAACGACAGCAGTGACATCATTGACTCATGTTCGGGTTGTGGTGAACTACACACTACCAACCCAACTGCAAAGATCAATAAAGTTAAAGCTCTCGGACTGATTTTTGCCGCGCGGCCTATGCCGTCATGCGGTGTCTGTCTGTGTGTCTGTCTGTGTGTTTGTAAATTGTGTCAAAACGAATAAGCATATCATCAAAATGTTTTCATCGACGGGTAGAGCCATCATTCTAGTTTTCTGTGCCAAACGGCATAGCAACACTCCGACAGGGACCCCCCACTAACGGGGGCGTCAAATGCAGGTGGGGTAGGCAGAAATCGCAATTCTGAGCCTATATCTGGCTTTAGTGCCTGCTGCTAGCGTGCAACAGGCAAGGTGTTGTCAACAGGGTCGCCGGTGGACCACTGCCACCGTCTCGCAAGTTATGACACATCGCTGGTAGTAAGCGGCGGTGTTAATTGCGGGAGAAGACGACGAAATGTTTGTGACAAGATGCCTCAAAGTTACGCCAAAGACAACAAAACAGCGCATTTAACTGCACCCAGTGATAAATCTGTAGCCTATACGTAACTAACAATAAAAGACTCTACTCGACGTTTTGTACTGTTGAAGCTAACTACTGACAGCCACGAAGCATCGCGCGGCCTCTTTGCGACAGCAGAGCTATATTTGTATTGATCAGTGTCTTTATTCAAGTTTTTATCTTATGTCAAAAACATCATTTTGCTGCACTTCTACTCACTCGTAACTGTTTAATGACGTGTCCATTTTTACTGGTGAATACCGTATCTGTAACAGCACTTTTTTTAATTTACATTTTTGCTAGCAAAGAATTTTTAATTAGAAGGCAAATTAATTTTAGATATTTAGAATAAACATTTCATTATCTATGTTGTCTGACAGTTTCGTTTAAATTCGTTAATTCTTCTAAGAGTTACACAAGAAAACAAAAAAAAGTTGTTTTTTTATTAAACACGGTGTAGTTACATGGGCTCGAAAAGCATCACCTGATGCATGACCCAGATTAGCTGGAGCAAACAATCCGATGAAAAAGAACCGACGGGGAGTGAATTCGACGGATTGTGAAACTCAAACACACTGCTGAGACGGAAACGATAATGATTTAGGATGGGCCTGTTATGGCGGGACGGCCATTTTTGGCGAATCTTCGAGAACTGACCGAGTATAGCGCTGAAGAAGTGATGGAATACATCATCATCATCTTATTTTATTTGCCAAAAAAGGAGGCGGGCTACACGTTTGCGTGTTAAATGTTTTCCTACAGATGTTGAGTGGTTGTTAGTAAGGCACCGTTCGCGAAGCTAGAGCGCCTTTACGCATTGGTTCTGTTCATCTGTTTGTCTATCTGTCGCCAACAAAAAACGCCATTTGCTCAAAAATGAGCAATTTACAACTGTAGTCTCTATAAGAAGTAGCACATGGGCTTTTCAAAAAACCCATTATTGGACCCCTAAAATTCAAGATGGCGGAGATCCGACTTTGATGAAATTTGACAGCATCTTTGGAACTGGATGACACCAGATGACCAAATATGAAATTTTAAATTTCAAGATGGCGGACTTACGCCGTTTGAAAGTAGTTTTTTGGCCATAACTGAGCAGCCGATACCCCGATTTAGTGAAATTTTTGCGTTGGGAAGCAGTTTTTTTACAGAAATTCGGTAATTGGACACATACCGGCCTTCCATAGAACATATTTGTTGTTTAACAAATGTAATTTTGGGCTTCCGCGAGCGGCGCCTTTTGTATCGTCTGCTATACACTTGTTCTATATTGTTATTAAAACATGTTCGTGGTTTGTGTAACTTATTGCTTCAGGCTTTATACTGCATGTTATGTCTGTCACGCTCGTGTATTGTATCTGAACAAGTAGACACGTTCTTAAAACTTTTTTCACCACATAGTAGATCCATCATTCTAGTTTTCTGTACCAAACATTATTGCCGTATTCTGACGGTGTGGGCGTCGAATGCAGGGTGTGGTTTGAAAAAGTCACGATTTTCGAGCACTATCTCGCTTCATCTCAGAACTGATACAAGATAGGGCCATAGTTAGTGTTGAACGTCAATATGAACTCGTATACGATCTACCGAATGGTGTCATTTCGAATGACCTTGAGTGACTTGAGTGACCTAGCAAAACTTCCAACGACATCATCACGTTTATTAAGCAAAAGGGTCTAACGACCATTCACATTGCATAACATATAGCATAAAAACATAATCAACCATAAGATTACAAAAATACATATACAGAATCAATTAAAATATACCTTTAGACATTTTTTTGTAGAAAGCTTGTGGAAATTTTGAAACTTGCAGGCAACTAAAATCGGTGTCATCATGTGGCAAAACATCCCAGGTGCGCATTACTCTGTATGCGAAAGAATTAAAATGGGTAAATGAGTGGCATGTGTGCAAAAACAGTTTATAGCCGTGTCCACGACGAACTTTCTCAAAAGAACATCTAAAGAAATCGTGTACGTTGAGATCAACTAAACCAAATACCATCTTATAAGTAATAATTAAATCCTGTCTCAGACGTCGTAATTCTAAGCTTTCTAAGTTAAGTCTATTGAGTTGCTGGAAGTAGGCTAAGTATAATGTTTTAAGGCCAGGCATGGAGCGTCGAGCGGCTTCTCTGCGACAGATGAGCTTCTTGTAGATGTCGTTGTTGCTGCTGCGGGATTGGCGGCGGCAATAGAGTGTTCGAGTATATTTGTGCAGGATCGATCTCGATGCCGCTGTACACCGTGTACATCCTGTCGCAGAAGACGTGGCCGTTCGGCGAGGTACTCTGCGACCTGTGGCTGTCACTCGACTACACCGCCTGCCTCTGTTCCATCTACACCGTCTTCTGCATCACCGTCGACCGCTTCTGTTCCATACGCATGCCGGCGCGCTACCGCGCATGGCGCACTAAGCACAAGATATGTAATCTAATGAGCTCTCTTGACCTTTATCTAAAACGGAGGGCCATACTCCAAGGAGCGTAGGCAGAGAACTCATTTCCCTTTTTAGGCCGTTGAGCCCGTAAACCACTATTGTCTGTGACGCATGGCCAGTGCGACGCCAGACCTACGGTTACCTTCCGAGCCTAAGCTGGTACTCATTGCGCCTACCCACAGAGGGATGGCCAGGCTGAGTTGATCTGGGTGGCTGGTTACATACCGAGAGAGTTTACCCGCCCGAAGACGGTCACCCATCCAAGCACTAACCGGGCCCAGCGTAGAGTAACTACGTTGATCGAGACCAACGCGTTACCACTAATCTAAACCGCCAGCCGTTCGGCTAAATTACGCCAACCTATTAGCAAACGTGCTAGCGTCGAACGTGTGTCATCACAGCAGGAGTCCATACAAGAAAATATGCTACACGCCTTTGTTGCACACACGTCGTCTGCGGGCGACTACTTTTATCGATCTGTATGAATACAGCAGTTGATTAATACGAACATAAAAACTGCAATACAGAGCCTTCTGTCCTCCATGGGACGATAAAATGGGTATCAGCTTTTGTGTCGAGTAATGGTGAATAGCGATGGTGGGTGTAGACGACAGCAGCCTATAGAGGCGGACTCATTTGGCTTGGACTGCGGGTCGGCAGCCGCTTGACACTTGACATCAATGAAGACGGCGAACTTTTGCGGCACTTGGGCTTTACAGCGATGACAGCATCGTATAAACAGTGTCCCGTTCATGCGCGTCCACAGGCTGAGCAAGAGTGGGCACTTGTTTTTCACTGGAAATGTTCAGGCTAGATTCAAAAGGTCAAGGAGATTATAGTGCTCATAAAAGCTCGATCATTTCTAGATGAGCTTAATCTAGAGCACTTAACCAGTTGAACCGTTTAACCTAGGCGAGTGGGTGTAAATATCTTGCCCAAGGAT